>Ga0209986_10004276_pt1 | contig 12148 bp, 14 predicted proteins | sample BlataG_FD_183168 | JGI IMG/M metagenome (GOLD analysis project Ga0209986, IMG submission 183168) | Deep subsurface microbial communities from Black Sea to uncover new lineages of life (NeLLi) - Black_00105 metaG (SPAdes) (version 2) | ecosystem: Environmental > Aquatic > Marine > Oceanic >...
CAGGCTGAGCACAAAAGCCCATCAATTCGACGCGGGGTAGAGCAGTGGTAGCTCGTCGGGCTCATAACCCGGAGGTCGTTGGTTCAAATCCAACCCCCGCCACCAATGAATGTGACGAGGCAGGATAGCTTCCAGGGTTATCCTGCCTTCCTTTTATGTGAGGTGTGACGGCAAGATGAAGCATACGTCCGCCCGCCGCTCTCTCCCGATTGCTAAGGAGTCTCCGGTGTGATACCATGTGAGCACGGCACGCTCAGACTCTACAACCAACTTAGAATCCGTAGTCGTCGCCCGTCATCAGGCACTGATCTGCCAAGGGGTTGCCGGGATTCTGGAAGAAGCTGGCTTCCGCGCTGTGGGGCAGAAGATGTGCTGGGTTTCCTGCGCATGTTAGACTCATGGTGTATGATGCGTCTCTGTGTTGCATGCAGGCAAGTGAGTTTGTCAAATCACCGATTCGAAGGAGGCAAAGATGATTGAAGTGAGTGAGCCGGCAGCTAATGCACTAGCACAGAGCCTGCAAATGAGCGGTGTGAAGTCACAGAGGGGGTTTCGGCTAACAAAGCAAGAGGACAGGTTCGCGTTGGAGATTGACAGCCCCGCCCGGGAGGATCGGGTGGTTAAGCACGAAGGAACCATTGTGCTGATGGTTGACCAGGGCACGGAGGAAGAAGTTGGTGATGTACTCATCGACGTGGAGGATAGGCCGGATGGGCCACAGTTAATGATGCGGAGTAAGCCCTCTCAACACTAGCCAACGTGCGTGACAAGGACCGCAGTCGCAGTCTGAGCGGCATGTTGCTAGTCAATACAAGGGATCGGGTCTCAAAGACCCTGCGCATGCCGGAAACCTTGCTAGCTGTCAGAGGAGTGACAATATTCTCCTCAGGAGAGGAGGGCAATGGAGATAAAAGCCGGGGTTCAGGTAATAGATAAGAACGGCAAGATAGTCGGCTCTGTCAACCACCTGGCACGCGATGGTTGGAGCGGCGAGATCAAGAAGTTCATCGTCAATAGAAAGGCACCTGACAACGACCTTTTCTTTACACCTGACGATGTACTTGAAGCAACGGATACGATTATAAAGCTGAAAATCGCATTCGATGAAAAATGAACCAGAGAAGGCAAGATAACTCGCAAGATTGTTCTGTGCTTTCTGTTACCCGCCCGACACAGCCACTGTTAAAATCCTTTGAGCTATGCTATTATCGTTCATGCCGTATCAAGAGGAGCGTAAGATGAAAATACTCTTAGTTTATCCCAAGTATCCAGATACCTTCTGGAGTTTTAAGCATGCCTTGAAATTCATCTCTAAAAAGGCAACTTTCCCCCCTCTAGGTTTGCTAACTGTGGCCGCAATGCTTCCCGAGGAATGGGAGAAAAAGCTTGTGGACATGAACATAACAGCCCTGACAGATAAAGACGTCAAGTGGGCTGATTATGTGTTTGTCAGCGCTATGGTGGCGCAGCAAGATTCCGCGAGGGAGGTCATCGACAGGTGCAAGAAGTTCGGGACTAAGATTGTTGCCGGTGGTCCCTTCTTCAGCCCCGGGTATGAGGATTTCGGATTTGATGAAATCGACCATCTTATATTTAACGAGGCTGAAGATATACTGCCGCTCTTCGTAAAAGATCTGGAGAAAGGCTGTGCCAAACATATCTACGCGCCTGAAGACTGGCCAGACATAACGAAGACTCCTGTGCCTTTGTGGTCACTCATCAGCAAGAAGAAATACCAGTCGATGGTTGTTCAGTATTCTCGAGGCTGCCCTTTCAACTGTGAGTTTTGCGATATCGTTATACTGTATGGGCATAGACCACGAACCAAGGACAAAGGTCAGATAATAGCTGAACTGGACGCATTGTATGATTCAGGGTGGCGAGGTGGTGTATTCTTTGTTGATGACAATTTCATTGGCAACAAACGCAAACTGAAGTCGGAAATCCTGCCGGCGATAATTGAGTGGATGCAGGAGAGGAAACATCCCTTTTCATTCTTCACGGAAGCATCTATAAACCTCGCCGATGATGAAGAGCTAATGCACCTGATGAGTGAGGCGGGATTTGACATGGTATTCGTGGGCATTGAAAGCCCCAATGAAGAAAGCCTGGTGGAATGCAACAAGCTGCCGAATAAGAATCGCGATTTGCTGGCGGCAGTCAAGAAGATACAGAACTATGGCTTGCAGGTGCAGGGAGGGTTTATTGTCGGGTTTGATAGCGATCCGCCTTCCATCTTCAAAAGCCAGATCGACTTCATACAAAAGAGTGGAATCGTTACCGCTATGGTTGGTGTACTCATGGCTCCTCCGGGGACAAGACTATACCAACGCCTAAAGAGCGAAAACCGTCTATTGCCAAAGGGCTCCGGTGACAACACAGATGGATCAACCAATTTCATTCCCAACATGGGCCACGACTTGCTTGCCAGAGGCTATAGGCAGATTCTGGACGGAATCTATGGCCCCAAGCAATACTATGAGCGTATCAGAACCTTTCTAAGGGAGTACAGACCTAGCAACAGAGGGAAATTTGGGGTTTCCCTTATCCAGCTCATAGCATTAATAAGGTCGGCATGGGTTCTGGGGGTCGAGGAGAAAGGGAGAATACATTATTGGAAGCTGTTTGCCTGGACCTTGCTGAGAAAACCGAGATCCTTCGCTTTATCCATGACGCTTGCTGTTCAGGGATTCCATTTCCGCGAGGTCGCCAAGAAAGTACGAATCTCCCTAACGAGTGACATACGTGGGTTGGAGCACACAGGAGAGCCGGCGGGCAAACAGAACTAGCCCTGATTTTGGGGCTGTATCAGATGTTCTCTCCCGGAGACGCACCCTCATAGACCTGGCCCATCTCGCCGTAGCGGCCAGATTTCCTCTCGCTCGGCGGGAGAGGATTGACAAGAGGTTGATAGACTGTCTTCTGAAGTCCAAGACGTTCTCCGTTGCAGTTTCGCGAACCTTGTTAGTGTAGGTACTACTGCGATCCATCAATGAACAGGTAATGAAAGTGGTAGCAATTGTCGGCATGGCGGGGTCGGGCAAGTCAGAAGTAGCCAGGGTGTTTGAGGGCCACGGCTTCAAGAAGGTACGGTTTGGGGATATTACAGACGAAGAACTCAAGCGCCGGGGACGCGAGGCGAATGAGGACAATGAGCGCTGTATCAGACAGCAACTGAGAAAAGAACACGGGATGGCTGTCTACGCCAAGTTAAACTTGCCCGAGATCGATAGCTCACTGAAATCAGCAAATGCTGTAATAGATGGGCTTTACTCCTGGGAGGAGTATGTTCTACTGAAGGAATACTATGGCGAGAGGTTCGCCACGGTTGTCGTTTGGGCCTCACCTGCTACGAGGTACGCCAGGCTTGCCCGTAGAGCAATAAGGCCCTTGACGCCGGAGGAAGCAGCCAGTCGAGACAAGTCCGAAATAGAGAATAGCAGCAAGGGCGGGCCAATAGCCATGGCCGACTTCACCATAGTAAATGAGGCATCCCTGGAGAAGCTGGAGGAGGAGACTAAACGAGTCCTGTTTGCTCTAAGATGAGAAAGGAAACCAGGCCGGACATTGATGAGTACTTCCTCAAGATAGCTTCCGTGGTGGCGGAGCGTTCCACCTGCCGGCGCCACCATGTAGGCGCTGTGGCGGTGAGGGACAAGCATATGTTAGCCACCGGCTACAATGGGGCTGCCGCTGGACTTAAGGATTGTCTTGAACTCGGCTGCCTCAGGGATGAGTTGAGCATAGAATCCGGAACCAGGCACGAAATATGCCGGGGCATTCATGCCGAGCAGAATGCAATCATACAGGCATCACTACACGGGGTGAGCCTTGAGGGGGCTACCATCTATGTTACACATTCGCCATGTGTGCTCTGCGCCAAGATGCTGGTTAATGCCAGAATAAGGCGATTCGTGAGCTTTGGTAGCTACGCCGATGACTCCTTCGTTGACCTGTTTCACGAAGCCGGAATAGAGTTTGAACTCCACAAAACACCGCCCACCGAGATAACACACCTGCCCTGAAACTAGGGCTTTTTCTTTTCATTGCCGGCAACACTGCCTTTCACCGCCAGAAACGGATTAAGGCCTGTCCTCAATCGAAGCCCTGAGTGTAGCGAAGGGTCGGCGAACGGTGTCGGTGATTGATGAACCCCACTCTTATGAGTGCAGGGTCAACCGAAGCCCAGAGCGCGGGGAGGCAAGTCCATTCCAGTTTAAGAATGAGTCCGAAACGTGTCTTTCAGGCTCACCTTGTGCTGGAAAAGCGTGTGATTTGACAACGAAACTGCTTCCGTGTACCATATAGCTATTAGTTTCAAGTTTAGGTTATTGCAGGGTTTTTCAAGTTACCTCACATTACTTGGCCATTGGGTGACCGAACTCTAACTAAAATTGAGAAGAAAGGAGGTCATCCAATGAGTTTTTTGGACAAGTCTCTTCAGTGTTCCGATTGCGCATCTACTTTCACTTTCAGCGCTGAGGAACAGGAGTTTTTCCGATCGAAAGGCTATACCAATGAACCGAAGCGATGTCCCTCGTGCCGTCAGGCCAGGAAATCAGAGCGCCCCGGTAATGGCAGCTACGCACCCAGACGCGAGATGTTCCCCGCGATATGCGCCCAGTGTGGTAGGAACACAGAGGTACCTTTTGAGCCTTCCGATGGCAGGCCCGTCTATTGTGGCGATTGCTATCGTACACTAAGAGTGAGTCGATAATCGTGGTTCGACTGTGGACATGCACGGGCCGGGGATAGCCGGGCCCTCTATGTCCACCGAATGTGGTGCTGCGGCATCTCGATGGGAATCTCTCTACCTCAAGCCGAATCTTAGAATATCCTGTTTTGTTGCTTTCAAAGGATGGCGCGAATGAGTGGAATTCGGCGCGGGGCAAAGTCCCACCGTCATCTTCCATGCCGGGGAGAGATGGCACAGCGGAAAGCTCAAAGAAGCGACAGACGACGGCACCATTGCGAGCAAGACCAGAAAGCAAACAATAAGCTAGTGATTATGGTGATACCCGACAGGGATACCTGATACGCCGGTCAGAATGGCGGCGAAAAATCACGAGATCAAACGAAAGGAGCACAAGTATGAAGATTTATGTGGGTAACCTACCCGATGGGGTAACCGAGGAGGAACTACGTCAGGAATTCGGGGCTTTTGGAGGAGTGACATCTGTAAGCATTGTAACGGATAAATACAGCGGCCAATCCAGGGGATTTGGGTTTGTTGAAATGGCAGTAGTATCTGAAGGCCAGGCTGCAATTGCTGGCCTAAACGGGAAGGCACTGAGGGATCAGACGCTTACTGTTAACGCGGCTCGCCCTCCCTCTGAAAGCAGGGGCCACGGGACTTACGGTGACAAAAGAGGCAGCCGGTCTAGCGGTGGAAGACAGCGAAGATACTAGGCAAACTGCCTGCTTGAGCCGCTAGCATCAAGGGCAGATAACTGAAGAACCGGGTTGACACTGTTGTCCAGGCCTTGCCCCTTTCAGATGAAGCCGGGGCGACAATTCCCAAGAAGGGCAATAGTGATTTGTCGAGCAATAGAAGAGGAGAACAAGAATACGAAATGATCTGAGCCATCCCACCAATCATTCAGGCTTTTGATTCACATTTCACCGAGGAGTTTAATGAATTTCGAAACCTTCAATTTTCATCCGAGCGTCATGGCCGGTGTACGTGCGCTCGGTTATTCCGTGCCCACACCGATTCAACTGCGGGCCATCCCGTTGATAACGCAGGGGCGTGATATCATCGGGCTTGCACAGACGGGCACGGGCAAGACGGCCGCCTTCGTGCTGCCGATTTTGGAACGTCTGCGACAGAATCCCCAAAGATGCGTCCGGGCTCTGATAATAGCGCCAACACGCGAACTGGCTGAGCAGACCTGCGAGGTGATCAACAACCTGGGGAGCAGAACAGGATTGCAGAGCATTGCTATCTACGGCGGGGTGAGTATGGAGCGGCAGATCCGTGGACTGCGCGGCGGCGCTGAGATTGTCACGGCCTGCCCGGGCCGTTTGCTTGACCATCTCTGGAAAGGAACGATCAGTCTGTCAGAGCTGGAAGTCCTCGTCATTGACGAGGCTGATCGTATGTTCGACATGGGCTTTCTGCCTGATGTGCATAATATTTTAAGGTGTATCCTGCACAAACACCAGACATTGCTCTTCTGCGCTACTATGCCCGCCGCTATCCGGCACCTGGCGGGTGAAATCCTCCACGATCCGATCACAGTGCAGGTCGATCCCCAGCTACCGGCAAAGACAGTGTCACACGCTCTGTACCCGGTAGAACAGCACCTCAAGACTAATCTGCTGAAGGGGATTTTGGATAAGACCGAGATGGATTCGGTGCTTGTCTTTACCCGTACCAAGCACAGAGCCGAACGCGTGGCACAGCAGCTGGTTAGAGCCGGTTATCGGGTTACTTCTCTGCAGGGCGACCTTCCCCAGAACCGGCGTCAAGCCGCGCTGGAAGGTTTCCGTAACGGCTCAATCAAGATTCTGGTGGCGACCGATATCGCCTCCCGCGGTATCGATGTCTTGAGCATTTCTCACGTCATTAATTACGACATGCCGGAAAACACGGATGCCTATATCCACCGCATCGGCCGTACCGGACGGGTTGAGAAGAATGGAGATGCCATTACCTTTGTCACCAGTGCCGATGCCGATAAGATAAACGCCCTGGAGCGGCTTCTCGACGCGCCGCTGGAGCGTCTGACACTTCAAGGCTTTGATTACGCCAGGCCCGCGCCACACAGAGAATCAAGCCTTCCGCCACAGCCAATAAGGCATGGTGCAGAAAGGAGCAGACTGGCAAGACATAGCCGGTGATACTCATCTGGTATTCCATAGCGTAAGGTGTTTTCAGTCTGTATAGCGGCTACTGGAGAAGGCCGTCACCGTATCTTCCCCCTGGCCAGCGAGACGAAGATGCCGACGAAGCAGAGAATGGCGAGGATTATGAACGACGTTCTCATGCTCTGCTGGAGAAGCGGGTAGTATTCGGGTGTAATTTGAACCCTTCCTATATACAGGGCAAGCATCAGCATGGTGACTCCCATGCCCAGGACGAAGCCAATCTGCCGCATCGTCGCTACAATTGCCGAGGCCACTCCGTAAGCCGTTCTTGGCGCAGAGCTCATAACCGCATTGGTATTAGGGGACGAGAAGAAAGCCTGCCCGAAGCCCACCAGGACCAGGTTGCCGATGACTAATCCCAGGGGGGTTTTCTCATCTAAGAAGACGAAGATGGCGACTCCTATAGCCGTCAACGCCATTCCCACTGAGGCAACTATCCTGGGTTCGATTCTATCCGAAAGTCTGCCAGCAAACGGTGCGAGAACGGCTGATGCGGTGGGCATTCCTATCAGAATTAAGCCCGCGCTTTCGGGGTTGAATCCCTTGACATACTGCAGATAAAGGCTTATCAGGAAAGAAACGGCCAATATGGGGCTGTACTCAAGCAACGCTGCCAGGCTGGAAAAGGTGAAGGCCCTGCTGTTTCTGAAGAGGTTTATATCCAGAACCGGGCTTCGGATTTTCATCTCCCATCTGGCGAATCCAAAGAGACCCACCACTCCTCCTACAAGTAACCAAACTCCTGACATCTCTGGCAGGAGGGTAAAACCGTATACCACAGCTACAAGAGCAAGGCTGTAGATTACGGAGCCGACAACATCAAACTTCTCTCCCTTTGCCCCAGTCCATTCTCCTCTCAGCTTCCACAGTCCGAGGCCAATAATCACTAAGCCCAGGGGCACAGTCAGGAAAAAGATGCTCCTCCAACCAAGGTGCTGGGTCAGGATCCCGCCCAGAACCGGGCCTAAAGCAAGACCAGTATAGACCGCAGCGGCATTTAGGCCCAGAACCTTTCCCCTCTCAGCGGCAGGAAATGCCGAGGTGAGCAATGCTACTCCGGTGCCGGCAAACATGGCGACGCCAATTCCCTGAAAGACCCGAAAGGAGATCAGCATGCCGCCCGAGCTTGCTATACCTGAAAGAAGAGCTGTGAGCGTGAAGATGGCTATGCCGCCTACAAAAACCCTCTTCCTGCCGTATATGTCTGCTATCCTGCCGACGGGAACAAGGAAAGCCGCCGAGGACAGGAGATAAGCGGTGGCAACCCAGCCTAACGCAACTGCATCCAGTGATAGTTCTCTCCCGATCGAGGGCAGGGCAACATTTACAGAGGAAGCCATGAAGGGAAAGAGAAAGAAAGTCATTGTGGCGACAAGCAGGAGCACTCCTTTGCCGGTGTCATTGCCCGCAGGGTCATGCATATCCGGCCATTCTAGCTTATTTGATGAGAACGGTTCTAGTGCCACTTGGCATCCTCTCAGCGGTTGCCTTCTGCCTCACGGCCGCAGTACATTACACCGCAATGAAGTCCGAGAAATACCTGATGACGCTTGCCTCGGCCGCAATATCGTTGTAGACTTCTAGTTCTTCGTAGTTTCATGCCGGGGCATGCAGGAGAGTTCAAAAGTGTTTTCTACTAAGGCCGGGGCTAGCAAGCTACTCGTTGCCGTAGTCATCGGCTTGATAGTATTAAAGATAGTCGTCGGCTGGCTGACCGGCAGCATCAGTATACTGGCCCAGGCAGCCGACAGCTTACTAGATCTGTTTGCCGGCATAATCACCTTCTCTGCCATTCGCATTGCGGCCAAGCCGGCTGATGAAGAACACCCGTACGGTCATGGTAAGGCAGAGGATGTGACCGGCCTTGTACAGGCAATTCTCATCTTCATCGCTGGCGGGCTGATAATCTATTCGGCAATAGGACGCATAAGAGAAGGCGCCAGCATTGAACTAGCTGAAGCGGGAATAGCTGTGATGGCGGTTTCCATGGTGGTGAGTGTCTTTCTGTCCCGGCATCTACTGAGTGTATCCCGGGCAACCGGTTCTGTAGCACTGGAAGCGAATGCGCGTAATATCGCCGCCGACGTCTATTCAGCCTCAGCGGTGTTGGTGGGGCTGGCCGTAGTGCGATTCACCGGACTTAGTATTCTGGACCCTGTTATTGCCATCGGAGTTGCTGTATACATCCTGAAAGTAGCTCTTGAGACTATCCGTAGACCCATGTCAGGACTGCTTGACGAGAAGCTGCCTCCCTCACAACAGACAGCTGTCGAAGCCAGTTTGAGGGGACATGACCGCGAGGTTTCGGGCTTCCACGCACTACGGACACGCCGCGCCGGCAACCGGAGCTACATAGACCTTCACCTGGTCATGGCCGGAGACATTAGTCTGGAACAGGCTCACGCGATATGCGACCAAGTCGAGGCCGAAATACGAGCTATGCTCAACGATGCCAGTGTAACCGTTCATGCTGAGCCCTGCGACAAAGACTGTGAACAATGTTCCGCAATCTGCTCAAAACGCCAAACCGGCTAGGCACACGTGCAGGACCTAATCCTACATCGAGCGTTGACTAAGATGAGTCATCTTGTGGGTGCTTCAAATCCGGTCAGAACCAGAAATCAGGGCCCAGAGCAGCCCAACCGCTGGAGCAGCCATCCCCCGCCATAAACTATGGCGAAGCCGATTGCCAGGCAGATGAGGACTACGAAGGGACCTCTGACGAGGAATCTCTTCATCACGACAACCAGTGGGCTTCAGGTTGGCTGCTTCCGGGCTTTCGTGGCCTTAGCCCTCTTGGATGTGGCGTCCTTATAGACCCGTGCCAGGCTTCTACCATGCTGGGGCACCTTGGCCTTCTCCTTTGCTCGCCGCCCTTCTCTTCGTCCTTGTTTGGTTTTCTCGGCAAGCTGGTTCTGGTCCAAGAGCTGCTCGTTTACCACTTGACTTCGTAGGAGCCGAGTATGAAATCGAGGTCTTCCTGAAAAGCGGCGAGCTTCTCCTGGGGCACAAGTGCGTCATCCACGTCGAGGAGCATTTTGGCTTCGTCTCGTGGTGAGCCCAAGATGTGTACGCTACCGCATTCCCTCCGGTCTCTTTCCTGCCCGAGCTCCGTTCTTAACGTCAACGTGGCAGTTGATTGAGTGGCGCCGCTGGGAAGACCGTATGTCTGCGACTCAGTCTCAACAGCTATGATCCCTTGTTTCTGCAACAAGCTCCGTATCTCATCACAGAGCATCTCATGGTTCAGGCCCCTGTATGTCTTCCTTATCTGTATCGTCATCTTGCTCTCCTGCCGAACATTATAGCACTTTCTTATCTGTGCTATAATTGGAGGCCAAGATGAAGAAAGAGTTGATGCAGATATTAGCCTGCCCCATATGTAAGGGGGATCTGGAACTTAAGGTGGACGAAGAAGAGGCGGAAGAAGTGGTGACCGGTTCCCTTCATTGCCCCCGTTGTGACTATTCTTATCCCATTGTAGATACGATTCCCAATTTGCTGCCGCCGGAGCAGCAAACGTAGCTCAGGGACTATACGTCACGCCTGTTGTAGGCGATTCCCAGACTTCTACATTCGCCAACTTCGCCGGGGAGCCATGGAAGAACGGCTGGAGTGCATCGTATATAGTGGCGGCAATATTCTCGCTGGATGGTCCCATCTTATCGAGAGGCGACACGTCATTCAGGCAGGTATGATCGAAGCGGGCCACGACTTCCCTCAGGTGGCGTTTCAGTTCGGCGAAATCGTAAGCCAGGCCGGTCTCATCGAGCCTGGCTGCCTCCAGACGGGCCACTACCTTGAAACGGTGGCCGTGCAGGTTCTCACACTTACCGTGATAGTTAGGGAGGTAATGGGCAGCGTCAAAGTGCTCTTCCACGAATAGTTGATACATCGGCTCCTCCTGTGCATTTTCGCACTCCGTCTTTTCCTTCAACCTCTTCGGCTAATTGGGCAATGGTCTTGCCGAGCCCGGGGTGAACCAAGTCCGGGGCGATTTCAGCTAAGGGTATGAGAACAAAAGCCCGCTCTTTCATGCGGGGGTGCGGGATAGCTAAGCTCTGAGTTTCCACAATCTTGCTGTCGTAGAAAAGGATATCTATGTCTATAGGGCGGGGCGAGTTTATCTCGCTGCCGGGAACTCTGCCCATTCTGCCTTCAATATCTTTGGCAAGACGGAGAAGTTGTTCGGGAGGCAAACTGGTGGCAGTGCGGCAGACCATATTGAGGAACCACTGCTGCTCCTTCCCCCGATTCAAAATCGGGACTGGCCTGGTCTCATAGATGGATGAGACCTCCTCAATGGTTACCTTTAGAGAAAGCAGCGTCAGAGCCTGGCAGAGGTTCTCTTCCCGCTTTCCCAGGTTTGAGCCCAGACAAAGATAGGCAAGAGCCAACTTGGTTACACACCTCTCACAATAGCATCGCTCATCTTGCACACGCGCGCCATCTCCTTGACATCGTGTACGCGGATAATATCAGCGCCCTTGGCGATGCCGATGGCTATGGTGGCCGCCGTTCCTTCGAGCCGCCGGTCGATGGGCGGAACAAATGGTACCTCACTGGACCTTTGTTCCGGAGTTAGATCGAGCACCCAGCCTATGAACGACTTGCGTGAGCTACCCAGAAGGATAGGCCTGCCCAGCGCCTGGAGTTCATCAAGGCGCCTCAGAACCTCCAGATTTTGCTCCTGTGTCTTGCCGAAACCTATGCCCGGGTCGATGATGATATTCTCCCGAGCCACTCCTGCGCCTAACGCTTGCTCTATGACTCCTTTCAGATCGGAGACAACCGCAGAAACGATGTCGCGGCACAATGAGCCCCGCTGATTGCTCATCAGGGCAATCGGCACTCCTCTTTGGGCCACTAACTCCGCCAGCTTGGGTTCCCTCTTCAGTCCCCAGATGTCGTTTATCATGTTGGCTCCGGCAGCCAAAGCCTGGCGCGCTACTTCAAGTTTATACGTATCCACACTCAGCGGCGCCGATAGGTCGCGGGCCAGCCTTTCCACGACAGGAATCACCCGCCGTATTTCCTCCTCGGTTGAAATCGGAGTTGCGTTCGGACGGGTGGATTCACCGCCGATGTCGATTATGTCTGCTCCTTCGCAGGCTAATCGTTTTGCCCTGGCCACAGCCCCCTCAACATCCACCAGTCCGTCACCGGAGAAAGAGTCCGGGGAAACGTTGAGCACGCCCATGATGTAGGTCCGCGCACCCCAGTAGAAAACGCTCCTGCCGCATCGGGTGGAACCTGGAGTACTCGCTGCATGATCAGC
>Ga0209986_10004278_pt1 | contig 12146 bp, 12 predicted proteins | sample BlataG_FD_183168 | JGI IMG/M metagenome (GOLD analysis project Ga0209986, IMG submission 183168) | Deep subsurface microbial communities from Black Sea to uncover new lineages of life (NeLLi) - Black_00105 metaG (SPAdes) (version 2) | ecosystem: Environmental > Aquatic > Marine > Oceanic >...
TTCGCCCAGGACCGACTGCTCGGCCATCTGGTCCTGCGGCGGCTGGCGGACAGCTTCGAATGAACCCTGCTCCGGGTCGGGCTCTGCGGCTGCCTGGTCGGCGCCGTGGAGGATGCGGAAGCGTTCGGGTGCGGTGGTCATGAGCGACCTCCGGTCATCCGGCGCTGCGCGTAGTAGGCGCGTTCGATGTAGGCGTCCCGAGCGCCGATCTGAGCGCGGGTCAGCGGCGCATCGCCGGTGGGGCGCAGGTGGGCACCGAAGGCGGTCAGGCACTGCGGGCAGGGCTGACCCCAGGCGGTGACCGGGTGGTCACAGCCGGGGATCACGCACACGGGCTGATCGTGGGTGGCGGCCATGGCGTTCACCTCCGTCTCTGAGTGGGCTTCGTGGGGGAAGTACCGCCGCGCCGGCCGGTTTCCGTCACGGCGGCTTCCCGGGCGGCGATCAGGGGGTGGCGGCGGGGTATCCGTGCGCTGAGTGGTGGGCGGGGCGCTTGCAGCGCCCAGGTCACGTTGCGTCCGTTGAGTTGCAGGCGGCAGACCCGGCGCCGGTTCTCCAGCACCAGCAGGTTGCGGTAAATCGCCTCGTGGTGGGCCGCGGGTGACGTTGCGGTGTTGATCCGGTCGCGAAGCTCAGCGGTGGTCAGCGGCCGCCGGGCGCGGCCGAGAGCCGCCAGCAGTAACAGGCGTATGGACTCGTTGTCGTCGGCGGGGCGGGCGGCGGCGGTCATGCGGCGTCCGCGCGGTGCCGGCTGGCCCACATTTCCCGAAAGTCGAGAACATCAAGCAGCGCCAAGTCCGTGATCGGGTCCAGCCGGGGCAGGATGCGGGCCAGGTCGGCGGCGGCGGTGCCGTCGGCGTCCATGCCGGCCGGGTACACCGCCACGACGTCACCGGGGAGCTCCGCGATGAACCCGCGTTGGGCGATGTCCTCCCCCACCGCGGTGACCTGCCAGCCGTACTCGCCGACCAGTTGGGCCATCAACCACGCCGCGGCCCGACACGGCGCCGAGGGCTGCTTTTCTGCCGGGATACCGGGAATCGGATCGGCGCACCGGCGCGAGCGTGGACGTCGTGGTCCGGCCAGGCCCTGGGTAAGCCAGCGCAACTGGTCGAGCTGCCCACGGCGGGGTCCGGCGGTGTCGGCGTGGCCGAGGTAGGCCACGTCATGGGCGGCCTTGACGAGAAAGACGGCGGCCAGGCCGTTGACCTGGCGTCGGTCTATCTGGCCGGTGCCGCGATTCCATTCCACCGTGACCGTCCGGTGGGTGGGTGCTTCGGCGATGACGGTGGCGGTGGAAGTGTCGGCGTCGAAGTCCAGGGCGTGCAGTCTCCAGCCGCTCTGATGCAGCCCTTCCATGGTGGCGTAGGCATCGCGCACCGCGTGGGAGACCTCTGAGAGGTCAACCCCGGCGGTGGGGGTCTGCGGGGCGCTCATCCGGCCATCCTCTGATCACCATTGCGGGTGCGGGCGGCGGCGGCGATGCGGTCGGGCAGCCACACCGGCTCGGGGATCTCGATGCCGTTCTCGCGGGCGAATTCCCGGCGCTCCCGCGCCGTCAGGCCGCCCCAAATTCCCTCCCGGATCCCGTTGTCCAGCGCATAGGAGAGGCACTCCGCGGAGACCCTGCAGCGGCCGCAGATCCTCTTGGCGGGCTTGGTGGTGCCGCCCTTGTCGGGGAAGAAGGCGTCGGGGTCGGTCTGCGGGCACAGCGCGTCTTCCATCCAGTGCCGTTCGACCGGGAGGGCCTCGTTGAGCATGCGATCGTCGGTAAGACTCATCGTCGAAATCACCTCGTTCGTTCTGGGCGCCTAAGCGCGTGGTGCACGAAGTTCGCGTCTTCGTGCGGATCTGGTGACACCACCATAGAACGCAGGTACGACAAACTCGGGGCCCGGCGACGGCCCAATCGTGCTGGGCGGTAACGCCTTACACCGACGGGATCGCTATTACCCGCTCCGGCCTGCGGTGATGACACGTCCCCGCGGCCGCGGCCGCGATATCAGCGGGGCGAGGTTTTGACCTCGGCGAGCACCGCGTAGCCGGTGACGTGGGCCAGCAGATCGGCGTTGAGTTCGTTCCACTCCCCGGTGGCCAGTTCGTTCTCAACCGCGGCGCTCAGCGTTTCGTGAATGACCTGATCGCACTCGCCTGGGGGCGCCGCAGCGGTGCGGGACAACTCCGAGAGCGTGTGTAGGCAGCGGTGCAGCGCGACCAATCGTTCCAGCAGGGCGGCGGTGAGCTGGCGGTAGCTCTGGCCGGACAACCCGTCGGCGTTGGGGGTGGAGGTTTCACACTGGTCCAGCGCCGCCGCAGCACGGGCGATCTGGAAGATTTCTTCGTCGAGGTCGATCTGCCAACGCAGCGGTTCGGTGCCGGGTAACTGCCAGGCGGGGTGCTCACGCAGTTGGGTGCAGGTATCGAGGGCCTCAAGCATGTATGCGCCGGCGGCACTGATGGCGCCGGTGCCGGCGAGCGGATTCCAGATGATCTCCCGGCGCCGGGCGGCGATCTCAGAGGCCTCGGCGGCGTTGAGGTTCAACGGGTCTCGCCGAGCCCATATCTCCAGAGCTGCCGCGGCTGAGCCGACCAATGCGCAGGCCGCGGCCAAACCGGAGAACACTGCTGCGGCGCGGGGATGACCGGAAGAACTGTGCACGGCCATCGCGGCGGCCAGGCCGGCACCGAGGATCCAGACGGCGGCGCGGACGGGGCTGACCGCGCGCGGCAGTCGACGCCGGCGCGGTCCTGCGGTGCCGTAGACAGCAGCGGCGGGCATGCCCGCGGCGCGGCGGGCGACGATTTTGCGGGCGGTCGGGGGGTCGAGGTCGGTGGTGCGGCGCGGCCCGACGAGCGGACCCCGCCACAGCCAGGCCGGCCCGGTGGTGATGCTGCGCCGGTCTTGGGCCTTCCAGAAAGCCACCTGCATGCGGACTTGGGAGCGCAGTGCGTCGTTGCTGAGGTTCTCGGCCATTGCCTCCAGCCCTCTCCGATGAGGCGCAACTCCGGCAGGCTCGCGTGGCTACGCGGTTCGCCCAGGGTTCTCGCCAAAGATTCCTTGGTGCCGCCGGAGTTGCGCACTGTCAGTCTAGGTGCTGGCGGCCGCCGCTTAGATGCTCGAGGGTGGTTGCATATTTGTTGCGCCGCAACCGTTCACGCCGGAACCCGTAACAGTTATTCCGCGGCGGGGATGTCGGCAGGTGGGTCGTCCTCGGTAGCGAGGTCCTCGACGGACTCCGGCAGGAATACGCGCGGTGAGACACCGAACAGTCTTGCGATTTCGTAGACGATGTCGATGCGCGGGGTGGCCACGCCGCTGTAGTAGCGCCAGATCTGGCGGGTGGAGACGGCTAGGTCGGGGTTCTGTTCTTCGAGCAGGGCGTGGATGAGCGCCGGGGACAGTTTGTGTACCTCGTCAGAGTCCACTTCCCTCAATTGCAGCGATTCGGCGCATTCCCGGAAGCGGCGGGCGAAGTACGCGGTGGCCGGATGCACCACATCCGCCGCAGGCGGGCCCGGGGGCGAGGGGTCACCGGAGTCGGGGAAGTCCTCGGCGTACTGCGCAGTCATGTGAACGTGCCTTCCACCCCCGGGGTTACCTCCCCCCATTATTCCGCGCCGGAGAGACCTTCCGGGTGGCCGGGGTCGGTGGAATTCGCCGAGGGATGTATTCCGCGGATGCGCACTCCCTTGCTCTCGAGGAAGCGCTGAACGGCCAGTCCCACGACTGCGCCTTTGGCAGCCCCGGTTTGGTCCACCCAGTGCTCGAACGCCTCGAACACGCGGGCGTCGATGGCGACGTTGATCGCCTTCTTCCGCGGCTTAGCGGCCACTAGGTACAGGTCAGGGTCGTCGTCGTTCATCGTGTTCTCACTCATCGAATCACCGGTCCTTCCTCGGCTTCGCCGCGGCAACCGTGGTCCTGGGCACGCCCAGAAAGACCGGAGAGGCAGTCCGGTCGTCCTGGGTCGAGCGCAGGACCGCAGTGGGTTGCTGCGGCGAGGATCCCGAACCCGGTGTGATGCGCCGCCCCGGTGGCGGCAACCCGCGGTGCCGCGGGCCGGGCGAAGGGAATCTTTGGCATGCCTGCATCGTATCGGGGGTGCACGACAATTCGCGGTGCGCGGCAAGTCGAGTTTCCCGAAGTCGACGGGGAAGTGTCATCGCCGCAGTTCAGCGGCTCTTTCATGCTGAGCGTGATTTATTGTCACACGACGTTTATGCAGTCTGTGAAAACTTTTCACGTAGTTTTCACGCACTGCGTGCACGTTTTGTGAAGACAACGTGACTCGGGGGTGGGGACGTGTCGGAACCGCAGGTCGCGATGTGTGCTGGCCGGGTCGGACGGCCGCCGCGTCAGCGCCGCGGAGGCTGATTGGTAGAGGGCAACCGGTAATCGCGGCGCGGGGATTCGGGGGGCTCAGCAGAGTCGGCAGGACGCTGCTCCCTCGCGACCCGCTGAGGCCCGCCGATCACCGTTCGCGGCCGCCGCGGCGCCGGCCCGCCCGCCGGAACGGGTGCCACTGGGCTGGCGGCTCCCCCGCCCGCCGGGGCGCGGGTGGGCGCCGCGGGCGGCGGCGGTGGTCCGGCCGGGCTGCGCGGGACGCGTGTCAAGACCGGTTCGGTCGACACGGTGCGCCGGGGAGCGGCCTCGGCTGGCCCCAGCCCGAGGTAGCGGTCCTCCTCACGGCTACGGATCACCTGCACCAGGACCGGATCCGTTTGCCCAACAGCGATTTCCAACAGCTGGCCGGGCACCTCCACCAGCGTCATGTCCGATCCCGCTGTTGGCGCCTCGCCGCGGCCCAGCATGCGCAGCACGGTGCGAGCCGGCACCGCCGAGACCGGGCGCCCGTCGAAGATGGCGATGTCACAGTCGCGCGCACCGGTGGCGTAGTAGAGCCGCTCGGGATCGCCGACCGAGGCGACCAGGCCGTCCCACCGGGCCCTGCTGTCGGTGTGGATCGCGACCACCGCGCCGGTGACCAAGGCCCGCAACACGACCTGGCGGGCCAGTGCGGTTCCCAATCGGGCGTCGATGCGCCAGCGTTGCGGGTGGCCGGACTGATCCCACAAGGCGGCGGCGACGATGGTGCCGTCGTCGAACTGGCCCAGGATCTGGCCGGACGGGCCGATCGGCAGTTGGACCGCCGCGACGGCGGCCAGCTCCACGCTGGGCACGTCGGGGCTCAGCGCGCGTTGCCCGGCGGGTAACCCGGCGACGAACAGCGGCCCCTGGTCGCCGGTGCGCAACTCCAGCTTGGTGTCAGGCGGAGGCTGGTCGGGCTTGCCGTGCTGGACGTAGCGCAGCAGCACCCCGCAGCGGACGGCTCCGGAAGCTGCACCGGTCAATCGGATCGTCACGAGGGCGTCCTCGGTGCGCCAGGACCACCAGCGGTCGAGCTGCCCGTGGCTCATCAAGTCAGCTTGGCCCAGATAGTTGGTGATGGACCCGGCGGCGGTCTGGATGGAGGCCCATCGTTCGCGGGCGGTGCCATCGGCCGGTGCCATCAACAGGTCGGTGACCGCGTCGATTTCCTCCGCGGACAGCACATGGGCGCGGATCTGTTCTTGGCCCAGTCGTTGGACCACCCGGTGGGCGGCGGCCGCCAGGGCGGCGGGAGCCCCGCGACGCGACGGCCCGCGTTCTACGGCCGCGTCGAGGTTGTCTAAGTCGTTGAGTCGCAGCACCAGCCAGGTGCGGCGCTGTCCCACGATCGGCCGCGGCCCGACTGACTGGGAGTACACGGTGCGGTAGGCCGTGCCGGCGGGAACGTGGCGCCCACTGGAGACGATGTCGATGTCGAGGTGCAGTCCGTACTGGGTCATCAGGCCGGCGACCAGGGCGAGGGGCAGTTCGCTGCCTGATTCGGCGTGCCCGCCGGATTCACGGGTCACCGTCGGTACGGCAGCGACCTCGACGGCGGCCACCAGGGTGTGGCCGTCCCAGCGGATTCCCGCCTCTCCGGAGATGACGGGGATGTCAGCCGGCTCAGGCAGGGCGGGCCGCAGCGGGCGGCGGCGGCGGCGCACGTAGCGCCACGCCACCAGGGGCCACTGAGAAGCCGCGAGCCGGCCACGGATCGGCACGAACAGCAGTACCGCGGCGCACACCGCAATCAGGGCAGACGCCCAGACCGGCAGAGTGTGTCCGACTGTTAGGGCCGTCAGCGCGGCGGCGAGTAACGCGAAGAACAGGGCCGAGACCAGCGGCAGGCGGATCCAACGACTCATCGGCGTCCCTTTCGGTGCGTCCCGGTGGCCACCAGGATTACCGCGATGACCGCGGTGGCGAGCACGACAAGTCCGACCGCCAGGGCGGCGGCCTGCTTGGGCGCATTGTCCGGCGGAGGCGGCGGCGGCGGCAGTTCCAGTTCGGCGGACTGGGTGCGGGTGGGCTGGTCATCGGGCATCTGATAGGTCAGTGCGGCGACCGGGTTGATCAAGCCGTGGCCCACGACGTTGTCGACTCCGCGGGCCGGCGAGTGCGCGGTGATGATGATCCGCTCGGCGACCTCAGCAGCCGACATCCGCGGGAAGCGGGAACGCAGCAACGCGGCCTCGCCGGCCACGAACGCCGCGGCGAACGAAGTTCCGGCGATGGGGACCAGTTGCCCGTCTTGGCCGGGGACGCCGTTGATCACGCCCTCCCCGGTCGAGGACAGCGACACGATGCCGGTGCCGGGGGCGGCGACATCGACCCAGGGGCCCGACATCGAGTTCTCGGCGCGCAGCCCGTCCGGGGAGACGAATCCGACGGAGAGCACCAGGTCGTCAAACCAGGACGGGCTGGAAATGACCGTCACCCCACCCCAGTTACGGGGGTCGGTGGGCCGGCTGGGATCAGGGCCGGGGTTATCGGCACAGTTCTGCTGGCCCGCGCCGCCGTCGATGCCCTGGGAGTTGCCGGCGGCCGCGACCACCAAAGCGTCTTTGACTTCCCGGGCGTACTTGAGCGCCCCCCCGAGCATGGCCTGATCCACCGGTGTGGTGACTTTCACGCAGGCAGGCACGGACACAACGATGACCTGGGCGTCCATGTCAGCGGCGTGACGCACGGCCCGGGCCAGGGTGCGGATCTCCATCGCCGTCCGCGAGGAGTTCGGGTCGTCGGGATTCGAGGACATCCCCTCGGGGGTGTAGCTGGGGGACGTGGCACGGATCGCCAGGATCCTGGCCCCGGGGGCGACCCCGATTAGCCCGTCGGTGGGAGCAGGAGCGGCGCCGATGATGCCGGCGACGATGGTGCCGTGGGCATCGCAGTCCTCAAAGCCGTCCCCGCCGGCGACGTAGTCCCCGCCGGCGATCATCCCCGGCAGTCGCGGCTGCGGCCTGACTCCAGTGTCGATGACGGCCACCGTCACCCCGACCCCGGTGGAGAATTTGTGGGCCTGCTCGAGTTGCAGTGCCACCGCTGGCGGCGGCGGCTTGGCAAGGTCGGAATTGGGCAGCACCCCGCCCACGGTGCAGTTGCCGCGGTCCTTGCGCATGGGCGTCTCAGGGCCTGGCGGCCCGTCGGGCGGGGATGCCGCGGCATCAGTGCTCGGCGGTTCCACCGCAACGGCGACGTTCAGCGGGGCGGCGGCCACCAGGGCGCTGACCGCACCGAGCACCAGGGCGGCGCGTGCGGCTAGCCGGATCCGACCGTGACTCAATTGAAGTTCCGCAACGCCGAGTAGGCGCCGGTCACCCAGAAGGCCAGCGGGGCAATCGACAAAATGAGCAGGAACTCCAGTTGTTCGATGCGGCGCAACGTAATCGGCGACATCTTGGTGCCCGGCAGTAGCAGTCCGGCCGCCGCGGCGGCAATGACCACGGCGAGTACCGACAAGATCACCGTCAGCGCCGACACCGGACTGCCGGTGCCGAACACCACCACCAGGGTGAACCCGGACAGCAGGGCGAACGCCCCCGCGAAGAAGGTGATCGCCTGCACCCGATCCGTCAGTGAACGGCCTCGCAGCACCAACACCAGCGTGGTGATGATCGCGATCGCCAACTCCCCACCGAAATAATGCGTGCCCGGGCGCACAGCGATGATGCCGCCGGCGGCGACAATCGCCACCGCCGCCACAAACAGCCCCGTCAGGAATTTGTTGGCGACCCGGGATCTGCGCTCAAGTTGGGTGTCCTCGTCATCGGAGAGCGCCACGGTGCGCACGTCGTCGGTGTCGTCGAAGACCTCGACGACCATGGCGGCGTCGTCGAGTTCGTTGCGGTCGATGTCCTCACCGGGCACCGGCAGGCTGGGCGGGCGGACCCTGGCCATCCACAACGCCAGGGCAGGGGCGGCGGTGAACAGGATCATGCCGATCAGCAGCGCCCCGACCCCGAGCTGGCGGGCATCGAGTCCGGTGAACGTGCGCAACGCGGCCACCACCGTCGACGCGGTGGCCAACACGATGATCGCGGTGTGCGCGGTGATGCCCACACCGGTCAGCCACAACACCAGAAGCGAGAGGGCGCCGGCGGCGAACACCCCGGCCAGCACGTTGGCGGCCGTCCAATGCCCGGCGATCCCGTCGACCGGGGGCACCGCCACCCAGCCGGCGCCGAACGCCAGCAGCACCGTGGCGATACCCAGCGCGTAGGACACCGGGGCGGCGTCACGGCGCCGCTGAGCCACCGCGGCGCCGGCGGCGGTCGCCACGGTCAGCGCCAACGCCAGCGGCAACCACCACAGCAGCGCCGGGGTCGACCACCAGCCGGCGATGAACAGCGCGGCCAGCAGGCCCCCGCCGGCGGCGGCGGCCAGCAGGCCCACCACGTGCGCGGTGGTGTCGGAAAACGCCGGAAAGGCCACCGAGTTGAACTCCGCCAGGGCATCCGAGCCGTCTTCGATGATCGGCTTGAACACCTCCGTGGAACGGACCTCCCGCAGCAGCAGTCGCGCCCCGTCGACAACGCCGCACTCCGACAGGGTCAGCGTCCGGGCGAAGGGCATCCCGCCTTCGACGGCCAGCGAGTACACCGCATGCGGATCGAAGTCGACGGCCAACCCCTCAGAGCGCAACGCATCGACGAGGAACGGCACCAGCCCTTCCATCACCACAGACAGCGGGGCGTGCGCAGCCAGCGAGGTGTCGACGAAATAGGTGCCGACATGAATGCATACCCGGATCTGCTCGGGCACCGCCGCCGGCACCGGTGCCCGTTTCCCGGCTCCGGGTGCCTCAGTCGAATCCGGCAAAACCACTGACATCGTCAGTCTCCCTTAGTGTCTCAGCTTGCAGCGGCGTAAGGAGCGGGTGGCTGCGGGATCACGAAGTCGTCGGCCAGGAGCGCCGCCAAGTCCTCGAAGGCCCTGCGGGTCTTGGCGTTGAGCTTGGCCAGATCAATCGACATGCCCTCGTCCAGATGCTTGTCATACGGGATGTGATGCATCTTCAACTGCTGGCGGGCCAGCACTGACATCAGCGCCTTCAAGTCCAGGCGAGTGTTGGCGGTGGTTTCGTTGACCAACACCACAGTTCGGGCCAGCAGTCCTTCGAAACCGTGGAAGCGCAGCCAGTCAATGGCCTGCCCCGCCTTGGCCGCGCCCGGGGCGGAGGCCTCCACTAGCAGCACCAGCGCGTTGGACTTCTCCAAAACGGTGCGCACCAGGGGGGAGTTCAAGGCCTTGTCCCCATCCCAGAGCAACATGCTGTAGTAGTGGCTGGCGATCTCGTGAATGTCGGTGATGTCCTCGGGAATGAGCACACGGTCGCTGTCGGGCCGCCAGCCGCTGGCCAGCACCTGAAGATCGGCATCGGTGACCGACAGGTAGCGCTGCACGAAATCGCGCTGGGTCAGATCGTTGTCGGGCTCAAGCAACTCCACCATCGACAGGTTCTGCGGATGCACCTCCGTGCGCATCGCAAGATCCCCGGCATCGGGGTCGGCGTCTACCGCGATCACCCCGTCGGCACGCACCTTGGAGAACACCTGGCCCAGCGCCGCGGTGACGGTCGTCTTGCCGGCCCCACCTTTAAGGGTCAGTACCGCAATGGAATACATCGCGTCCTTGGGTGCGCGGATGCGGCGATACACCTCGCGGCGGGCCCGTTCCTTCTTGCCGGGGGCCAACTTGAGGCCCAAAGAGTTGGCGGCGCCGCGCCACCCGGTGTTGGCCACCTGGGAGCGGTCGTCGCCGGCGGTCTCCAACAACTCCTGCTGGATGCCGGCGTAGGCCGCTTGCATCGGCGCCCCGGTGCGGCGGTACTGATCGGCCTCGTCGGCCCGCGGGGCCGATCGCTGAGGGCGGGCCGGGCCGCGCTGGACCGCAACCTGAGGGGAGGACTGCTCGCTGCGCCGCGCGGCGGCCTCGGGGGCGCGACGGGGGGCGGCGGCGGGGGTGGCGGGCTGGCGGGGAGCGCCCCACTGCGCGGGCTGGCCCGAGGGTTGACCCCACTGCTGTTGCGGGTTGTGGCGCGGCTGCGGTTGGGCAACTTGTTGCGGGCCATGTTGGGCGGGGACGGCCTGGATGATCTGGGTGTGCTCGGCGCGATCCTCGGTGTGCGGGCGAACGGCCGGGGCCTCGGAGAAGCTGCGCGCCGGGGATACCGCGGTGGGCGGGCCGGGCAACTCGCCGTTGACCGGCTCAACATCCTCAGGTGTCTGCCACTCCGGGGCCGGGGTGTAGGCCACCGCGGGCTGATCGTCGAACTCTGAATGATGGCGGCCGGTCTCGGCTTCCATTGCGCAGTTCCTTTCCCCGACGAAGCGGGTGACGTGGAGCCGGCGACACTGCCGGCGCAGTAGCAGACTGCGGGATGATCCGCGGCCGTTTACTGCCTCTCACCAGCACACTAGCGCACCGAAACCGCTCCACCCGGGGCCGCGAAGCACCAATTATTCGGGCACCTGCGGCGGGTTCAGGCCGCGGTGTGAGACTGCTCACCAGGTGCTGGCGGCAAACCAGTTTCGGCTGGGCGTCAGGCCTACCAAATCGGCCATCGCCGCCTTGAAACGCGCATAGGTTCCTGGGCCGAAACTCACCGTCAACGTCGATCCGCTGCGGCGCACCGCCGAAATCACCCGGCCCATGCTGGTGTCGGCGACCAGGATCCCGGCGGCGGTCTGCACCGCTTGTATCCCCCGGTATTCGCGCATCACGATCTCGACGCGCTGGCCGGCGTATTGGGAGACCTCGTTGAGCAGCCGGGCGGTGCGCAGATCCACCCGCAGCTCGCTTCGCAGTTCGCGGATTATGTCGCCGGGTGGGTGGGCGGCCAACGCCTCGGCCTGGTCTAACGGCATGGTGATGATGTCGAACTCGGCCGGCGGTGGGGCCGCGACATCCGGGGAGGGTCGAATCGCCGCCCACAACGGTCCCGCAAGCACTTCGTCAATGGACGTGCCCTGCGACCAGATGCTCTGGATGACGACCTCTTCGTCGCGGCGCAATCCGAGGACGTGGTCGCCGCCGCGGCGGGCCACAACCGCCCGGCGCATCCGCTCGCCCTCCATGGCGCGCAGTTCGACTTCGATGTCGGGGCGCTCCAGGACGCGCAGCCAGGATTCGACAGTCGGGTCGACGCGGCCGTTGATGTCAATCAGACCGTGTTCCACCAGGATCGGAACGGTGATGTCATCGACCACCGCCTGGTCGTGGGCGTAGTAGACGTTGTCCATCAGCGCCAGCGCTGGAGGCATGGACTCGATGCCCAGCAACCGCATCAAGAACAGGACACCGTCCACGCTCAGGTGTGCGGCGGCGACGAATTCGCGGGCCATCAGTGGCTAATCCTGGCTCCAGCCCGCAACGACCCGGGCCGCTGGCGGAGCGATCGCGGCGCCGGCTGCCGGCGGGTGGATCGTGTACGGCGAACGGGCAGGGCCATGGGCTGATGCTACCGGTGGGCTCGGGCTTGAAACCGGGCCCAGAGCAACCGATTCCGGCCGCGCAGCCGACGAAGCCTCCCCGTCCCTGTGGGGGGTTACAGGAACGGGGAGGCGTCGAGATCTGTTGCGCCCGTTGAGGCGCGCGATGCGGGGCGGGTCAGCCGGGGAATGCGGCGGACTGCGCCTGCTCCGAGGCAGCCATCTGGGCGGTGCCGTCGGCGTAGGACACGTGGGCGCGGTTGACGACCTCGATCATGTCCATGGCGGCCTGCTTGTAGGTCGCCAGGCACGCCCGGGCCGTCTCGGCCGCCGCACCGTTGAAG
>Ga0209986_10004279_pt1 | contig 12145 bp, 10 predicted proteins | sample BlataG_FD_183168 | JGI IMG/M metagenome (GOLD analysis project Ga0209986, IMG submission 183168) | Deep subsurface microbial communities from Black Sea to uncover new lineages of life (NeLLi) - Black_00105 metaG (SPAdes) (version 2) | ecosystem: Environmental > Aquatic > Marine > Oceanic >...
TGTATCACGGTGACACCCTGAAGCGATTTCTCTACTAGGGTCTTATACTTCGCTTCTGAACGCGCAAGGGCTTCCTCGGCCTTCTTGAACGCCGTCATGTCAAGGATGACCGCGAACGAGCCCCTATGCTTGCCTTTGTGATCGATTAGGGGGGCACCTGATACAATCGTGGGGACACCCTCACCGGTCCTAGACGTCCACACCAATTCGTATTGAGATGCTAGACCTTCCTTCCTCCTTTTCACGTTCGCCTTAAGTACTTCAGTGTTCTCCGAATTGAGGAAATCGGTCAGCTTGAAGCCTATCATTGCATCCGGAGTGTATCCGAGCATGTCGGAGAATCGCTTGTTCACATAGGTGAAGACATTCTTTTTGTCGACCACGCCAAATCCTTCATTCATTGAGTCCACTAGAGCCCGATAACGAAGAATGTCATCGCTGGTATCCCCGCCTTCCGTTGGCGTTTCTCTCAGAGGAGGTTTGTCACTCATGTGAACCCCGACCTTCGTCCCGTCATGCTCTCGCTTGGCTGACCATATGACATAGGGTTGTTGAAATTAGGCCAACGAGCTATATTTGTTTTAACCATATGAATTGACTCTGTGCGAATCTATCTCATGAATACGCTGTGACCTTGCCAGAATGCCTAACGAAGACCGAAACACTTCTATCATGCGCAAGGAACTCAGAAAAACTGGGCCCGTAACTCGCTTTGACTCTCCGAAGTTAGACATCTGGAATGGACGAGAAGCTTCAACCTTGGCAATTCGATCTTGCTGACCGCCGCTGGCATTAGATGAGCTTGGAACGCCATGACAATTAGGTGGGACCCTATTACTGAACAAGGAGGAAATCGAATGGAGATAGCTAAGTACGAAGACATCAGAATTGGACAGCATGCAGAATATGTACGCACAGTTACATCTGAGGACATTGAGATGTTTGGTCAGGTAAGTGGCGATTACAACCCACTTCACTTCGATGAGGACTGGGCAAAGGCAACGATGTTCAAGGGGCGAATCGCGCATGGAATACTGACCGCCACCTACGTAAGCACGGTGATTGGGATGAAACTCCCTGGTCCTGGGACCATCTACATAAGTCAGAGCATGAAGTTTCGACGACCAGTTCGAATTGGTGATAAAATCACTGCTCGTGTTGAAGTCACAGACAAGAATGATGAAAAGGAATTCCTCACGCTGAAGACAGTCTGCATCAATCAAGAGGATAAGGTGGTTCTTGACGGAGAAGCTGTCGTCACCGTGATGAGAATGGATCGCATGTGAAACCCTTGATGATTTGACTCCTCGATAGTGCTCATTGATTCGATGTGCTATGTATAGGGGGTACCAACTTCAATCGTGGCACAAGATATCGCCACCAAGAGCTCACAAAAGGGGTCAAGCAGTCAGTCTTTCCAAAGTCGACAATGGACGAAAACCAGCAAGGCCATCGTTGCGTCCTTGACTTGTGTTTCCGATGTAAAATCATTAATATGGTGGAGTCTACAGATTACTGTTGCATTCGGTGATTGGATGAGGTAGAGGAACTTGGGCGAGCAATCTAAGGAAGATGTACTTCCTGTCATTCGTTTGACTGTGCGGCTCAACAAACCTGTTGAAGACGTATGGGAACTACTCACAAACCCCCTCCTGATGATTCAGTGGTTGGGCAATGAGATAACAGCAGACATCAATCTTGGAGGCACCATACGCTTCATGGGCAAGAATGCTCCAACGACTCCTGAGATGGCCGATTACTGGGAGATAAAGAGACTGAAGGATAAGAGGGCCATTCTGTGTAGCTGGAGGATTATGGGGGTTGACACTCTTTTCGTTCTGCGACTCACGAAGTCCGATGGCGGCTCGATATTGGAAGTAAAGCATGGTGCTGTTCCGAGGGAGGCGAGAAATCTCTATCTTCCTGAGCACTGGAATGTGATGTTCGCAAACCTGAAGTCCGCGATGGAGCTTGGTGAGCCTGCTCTCCGATTTGACTATTCTAATTACAGACCGTTGAGTACTACTCGATACGATCCTACCGATTTGCGCCTTAGTGTGCGGATTAACACTCCCCCACAGTTGCCCTTTGATGCCTTCTCAAACCCCGAGAAGCTTAGTCATTTCATTAGGGCTGACAAACCAAAGGTTGACCTTCGCTATGCTGGCATTTTCACCTGGTGGGCCGAAGGCAAGGGGCCCGTTGTATTCACCAAGGTGGAGCAAGACCGTGAGCTGGAGTTCTCCTGGGTTTACCTAGATGAGAAAGAAACGCGTGTTAACATTCGATTTGACGCAGTTGATGCCAGTACCGTTGTGACCCTTCATCATTATGGGTTTGAAAAGCCCGAGGATGTCATTGGCTATCGCATTGGGTGGTCAAGCATGCTCGCTGAGCTCAAACTGGTCTGCGAGCTTGGAGAATCCGGCGTAACAAGGCTAGCAGATTGGACCTAAAGCAGCCACACACCTACATCCCGAAGATAACCAGCGCTGGGAATAATAGAATCCACATCAATAGAGCAGTAGCAAATGGAATCGCGAAATTGTCGATCCAGCCAATGCTCAATATCTCAACAATGGATATGACTGCACCAATCAACAATATCTGCGGGATTATGCAAAGCGAACATCCAATACTCGAATACAATGCAAGAGCAGTGAGGATAGCAAAACTGGTGAATACCAAGACTGCAACACTCCCCTCCACTGACTTCTGCCCTAATTTTCTCTTGACGTACTTACCGCCTAGCGGCCTTCCTACAGCCTCGCCTGCGGCGTCCCCCCATGATACCGCGAGTATGGATGCGACGAATATCGATGGTTCCGGCATGAACAAGATGAACACTGAAATAAACGCGATCATTCCCATGAAGGCGGATGCGAATGTGTTGAGTCCGCTCTCGCCTTCTCTGCTACCTGAAAGGAGCAATTCAGAGATCAAATTGCTCTTGTGAGCCCATGCGTAGATGAGAACAGTAAGAAAAATACCCCCTGCAAGGGTCGGCCCACTCAAGTTTGAGTAGGCATGTACTGTGAGTGCCATGAACGTGCCTAGGGAAACATGGACTATCTTTCTTCCTTGCCACCTGGGTAAGCCTTTCAATGACATCTTGAAGACTATTGCGAGAACTGCGAATGACAAGATACCGGTGAGCCCCGCCATGACAAGGTCCATGGTGGTCATGTTACCGAAGACAAGCTCAACCATGTTGCTTCCTCCATTTTGCATACTGACTTGCATATGTGTCTATTCATGCGCAACATCACGTGCTTGAAACGTGGGTAGGCTTGCCTCGAATCTTGGCTAGATTCCACGGAAATGATTTATCAACGCTAGCTTTATTTTGTCGCTTTGCGTATGCATGGAATTACAAATTCGAATATCTGGAGTGGTGGCTGGTTCCAGCCTGGTGGGAGTATGAATCATGAAGCCGCGTTCCCCCCGAATGATGACATATAAGACGGTGCTCATCGGCGACGGGGCTGTCGGGAAAACATCCATCCGGCGCGCCTACATGGGGGAGGCGTTCATGTCAAGTCATCTCGCGACCTTAGGAGTCGATTTTGCTCAGAAGCTTATTCAAACTGAAGACGCGCCTGTTCGCTTTATTATTTGGGATCTCGCCGGACAACCTACGTTTGAAAGAGTCCGATGACACTACTATCAAGGGCAGTGAACAGCTGCTGCAAAGTTGGACATACCTGGACAATTTTATTGTGGGCTTTATATAGACCAATACGACATTGATCTCTGAGGAATATGACATACCTGTAAAGGTTCCTCACGGAGTAGTCCAGTGCCGTTTTCTGGACGCACTAGACTTCGGTGTCCAACTTTGTGCAACTTACAATGAACGGTTCCAGAAATACTACGACCTTACCGAGAGAGTGCTTCCGTCCGGTCCAGACTCAGAGCCCATGACGGATAAACAAGTGGCGGACTTCGTCATTCAAACAACCCTTGGTTCCCTGGGTCTGGCAAGCTATGAGGATGTCAAGATCTACTTGGGTCGAATGCCCGCACGCGTCTTGTGGAAAGGCAGTCGAACGGCTATAGAGACACATCTGGATAACCTTCATCAACAGGGGGTTGTGGAAGAGATTTCCATCACCAACCTCAGTGGTCGCTATTTTATTCTAGGAAGGACTCGCGATGCACTTGTGAACTCGGTCGACAATCAGCTGGATAACGGTACAGCACTCATACTTAGCCCCTTTGACAACATAATGAGGGAGCGTCACCGTCCTCGAAAGATGTGGGGCTTCGAATACAAGCTGGAGGCTTATACTCCGGCGGCGAAGCGCGTTTACGGCTACCATGTGCTTCCGATTCTTGACGGCCATGAGCTAATTGGACGGATGGATGCCAAGAGACATCGGGATGAAGGACTGCTGGAAGTCAAGGTGCTGTATTTCGAGAAAGGCTGTGCGAGTGATAGCTCTCTCCTTGAACGAGTAGCAATGGGTATCATTAGCTTCATGCAGTTTCAGGGGTGCAGCCGCGTGAAGATAGGAGCGGTCCACCCCCGAACTGCGAAGCGCGCATTGATGCGACATCAGGAGTTCTGATATGCTAGGTTGCTTCCTGCCTTGGCCGAATGACGAAGATGTAGACCAATACAACAACCACTACGACCAAAACGATGCCACCTATGATCCATGGCATCATGTCTACAGGGGGAGGCGTTGCAGTAGTTGTTGCAGTAGTTGTTGTGGTAGTGGTTGCAGCAGCCACAACAATGTAGCTGAAGTAGTCAGAACCATTGAGAGCAGTAGTGGCCTTCCCGAACGTATCCTCGGCAGTGATGTAGTATTCAACCACTGAATCCTCTGGCTGCCCTGGAATGGGTGCGTCATAGCTGTTGTCTGCAATTAGACTCATCTCCAGATTGGTCCAAGATCCTTCATCTGTCCTGTAGTAAAGCCTGACCGTGTCCATGCTTGGGTCGATGGCGATGGCCGTAACCTCAACAGCTTCATCAGCTTCGGGACTGCCGGGAGAATGCACCACGCTGTGCACATCAGGCGCCGGGTCTTGGTAGAGATAGAAGTCGTCAAACAGTATCTCTATTCGTCCACCGGTTTCTGATTCTGCTATAAGGTATATGTAAATGATGGTCGTGTTAGGGGCTGATCCAAAGAGAGTTTCGTAATCCTTGGAGAGACATCTTTGCATGTTGAACCATGATCCTTCGGTATTTGCTTCAGGCAGGATGATGTACTCGTCAAATCCATTAGCCCCTGCAGGATCCGATGCGTTAGCAAAGATGTATGCGAAGGTTGTGTCATCATCGACGTATACTTCAACACCTGCGAATTCGCTATCGAAACCGGAGAAATCTTCCAGGCGCCAGTTGACGTCCAAGTAAATTTCAGTATCTGCGGTGAGCGGCATGTAGCCGATGCGCTGACTTTCTTGAAAGGAGTCGCCATCTACAATGGTGAGATTTGCAGCTTTCTCTCCAGCATATGCTTGATCAGTTACCAGAAATGACGGGTTTTCATAACCAGTGTCCCAGGCGCGGATCGGGGTGCCCACGTCCAGTTGGTCTTCATAGCCCATGTCGTTTAGAGCAGCAGCCACTAATGACATGTCGTCAAACAACACGCTCAAGCGGCCACCATTTCCAACGAAGACGTTTAGTTCCACGTTTTCCACTACCACCTCTTGCGTCTGATTGACAGCTGTAACGTCTTCGAACACGCTCCGGTTGAAGAATTGCCAGCTTCCTGTTGAGTTGAAGCCGTCAACATCTATTATCTGATATCCAATATAGTCAAGCGGTGCTGATTCGCCACCACCGTAAGTGAGCCAGTAATACACGTGGAATGACTCCCCTGTTTCGTTTCGGCCTTCCACATCTAGATATGCATAGGTCTCGTCACTAGATTCTTGTAAGTCCTCAATTCTCCACCAGAACGAAAGAAGGTCTGGATTAAGCTCTGTCAACCTAACATCATAGTTCTTACGGACTTGACAATCGCTCTGGTTCCCTTTTGACAAGGCAGTCATGTTGAGACTCCAGTCGCCATTCATCCTTAGAGTGCTCTGTGAGATATCTGCTGCGTCTCGGTTGCTGGTCCAAGTCCAATAGCTGGTGCCAGTGCCTCCGAATTCGAAGTTACCGTACCCAACGAGTCCACCCATCTGCACATACGTTCCATTTACAAGGTATACATCATCTAGAAAGACGCGAATGTAGTCGTTTGTCTTGCTGACAAGGAAGTATTCCATCAATAGGAATGTAGTCGGATAATATCCATAGTAATCGAAGAAATCTTCTGTGATGTTTCTATCGAATGTATTCCACGTATCGACTGGACTGTCTAGCATGAAGTACACGTTCGCTGACTGATTTGTTCTGGTTTCCCCTCCGCTCAAGTAGTACCACATATCTCTATCACCAGGTACACCGAGCTCCAGGTGGATTACAAAATGGTCGAAATCCGTGGCGGGGTTGGGGTTCTCATCTATGTAGTAATCGAATTTCAGTGACAGGTTCGTGGGGTTATTCCATAAGAACCATTGTGTCTTTGTGAGGCGCATCTCTGAGGGATGGTCGTAGTCTATGGCTCTTGCTTGCATACCCAGAGATTGAATGCCTTCATTGACTGGCCAGGGTGAAGACGCGTACCATCCATAATGCTCAGTTGTTCGGTCATAAGTGCTCCAGTAATCCTCTAGTTGATGTGGATTCTGCCATAGTTCGAATCCTGAATTCGGGACATGATTCGCTGACCAATCAACTCTATCCAAGTCTGTTTCAGAGACCTCCATCACTGGACTTGGACCGTCAATGGTCTGATTAATGTCCGAATTTTCAAGTAACATCGTATGAGGTCCCGCTAAGAGCAGGACTGATGACGATAGCCACATTAGAACCATAAGTAGCGCGAAGCGTTTCAGATTCGAGTTCATTTTTCTCTCTCCCAAGAACAACTGAAGAGCGTTATAACAAGGTCATCGGAAATCTTCCCTTATCTGTTCTTTGTGCGTGCACTTGGGTTGTTCCAAAATGTAATTCGCAATCAAGAGCGTGCATACTCGCAAGAACGTGCCAATTCTGTACGATTCGCTAACCTTATTTCCTCGTATTGCATGTGCATAAGGTGCCGAAATGGTATCGGGAGGTTAAAGCGGGCCATCATCTTTTGATAGAGGACCCGAGCAAGCTCTCCCGAATCGGTGGAAAGGAGCATTTCGAATGAAAGATCAGGACGACGGCAGCAGAGTACTAAAATCTGTGTTGATCGGTGACGGGGCTGTGGGCAAGACTAGCATCAGGCGCAACTACCTGGGCGAAGACTTCTTGGAGGGCCATCTTGCAACCATTGGCGTGGATCTCGCTACAAAGCGCGTTCTGTTTGACCAGCAGGTCGTGAAATTCATTCTCTGGGACCTAGCGGGTCAGCCAACATTCGAGAAGGTGCGAGGTCACTATTACCACGGATCCAACGGGATTATTCTCGTGTACAGCGTCGTTGACAGGGACTCGTTCGACAATGCCTCAAAGTGGTTTGTTGAGGCCTATCGGAACATGGGCGCTCTACCGCCGACAGTTATCGTGGGTAACAAGATTGACCTCCGGCCTGGAGTAGATGCGTCCAAGGTTGTCACCACGGAGGAGGGCGAAGCCTTCACCAAGTATTTCATTGACAAGCTGGAAGTTCCTGCGGTATTCATCGAGACCTCAGCGAAGACAGGTGAGAAAATCCAAGACACATTCACTCACCTGCTCAAGATGATGTCACTAGCGGAGCAGGATGACGAGTTCGGACTCTTTCAGGGTGACCCTGGGATTTAGTTTCCTGAGGAGTCGAGATTATCCCCGCTATAAGGTCGCTTTCAGTAGGAGAAGGAGTATTCGTGATGCTGGGATAGGAACTATACTTGGAAGTTATATTTAGTCAGCAAGTTCAAATGTACTCGCGATGAAGCATTACCTGTGGGCAATGTGAGGGTACCTCTGACATCACACTGGTCTTCAAGCGGGATTTGGAGTTTCCGTTGGAAGTTAGCAGTCATTATACTTATTGCAATTATTGTTTTCCACATGTTATTCTCATGAGCGGTGTTCCTATTGCTTCTGGCTGTCTTCCTTTTCCTCGCTCTACTGGTATTCAGTTGCATCATGGGCCTCATTGATACAAACCGCGACATAATAGCTCTAATGAGGGTAGTCCCTAGTGAAAGCTCTGAATCACTTCTGATGCCCTCACTCCGCAACGTGATGGCGCAATTATTCTATGGATAAAGGGTCCCATCACTAATGTCTTTGCGGACTGCAAGACTGGTGAGGCCAAGCTCACACGTGAACAGAAACTTGTTCAGAAAACCGGTGAGTAGGGCAGAGCGAAATGGATGACCATAAAACTGCTGGAGGACCTGTGATTAGTACTTACATTATTCATGGGGGGACCACACCAATGGTGCGGGCTTTGAAACGGTACTCCCAGTTCACAACACGAAGAGTATGGCATGATAAGAAAAGCACGAACGAATGCTCCCGAGTTTGATTCCACTACGGATCCTACCTACTGGCCGCGTGTTCTAGATTATCAAGAGGCTTTCAATCATGCTTCAGTCGCTATGAAAACTGACTTCTAACGCCCGGTGTCAAGAGATAGACGATAATACCGATGTCCAATGCTATGCTTATGATGTTGCTAAATAAAATGTCGCTGGCTGAAGGGCTGTCCATCAGCACTTCAATCAGTATCCCAGACAATAATACCGCATTTGTCAAGACATTCCCCCACCATGCCCAGGAATGCAGAGCCTCAAGCGCTCCTCCCATGGCGATGAGCACAACACCATAACCTATCAACAGGAGTCCATTGACTGTCGCAGAGAGCAAGACTACTAGGCCCAGTATAACGCACCCGATTCCACATAAGATCTCCAGGGCGGCAATTATCCTTACACCCCTCGGGCAACATAACGACCTCATACCTTCCAACTTAGATTTCTCTCCACATCCTGGGCTTCAATGGTTCCGTCAACTACTAAGCATATAGTCATTCCGTTGCCATAAAGCGAAAGGAAATCTCGCATTACCTGTTTATTCAATTGAGCATTACCAAGAATACCAGGTCCCGAAGCATAAGTATTTAACTATTGTGCATTATCGTTTTACCATTGTTAACATGTAGTGGTCTTTTTCACTATTCGCGGATTGATTGAGTTGAGCAAAGTAACAGAAGCCAACAGCAAGAAGAAACGAATATCCATGAAGATTGAGGGGATGCATTGTGCTTCTTGTGTTGCATCAATCGAGAAGTCATTATTAGCCCAGGATGGTGTCATTCGAGCAACGATTAGCCTCTTAGATGAGAAGGCGGTTATCGAGTACGAGCCAGAACAAGTAGACAGAGCTTCTCTAGAGAAAGCGATCGAATCAACTGGCTATCGTCCAATGCGACCGGCAATGACATTCAGGCTCGCCCAGAAACCCACCGAAGAAGAATGGGGACTGATTCCCTCGCGGATTGATGATATCGATGGTGTGCTCAATGTGGATACATTTCCGAAATCCAACCGTATTATTGTGGAGTATGACGAGGACCTTGTCACACTCAAGATTGTAAAACGCGTCCTGAAGGAGATGGAGCTACAGATAGAAGAAATCTCAGAATCTCAGTCAGATAGGGAGACCCTAGCAAGGGAGAAGGAGGTCCAGTACTATTCCAGACTGTTAGCTTTCTCCTTAGTTCTCACAATTCCTGTGGTTCTGATTCATTTTGGCCTTCTTGCACCGTATCTCCCGGCGGATTTTCCGCACAATCTAGTCATGTTCGTTCTGACAACGCCGATTCAGTTTATCGCTGGCTATCCTTTCCTCAAGTCTGCTCTTAGGGCTGCACGTCATGCCAAGACGAACATGGACACTCTTATCATGATAGGAACAAGTGCGGCTTACTTCTATTCAGTTGCAACCACATTCATTCTGACGGGATACTCTTCATTCTATGACACTGCAGCACTGTTGATCACATTCATACTGCTAGGTCGAACACTCGAGGCTATAGCAAAAGGCAGAACATCAAGGGCCATTCGAAGCCTTATGGACCTTCAAGCAAAGGTTGCAGTGGTGGTGAGGGATGGAAAGGAAATCAAGATCCCAATTGAGGAAGTTGAAGTAGGTGATGTCGTACTGGTCAGGCCTGGTGACAAGATTCCTATCGATGGCGAGGTTGTAGAGGGCAAGTCTAGAGTCGACGAATCAATGATTACTGGTGAACCAGAGCCGGTAAGCAAGAGTGTTGGCGATTCAGTAGTTGGCGCGACAGTGAACAAAAATGGCGTTCTCAAAGTCCGAGCAACAAAAGTTGGCAAAGACACTGTTCTCTCACAGATTGTGAAGATGGTTGAGGATGCCCAGACCAACAAGCCTCCTATCCAGCGCAAGGCGGACGCCATCGCGAATGTATTCACGCCAGTTGTCTTGACGATTTCGATAGCCACTTTCCTGCTGTGGGCCGTGGTTCTGGGCCAGGACTGGACTCTGGCGCTGAGCTTTTCGATAGCTGTGCTTGTAGCAGCTTGTCCGTGTGCCCTTGGTCTTGCTACACCTACAGCAATAATGGTGGGCATTGGAAAGGGTGCGCAACATGGCATCCTTATTAAGACCGGCTCAGGCCTTGAAGTCATTCCCACTATCGATACAATCGTCTTTGACAAGACCGGGACTCTTACGATAGGGAAACCGACCGTCACTGACATCCTTGCTGTATCTGGGATCAAGGCAGAAGAGGTGCTCCGCCTAGTTGCTGCTGTGGAAAAGAACAGCGAGCATCCGCTGGCGGAGGCAATCGTTTACTATGCTGAGGAGCAGGGGATAGAGATTCCGCAATCTAGTGACTTTGTGTCAATGACAGGGTTAGGAGTCCAAGCGATAGTTGAGGGTTCAACTCTTCTCGTGGGGAACGACCGCTTGATGAGTGAGAACTCAGTAGTGGTCGGAGACCTTCAAGGGCACGCTGCCATGCTTCAAGAACAAGGGAAGACAACGGTCTTCGCTTCTGCGGATGGGACGCCACTGGCCGTGCTGGGGATTGCAGACAAGCTGAAGGACACCTCTATCCATGCCGTAAGGGCATTGGAGAAGATGGGCATCAATGTCTGGATGATTACAGGCGACAAGACGAAGACAGCTCAAGCAATCGCCACTTCGATAGGCATCAAGAATGTAATGGCTGAGGTGATGCCTGCAGAGAAGGCGAACAAGATTAAACAGCTTCAGTCTGAAGGACACGTTGTAGCAATGGCTGGCGATGGTATCAATGACGCTCCCGCTCTTGCACAGGCTGATATTGGGATTGCTTTGGGCTCAGGAACAGATGTGTCTGTTGAAACGGGTGATATCGTTCTGGTGAAGGATGACCTGATGGATGTGGTATCAGGAATTGAGCTCGGATCTAGAACAATGACCAAGATCAAGCAGGGTTTCTTCTGGGCACTTATCTATAATATGGCCTTGCTCCCGCTAGCAGCAGGCTTGCTTTATCCTGCTTTCGGGATTGCACTTCGCCCAGAATTTGCAGGGCTTGCGATGGCGCTCTCAAGTGTCAGTGTTGTGTCCAATGCCCTACTGCTCAACAGGTTCAAGCCTGCAAAGCACGAAGAGGGTCCTGGTGCTGAACCAGCATCGCAGGAAGCGGTCTTAGAGATTGCGATTGACCCAATCTGCAAGATGGATGTGGACGTCGCGTCTGCAGAGCTTTACAGTGACTATAATGGCAAGCGCTACTACTTCTGTGCTCCCTATTGCAAGACAACTTTCGATGCTGAACCCAACAAGTACGAAGGCCAAGATGTGAACCACTAACCATCCGTGTCCTCAACAAAATCACCTGACTCGCTGAGGATGTCCTTATAGAAGTCGTCTGGCTCGCTGTAGATCTCATCATAGACGTCATCTGACTCGCTGTGGGTTTCGAGTCCTCTACCCACTAAGAGCTTGATTATCTTGATGAGCGTATTCTCTGCCGCGTTATGAGACCCCCAGTTAATGTTGAAGATCCCTCCGCCTCCGCCACTTGCCACGATGGTTATCGAGCATTTTCTGCTATCTGATGGCTGCTCCACAATTGCACTGATTGTCTGGAAACTAGCAGTCCTGAACACAAATTCCTCGTGGATG
>Ga0209986_10004281_pt1 | contig 12137 bp, 8 predicted proteins | sample BlataG_FD_183168 | JGI IMG/M metagenome (GOLD analysis project Ga0209986, IMG submission 183168) | Deep subsurface microbial communities from Black Sea to uncover new lineages of life (NeLLi) - Black_00105 metaG (SPAdes) (version 2) | ecosystem: Environmental > Aquatic > Marine > Oceanic >...
TGATCGAGTCGTTCAATGGATCGTTTCGGGATGAATGTCTGAATGTAAATTGGTTCTTGTCAATTGAGGATGTGCGAGAGAAAATAGAGAAGTGGCGTGCGGAGTACAACGAGTTTCGGCCTCATAGCTCACTTGGAGGCTTGACGCCACGGCAGTTTGCTGAGAGAGTAAAAGACCAGAAAACTATATTTTTAACTGGACCAGTTTTTGGGTAGGCCTCAACAAAAATTTTGGACTAACATAGAAAATGGACCTAAACAGGGGGCAAGTTCAATCACGAAAATTCCAGCACTCCAGGTCGTTCAAATTTTGGGGTGCACTTCAGTAGAGCATAAACTGAGCACGTTAAGCGCCGGTGTTGTTAGCAAATAGGGTGTTGATGATTACAGGGGTATCATGTCTGCAGGGATGTCTTCTTCTTCCTGGCCTGCTTTACGATAAGGATAACAGGCGCGAGCACGTTAGCGCGAAGCGTCCATGTTGAACCGTTTGTTATCTGGATTTACCTTTGAAATAACTCCCATGGGAAAGACCGTATAAATGCTACGATATGGAGTACTAAGAAAACCCAAGGGATTCCCACTTCGATATGCGTAAACTGAAGATAAAGCCTTGAATTTTCTCCTCTTCCAACAGCTTCCCATTCTGCATCGTAAGGGCTCAACGGCAATTTTTTCTCGATTTCATGTATAACTTTGAACTTAGCGGTATTGAGATCCCTATAGGATCTTAGTAACCGATACCACATGTACGATATAACGACTCCAGCAAGAGCAATAAGCCAGTAAAATTTATTATCCAACTTAGAACCAAGATGCATGTAACTCACTAATGCAATGAGAGCTGTATTAATTGTGACAAAGAAGGAATTAACGGCTTGGCGCCTCGCGCTAATTCTATCTGCCCCTTCGAGGTAAACTTTGTATTGTTCTAGAAGATGTTCGTGGTATTTGTCCTCATTGCCATAGTCCTGCTTTGCCTCTGCATTGAAAAGTTTTGCTATAATTTTGTCCTTTTCTTCGCTCATGGAATCAGCGCGCCCCAGCGATTAGAGATTTCATATTATCCCATGTCCATTTGTAAATTTTGTCCGTTGACTTGGCAGACTTTGGCTTCTTGCAAGTCTTTCCTGAACGACCCCATAGAAGAAAATATGACTTGTTTTCTTCCTGTGCGATCGCAAGCTCAGCGCTTACACCACTCGCCGTATCTGTGTGCTCTCCGCATATAACTACGACTTGATCAACTTTTTTTATCCTTGTTCGAACTTTTGTTTTCCAGTCACCTGTTATGGGTTCTTTCACTGACCAGTCTGCCATCTCGAACGGAGAATCTGGGTTCCTTGATTGACCTACAAACAGATATCTTAAGTCTTCGTCGTGATCGAAATCAAAACTAGTGAATACTCGTACTTTTGCCAATTTCTTAATCCTCTTACTGTCAAGTGTTATGGGCTAACTTGGCTATTCCGTAACTTTACTTTCAAAATAGGTATCTAAATCTTCTATTTTTTTCAATACGGTCACACCATATCTATCGAGATAATCTGGTAATAATAAATTGTGGGACGTTTTAATCACAAAGATTTCTTTATTCATCCCAGACGCTATACCTAATTCATGCGATACCCATTTGGATTCCCTGCTTTCCACGGAGAGTATCATAATCACTGCATCGAGCCTTTCAATCTGATCTTTAATACTTCTGGACAAACTGGCTCTCTTCTTACGTAAATTCTTCTCAAAAACGAACGTATCCACTCCCAATGGCTCAAGATACCCGGAAACCTGCTTTGCTTTTGTACTAGCATCAGTGGAGTAGCTTATGAATGCGGATTTCAACATTTCTTTCCTCCTTTAGATCTAATTCATAAGGTACCAGGCAGATAACTATTAATATACAACATGCTTTATTTGATACAAAACATCCCTAAATACGTCGTATATTAAGTAATCCCATCATTTATACCCACAAATTTTTATATTATCTTAAAATTATCCATAATAAATTGCAAGTCTCATATTTGACCAGCAAAATTTTAACACAACGCCTGGGCTGATATCAGGAGGGTAGGTCAGGAATGTTCTAGATAATGATAGAAAAGTTACAAATTTTTATATAGGGAAGTTTCTGGTCTTTCTTGAAGAACAAAATTTTTGTATGGTCATCAAGTGAAATTTCATCCCTGACTTTCCCCCAATATTTTCATTTGTTTTCAATCAAAAAATATAAAATCCTTGACATCCTTGATACATATGTAGTAGGTGTAGTAAATGTAGGAGGAGAATATCAACATGGAATTCGTATTGAGAGGAAATGACTACATCCTGACAAAGCAAGATGTGGAGAAAGTAATGAATGGGGTTCCGCCCGAACCAATACGTCAATACTATATTGTCGTGAACGGGGATAAATATCCACCCAAACAAGTTTTAGCCAAATCGTTAGGATTAGGCAGAGTAGAATTTACCACAATGGACGCCAGCAGTATTTTACGAAGGTTAGGGTTTAAGCTGAATATATTATAAGAAGCAGTAAATAGCTTGAGGCGGATGGAAAGGGAAGGTTGCTCGGCCTTTCTCGATTCCTGATTTTGAAAAGGACAACAGGGCCGGATTTTCTACATGACGTCAACAAGATTTGGACAACTCATGATATTTTCTAAGCTATGGTTTGCGTATAATAAAACTAAGCAAGGAGATATCAATGAGTTTGAAAACGAAAAGCTCGCCTGAGTCCATCGTACGATATATCAAACCCAAAACTCGCCGTAAATTTACTACGGAGGAGAAGATCCAAATCATTTCCGAATGTCTAATAGGCGAGCAAAGTATTGCAGGCCTCTGCCGAAGGGAAGGCATCTACCAAACCATGTATTACAAGTGGAACAAAGCTTTTCTTGATAGTCGGAAAGAGAAGGCTTACGGCGATACAGTGAGGGAAGCTGGCTCAGAGGAGAGAGAGTCAACGAGCTATGGGCTGGGAATGCCTACCAGATATGCTCCATGGAGAAATTATTGGGTATTTAAACCCATCTCACGGAACTCTTTTATCTCCTTAGAATATTTTCTTAATCCGATGAGGTAAAATGTATATCTCTACAATCAAAAATATTCAATATTTTACATTATTGTCTAAATTTGATAGAAATATTTGAAGATGGGAAAAATTGCGTTTAAAAAAAAGTAAAAATTTTTCTAGCCTGAAGTAGCTCGGAGTTATGGATGACTGAAAAGAATAAGAACAAAAGCCTTCCGTCAAGTATCCTAAAGGTGCTTAAGGAGGCTGGAGATCCACTTTTGGCGGGAGAGATAGCTGATATATTGAGCAATCAGGAGTTTCCAGAGATAAACAAAAATCAAATCAATAGTTGTTTATATAGAGAACTCAAAGGGAAAGTAAAACAAAACAAAAGCTACCGATGGAGTCTAGTTTCGCCTTCGCGTCGCCAAGATTCAAAGACCTCAAGCGCTAAAAGCTCTGAAGAAGAGAGATCAAAGATTGATAAAGATAAAAGATCAGCCAAATGGAAAAAATTTGTAGACATTATTGATTACTACATTGATTGTATCCGAGAAGATGATCACCCTGAATCAAGCTATTTTCTTTCTGGAGAAGGTACTGATTTTATATCACTTCCATTGGATTCTGAATGGAGCCTAATTGAGAATAATAGTTTGGAGATCTCTTTATCAGGGCCTCTCTCTGGATTCGCTTTACAACTGAGAAAACGTGGATCACGAGGAGCGCTGTTTTATGGTTATCCGCTTTATGTTCATTGGATTGAGCGCTCAAAAAAGGGATGGAGTGGAGGAATAGCTATTCCTCTTTTTCTTCAGTCCGTAGAATACGATTTGCGCGGTCAAGATTTATCTCTTCAACTTATTCATGAGTGGCCTCGTGTTAACGCAAAATTTTTAAGTAGTATTTTTTCATCTCAAGAAGAACAACGTCATTTTATTGACGAACTTGGTCTCCTTGAAGCCGAAGGAGATCCTCCAGATGAAGGTTTAACCGATATAGTAAGAAGAATGGTAGATCAAGGCTTGCCAGCAGAGGCTCTTGAATCTTTAGATCCCGATCAGATTCCTACTGATCCATCAGTTAGAGAACTGACCTCTTCTGGATTATATAACAGGCCACTTTTAGTTATAGGTGAGCGTTCAAAATTTACGGCAGGCTTAGAGAAAGAGTTAGAGCATATAAGGAATTCAGTACAAGATAATCAATTAGATCAATCTGCTCTAAGATTATTTTTTGGTTCAAAAAGAGAGCATAGAGAAGTTAACTCCCTAGACAGTCAAAACGAAGATTTCATTGAAGTAGTCCCACTTAATGACGAACAGAGAATGGCATTGAGATCTGCTTTTGAAAACCCACTTACAGTTATTACTGGACCTCCCGGCACAGGGAAATCTCAGGTTGTAACAACAATTTTAGCAAATGCATATTTACGTGGGCAACGGGTTCTTTTTACAAGTCGTAATCACAAAGCTGTTGACGTAGTACAAGAGAGAATTAAGGATCTATCTGGTTTTCAATTGGCCATACGTACAGGCACGAAAAGTAAAGATCGTGATTTTCGTGCAGAATTGATCGATTTTTTAGCGCAGGTTATGTCTATATCGGTAACAAATGAAGATTACGAGTTTGAAAAAGAAGCCCAGAAAACCTTTACCTATCTCAAAGAATGCCGCGATAGGATCTGGAAACAGATAGATGATATTAGGAATGGAAGAAATCTTTTAGATTATCTAGATAGAAATTTGGAGAACCCAAGAGAAAGTTTACCTAAGGAAATTTGGAACAGGGTATTCAATATTGATGTATTACCTGATAAAGCCCCAGTAGATAAAGCTCTGAGTATAGTCAACCTCTATCTTGCTGATAATCTGAATATCTTAAAGAGAATTGGGCTTTGGTTGAAGCGCAGGAGCAATTTTAAGGCTATAGTTCAACACACTAGGTATTTATCTAAATGGGCAAATATATTCAATCAGCCACCCGAGGATTCTATTACGAAGGAGAATCTAAAACAGTGGAAAGATTATCTTGAAAGAACTATTGACTTAATTCAAGTTGCAGAAAAGGTGGTGTCCTACCGAAAGACATTGCAGAGCTTAAAGGAACTACCCTCTTTTGAAGATCGAACATATGAGCTTTCTGAAATAGAAGATAAATTGTGGGAATGTAGTGCAAATCTTCTGGTTGGAATGGGAAGGCTATTACCAGATAGGCTCCGCAATGCATCTTTAAGACAAGCTTTCGGCGAGTTCCAGGCCACTATGAAGAGATTATCTGGCGACCAACTAGGTGGACGTATTTACGCAAGGTTGATGGAGGGTCTAAAAAATCTTTTCAAAACAATATCTGAGGTGCTTCCTGTATGGTGTGTTACAAACTTATCGGTCCGTAGCGTGCTTCCGTTTGAGAATGGAATTTTTGATCTTGTTGTAATAGATGAGGCTAGTCAATGTGATATACCTTCAGCGATCCCTCTATTTTATAGGGCCAAACGTGCTGTCATTATCGGCGATCCCCATCAATTGCGGCACATTTCTACATTAGAGCGTCATCGTGCTCAGCAGCTTGAGGCAAAATACTCATTGGATTCGACAGCAGATCAGCCTTATACTTATGTGAATAATTCACTATTTGACCTGTCTGTAACATGTTTAGGACAAGCAAAAGTAGTTACTCTAAGAGAGCACTTCAGATCTCATGCTGATATTATTAATTTTAGTAATAAGCATTGGTATAGAGATACACTTCGTATATGTACCGATTATCGTAAACTTCGCGGTCAAAGCCAAGGTAAACCTGCAATAATCTGGACATCCGTTAGAGGAAAAGCGATCAGTCCTACCGGAGGTGGCGCACTGAATCAGGCGGAGGCCGAAGCTGTTGTAAGTGAACTTAAAGAATTGCTTATGCAACGTAAGTTTCCTGGAACAGTTGGTGTAGTTACTCCATTTAGAAAACATGCAAATAGAATCTGGGATCTAGTAATTCACAAGCTCGATTTGCCTGATATTGAAAGATCTGCATTAATTGTCGATACTGCACATGGTTTTCAAGGAGACGAGCGAGATGTCATAATTTTTTCACCCTGCATAACACATGATTTGCCGCGGGGACCGAAATATTTTCTCTCCAAAACAGGTAATTTGTTTAACGTAGCTATAACCAGGGCAAGATCACTTCTTCATGTAATAGGTGATCACGATGCGTGTGCGAATTGTGGCGTTCCTCATATTGAAGCCTTTGCAACGTACGTCTCAAATCTTGGCAGTGATGAAACTCAGAAAGGTGAAACTTATTTTAATCCTGATGATCCTCGTGTTGGGCATTGGGAGAAACCTTTCTATGGAGCTCTGAAGGCAGCAGGCCTAAAGCCAATTTCTCAATATCCTGTCAATCAATACCGATTAGATTTTGCTTTGATTGATGGTGATATTCGGTTCGACATCGAGATAGATGGTGAGCTTTATCATAAGGATTGGGACGGTACTCGATGCAGGGAAGATGTAATACGCGATATCCGCTTAACTGCATTAGGATGGAATGTAAAGCGGTTCTGGGTATATCAAATTAGAGACGAGATGGACGATTGTGTAAGAGAGGTATTAGTTGCATTGGAGAAAGCGAAGAAAGACTCAAATCATTAGCGTATTTTAAATATTACCAATTGTCTCTTGTATACCTGCAATCAGGGAAATTTTCACAGCCAATAAATATGCCAAACTTACCACTTCGTTCTTCTAATTCCCCTCTGCACTTTGGGCAAATATTTGTACCGTTTGATTCTGTATTAAAATGTGGTTTTGAATTTTGGTAGCTGTAATAATGAACAGAATCGCAAACTCTATTGTACCCACACCATTTACATAATATTGATGGTTCAGCTTCATATTTTTCCTCTGTTAGAATTCTATGTATAGATTCGATGAGAGAAGTGCGTATCTTTTCTTGTTCACTTATATTTATAAAAGAGCTAAGGGTCCGTTTATTACGAAGATCTTCATAACGCAATTTGATAGTCTCACTCCATTTAGAGAAGGCGTATAGTGCGTAGGACTTGAGCTGCAAATCAGCATTAGGATCTGGAATTCTCTTACCAGTTTTATAATCTGTTAATATTATGAAGCCATTTCTTTCGCGAGAGATACGATCAATTATTCCTGTAAACCCTATACTTGGACCAAGAGATACATAAAACTCGTGCTCTAAGGCTAATGTAGTAAATTTATCTTTTTTAAATTTTCTCCTGTAAAATGAACTGATCATTTTCTTGCCTTCTTGCCAGTAGTGCCATTGACCTAAATTGGATTTTACAATTACTATATCGTCGGTATATTCTGACTGCCAACAACTATCATAATATTTGAGTAATTCCTTCAGACTAGTTTTGTAGCCATCAATCTTTTTCTTATATGCCCATTCTATCACGCTGTGGATGCAAGATCCTAAATATCGTTCTATTGTAGAGAATTCTTCTTCAATTTTTTCAACGTATTTCAATTCATATGCTTTCGGGCATTTTTTAAATAGCTGAATTCTTGAATAACTGAATGTATCACCATCAAAATCGCCTTGAATAATAAGTGAGGGAGAATAGTCGAACTGGATTTCACAATGCGGACACCTTATGGTGGTGTCTCCCTTATCTGTCGGGACGTGAAGTAAGCATTTGCAATCTTTGTTAGGGCAAATGATTTGAGTTGATTCGCCAATCATTTTGTTAGTTCATTATCCTTATAAATATATGAGCAATTTCTTATTTAAATAGAATTCCCAGGTATCAAATCCAGTATTGGTCAATCCTTTCATGATAAATCCTTTTTAAAATAACAAATTCTTTGGTAGTCGCATCTCTGACAAAATTCTCCGCAGTTTGGAGAAAAATCTCGTTCGATAATTCTATTAATTGTCGTTTTTGCATCTGACTTTGCTTCCTCAAGGCTAGTTTCGCTGATGTCAAAGTAGGCTACTTTATCACTTTTTCCGGATATAATCGCGAGACTTGCTTTATCAACTGATTGGCCTAGCTCATTAAGTCCTAATGAATATAATCGCAATTGAAGTGCGGTTTCTAATTCTGTGCGTGGATCATCAGCAGTTTTATAATCTCTGACTTCAAGAGTCTCGTCAATATCAACAATAGCATCAATCCTGCCTGAGATTGTAACTCTTTTTGCAAGCTTGAATTCAACGCGAGACTCTACTTCTTTTGTAGATTTTATTTCATCAATATGATTTTTTATATAATTAAAAATAGCACTTTTTGCACTCCGTCTAATCCCTTCTAACTTGCCAGGATTGGCATACGGAAGATGGAACTCATCCTCGATTATTTCTTCAAGATAGTCTCCTGGATTTTTACCTTCTGCTACTCCTTCTGTAACCATTCTAATAATATGATGAATGGACCTACCATATCCGAGCATTTCATTAATAATAGGTTTATATCCCCATAGCTCTCGCATTCGATAAAAGTGTGCACATCTGTTAAACTCGATTATTTCAGCAGGACTATATGTAAGAATTTCTTCCTCATTGTCTTGTTTTTTCTGTATTTCATGTACTATTGGGTCAATTGATGGCGTGCTTTCGGGTATCGAAGCTTCTTTAATGAAAGGAGATTCTTTTATGCTTATCTTTATCCTTTTAAATCTCGATAAAATAAGGCTATCTTTTGCTCTTGTAGTAGCTACATAAAAGAGCTTCCGTTCTGATTCCATATCACCTTCATATCTATTAACTTCAAATAGGTCTCTAGGGACAAGCCAATCATTAGATTTTCCCATCATTGAGCTTGGAAATCTTCTAGATGTTAAAGCTGGCACAAAGACAATCGGCCACTCAAGGCCTTTAGCTTGATGAACGGTATAGAGTTGGATAGCGTCTACCCCTCTTAAGTCATCAGATGGTTGTTCTTCGTAAGCTCCAAGAGCATAAGTGGTCATGAACCATACAAGGTTTCTAAGGTCTATTTCCCGCTTTAATTTTTCTCCGCCTCGGCGTTGTTCGGTTTCGAAATCGGTAAGTAATGAATTAAACCGTCCAAGATTTGCAATAATCACAGCGTCATTGGATTCATCTGGGTTTAAATTTAGGTATCCTAGCGTAATTAGTAAGTCCTGGTACGCTTCAGTCAGACAGTTAAAACGTCCAGATGTAATATCGGCTTTAAAATCCTCAATTGCCTCAAAGCTAGTATTATACGGCCATAATTCTAATGCTGTTACTATAAGCTGGTCTCCGCTTATAGATTCTCTTGCCCACTGGTTGGGTTGCCAATGCATATCAGCACACCATGCAAAAATCATTCCCATCGCTTGAGCCTCAGGTCTTTGAAATAATCCTATCCTTCCTCCTACTAAGTAGGGAATATCACTTTTTTTAAGTTCATCTGCGATTTTCGGTCCAGATGTCGAAACACTTCGGAGAAGTATAGCGATGTCAGAGTATGTACATATGCTTAAATCCACTAGTTTTCTTATTTGTATTGCGATCCATTTAGCTTCTTCTTCTGCATCTTCATGGGAAACATAAATTGCTTTGCCGTTGTCCTTTCGAGTATGATTCATGGGGTGTTTGAGCATGTCGGAATCAAAATTCTGTGCGACAGAATTTCCAACATTCACGATTTGTTTTACACTGCGCCGGTTTTCTGTTATCGATATTGTTTCGCAATCGAAATGATCTGCAAACCGGTTAAAGCATTCTGGGGCTGCTCCACGCCATTCGTAGATACATTGTCTTGGGTCGCCAACTATATAACAATTAGCATTGTTAGAGATTTGCCATATTAGTCGCTCTTGAGTTTTGTTGATATCTTGGTATTCATCAACTACAAGATGACTGATATTTGATATTACATTCGGCTCTTTTGCTAAATTCTGCACAGCTATATAAATCATCATTCCAAATGTGAGAAGTTTGTGACGATATAATCTTTCTGTATATATTTTTAAATGCTTTGAAAACTCTGGAGCTTGTTCCTCAAGAAGAGTGTGGTCAAGCAGTTCATCAAGAACAACATTAACTGAGCGAATAAAAGTCTGGCAATTAGACGAGTAATTCTTTCCTGTATGGAGCCCTAGCCCCCATCCATGTCGCATAACAAAAGCCATTTCCTGATTTTCATCTAAAACATCATAGTTACCAAATCCGAAATTATCTTGAAGTATCTGAAAACAAAAGCCGTGGATTGTCCCTATATACATATCGCCTAGGTTTTTTGTTTTTTCTTCGCCGAGGATTTCTTCTACTCTGCGATATATACGTTCCTTCATTTCTTTAGCTGCTTTTTCAGTAAATGTGAAGGCAACTATTGATTTTGACTCAACCCCCTTAGCTATTAGGTAGATTATTCGACGAGTAATTGTTTCTGTTTTACCGGCTCCTGCAGAAGCTACAATTCGAAGATAAGGTTTCTTAGAGAGGACAGCATTTTCCTGATCTTGAGATAGTCCTTCGATTATTTTATCGATAATTTGTTGCGTTATAGGTACCATTCTTCATTTCTTTTAAGAAGGAATACTTAAAATAGATTCAGAAAAGTCAATTCTGATGAGATTTTTTATTAAATGCAAAGTTGCTCTCTATTTTATATTTGGATTTATCCTGCTGACATTCGCAATAATTCTTATATCAGATGGGTACGTTTAGGTCAATTTTTTTCTACTTTGCCTTGACTTCTTTTTTCTAACTTTTGACTCTCAATTTTTCCTGTGCTATATATTTAGTTTCGGCAAATAGGAGAGGGATTATAAATGTCAAAAAAAACTCAAAATTCACTCAGAAAGTACATTCCAATATCTTATTATTTGACATAGTAAAGGAGCAAAAACGTGAATAGATTGACCCACCTTGTCTACAAATCATGGCATGAAAATTGGGCCAATGACGCCCAGAACTTATTTTCCAGCTTATTAACCAGTGGAAACCGATATCCGAAGAAAGCTGAAAACACAGTAGCAATAAGATCCCCCGGCATTCGTATAGATTCTGGTGTTCCATTTACTGCCCTCATCCATCCTTCTAATCCTGAATCAGGAGCTTATGGCGGGATGTCATTTGTGATCTTTCCTGTTGAAAATGCCCCTTGTCTTATTGCCATGGGAATTGGAACCCAAGGTCTTAGCCCAGATGAAAATATCCTCGGGCGTCCAGGTCATGGACGGAAAGTACAAGCGATTTGTGCCTGGCTTAATAAGGAATACGGGCAGGGAAAGCTAATTGCATGGGCAAAGCAAGATCCAGTCAGAATCGATGAGGATATTCCTGATAATATACGAAAGATGTTTCCTGCCTATCAATTCGTATTTAATAGGTATGGAAAAGTTCTCTATGGCATCTATATTCCAGGTGATGAAAAAGATGCGACTGAAATAGCTTTGAAAGCATTCTTGGATCTTATGTTTGAGGAACGTCGAATACAACCTCTTAAAGCAGCACTGCAGGATTTCGAACAGATCAAATCGTCCTACTTTAACTACTTAATGCCTTCTGTTTCTCCCCAAGAAGTGTTCGATTTGTTACAGAAACGCCGTTATATCATTCTAGAGGGACCACCCGGTACTGGCAAAACAATGCTTGCTCAGCAACTGCTTAAAAATAATTATCAAAATAACGGCCGCACGATCCAATTTCACCCAAATGTAACGTATGAGCAGTTTATAGGTGGTCTTGCGCCTGTAAAATCAGATGATGGATTTGGATTTCGCTTTGAACCCAAAAAAGGATTTCTAATGGAGGCAGTTCAAGAAGCGTTGAAAAATGACAATAAAAATTATCTATTGCATATTGATGAGATAAATAGGGGAGACTTAGCTAAAATTTTAGGAGAAGCAATCTATCTTTTCGAACATGCCGCCTTAGAAAAACGAAAAGTGGATTTGCCATACGATTTTGGCGATCCAATCAACAAAACATTTGAGCTCCCGACAAATCTCCACATGCTTGGCACCATGAATACTGCAGATCGAAGTATTGCAATCGTTGATGTGGCAATTCGCAGGCGCTTTGCTTTCGTGAAGCTGTGGCCCCAGATGGAAGTTGTCAAATCAGAAGGTTGTGAATTGATGCAACGAGCATTTAAGGATATCCTCTCAATTTTTATTGAGTATGCA
>Ga0209986_10004282_pt1 | contig 12135 bp, 15 predicted proteins | sample BlataG_FD_183168 | JGI IMG/M metagenome (GOLD analysis project Ga0209986, IMG submission 183168) | Deep subsurface microbial communities from Black Sea to uncover new lineages of life (NeLLi) - Black_00105 metaG (SPAdes) (version 2) | ecosystem: Environmental > Aquatic > Marine > Oceanic >...
AGAAGTAGAATATTTTGGAATCATCTTTTTTGTATATAGGGTAATTATTTCATTTTTAATCGCTGTTGGCATTGGAACGTGTTTTCGATTTTTAGAGAAACATATCAGATTCTGAACTACGCTCGCCCGCCAACTTTTAATTTTTGCCTTCGGGAATGTTGCACTAAAAATCAATCCCTAACAGGAGAAACTAACAGCGATTTAACGGTTACGCAAACTTGCAGATTCCTCTATCCAAATTTGCCTACGGCGAACTTCTCATAATCTTATATGTTTGGTGAATTAAAAAGAATTTGCCACCAAGCTCGGTAAAACAGAGCTAAACCAACAGAACTGGCTAGGAAAAGTCTGCCCGTCCGAATTTTGCGAAGGAGGGAAACCGTCTGAAACGGCAGGCCCGCTGTCATGCCAGAGGCAGACAAGAGTTAGACAGATATAAATGACTCTTAATTCATCTGCTCTTCAGTTGAAACTCTGGCTAAAATTATGGCTTTCATTTTGAAATAGTTAATAAATCTCTTTCTATTGTGGGATAGAGTTTATCAACTTCCTTCTGTAGAACTATAGACTGTTTTATTGCTTCAATAATTTTAATATAGGGTTTTATTTCTCCATCTGATAATCCTCTGTTTTTTCTATCTTTGAGCCATTTATAAAGCACTTAGTAACCGCCAATAAAGTAATTCCAAATTTCTGGTTCCACATTTGTAAAAAATTGTTTCTTGTTGATGTAGACTTGGCTTCTTTTCTTATCATATGTAATCTTTCTCACCCCACCATTTTGTCCTTCAAGTCGTGAAGAAGTATTTTTAATAAGGTGGGATTTTAAAAGATGAGTATTTACGAGTTGCTGACCAAGCTTTGAAAATTTTTTAAATAATTTATATTCTTTAGTAAAAGGAATTTTTGGAAAATTTATTTTTAGGAATTCCAAATATTTTTGACGGTAGATATTAGAATATAAAACAGCATATAATATATAACAAAAGATTCCTTCGGGAGAGACAGGATTTTTATAAGAAGATGAAATTAAGTCAATGACTTCTGGTTTTATATTTGAAGTTTTGTGCTCTGGTTTTGGTGAGGGAAGTAATTGATTTTGAGTGTTTAAAAGCAATTCTCAGATGGTTAAAAGTGGTCTTGAAAAGGTCTAAAAAAACTGTTTTCAGCGGGTTTTTTGGAGAACCAATTTTGATTTCTTCTACCACTCCTTTGGAAGCAAAAGTAAGGGAAAGAGAGCCGATGAAAAACGAATTGATCTTGGGTTGGACCCAGGGGATTGAGGAGGAAACTGATGTTCCCATTTATAAGTTATAGTGGTATTGTATATGTAATTATAAAAGATAAAAGAAGTAATTACAAGGGAAATGGTATTAATTTAGTAAAATAATAGTATATAAAAATAACTAAAAATTATGAAGTTTAGAAGGGTTATTTGTTAAAAATAATAGTATTTTAAATTACTTTAAAATCAGAACGCGTTTAAGGGACTATTTTTGTGTGTTCTTGGGCATTTAGGAAGCTATTTTTATATCATTTATTTTGAAAACTATAAATTAATATGTTAGACTGTGTATTTATATTGATAACATATTTTATGTTACATATATAAATAATAGAATTATTTTACTTTTGGCAACCTTAATGATAAAAAATTAGGTTATGATAAAAGAGAAAGGAGAATAAATGACTGACATGAAAAGATATGGCGGCTCTGGAATTGCAGGTGGTGTCTATTGTATGGGTTTTATAGGTGCAGCGGTCTATTTCATTCAACAGGCAACCTCTTTCGGAACGGGAGTGCTTGGTTTTTTGAAAGCCCTTGTATGGCCAGCGTTTCTAATCTACAATTTGTTGGAATTTCTTAAAATGTAATTATTTTATGACAACCTGTACCGCAGAAACATCACCACTTATTTATGTAAGAGTCGCAGGGTTGCGCGCGCTACAAGTGATAAAAACAAGTAGCAGATTTGTAATACTGTTTATTTTCATTCATAAAGGAGTAAAAAAATGAATACAAACAAAAAAACCGCCGAATACGCTGCTCGTCTGGATATTGACTATCCGGAGAAACTGGATCGGCTGACATCTTTCTTCCGAGTAATCTGGATCATTCCCATCGCCATCATCCTGGGCATCGTCTCGGGGGCTGGCGAGACGGTCACAAACACGGTTATCCTCAATGAAGCTGGTGAGATTATCAGGACAACTCGGGAGACGGTTGGTGGGCTGGCGAGTGGTCTCGCTGCAGCCACGGCCTTGATGATCATCTTTCGACAGTGTTATCCACGCTGGTGGTTCGACTTTTCTCGCGAGCTGACCCGCTTCGAGGCCAGAGTCGGCGCCTACGCGGCCCTGCTCACAGACCGATACCCGTCCACGGTCGAAGAGCAGTCTGTCCACCTGGAGATCGACTACCCCGACGTCAAGAAGGATCTCAATCGCTGGCTGCCGTTGGTGAAATGGTTTCTGGCGATTCCTCACTACATTGTGCTCATCGTACTTTTGCTCATCGCGGTCGTCGCGATCGTCATTGCTTGGTTTGCCATCCTCGTTACCGGAAGCTATCCACGGCCACTCTTCAATTACGTGGTGGGGGTTGGCCGATGGTCACTTCGAGTACAAGCTTACGCGTTCTTGTTGGTCACTGACCGATACCCACCGTTCAGCCTTAGATGAACTGAACAGCTTATAGTGGTAGGAAGACCAATCCCGGGTAGCAAGGGCCTGCCGCGGAGGTTTTGCGCGATATGTGGCGAAAGCTCGCATTGGAGGCAGGGAATCGGCGTCTCTCAGGCTCATAGGCCAGAAAGAGCGCCAGTGTTCCACTGGATAACGGCCATGCGGGCGGATTAAAGACGCGATCTACTATCGCACGCAGGTAACACCATCAGGCGCGAAAGGTGAGATAAGGAGTGGGCAACATAACATGGCTTTTTAGGGGATGGTATTAAATTCTCCTCTCCCCTTTATCTATTAAAAGAGTTTAAATAAATTGAAAATTAAGATCATAAGAGATAACTCCTGCCTGCCCCTTCCAAGATTTTCGGGTAGATAGTGTTTAACCTATTTCCACCATTCCACAGATCAGATATATCTGTTAAAGCGATTTTACATTTTCCCTGATGGCTATGAGAAAATGCTTTTTTTCAGGAATGTCTCTTTCAATGTCTCTTTAAACCCTATTTTTGTCCCAATAAGTATATAAATGTCCCAATAGATAGAATATTGTAAAAATTGCTCGTACGAATAGGAGTTATATTGATTTTAATAGTATTTAGAGTATTAAAAAATAGGTTAAAACTTACGATAGTTGATAACGCAAACGTGTACCCTTAACGTCTTTCTTTTCCACCATTTTCATTATTAAAGGATAAAATGATATAATAATAAAAATTTGAGTGTTTAACTATATCCAATATTTAAGGAGTTGAAGGAAATGGCTATATGTCCAGTATGCAAAGCGGAAGTTAATGAAAAAACAGCAAAATTTAAAAGTAAGTACAGAAGAAAGAATTATTACTGCTGTTGTGATGGGTGCAAAAAAGCATTTGATGAAAATCCAAAAAAATATATCGTAGGTACCTTATTGAAGTATATATATTAGAAATTTAAAAGAACATAAATGTTGTGGACATTAAAAAAATAAAGGATTAGCAAATAAACAATAACCCTATCCCAACCCATCAAATAAAAACATATAACAGATGTTTAACTCCATTCCACAGTTCCACCATTTTTTTAAATGTATTACTTCGATTTTAGAACTAGTTTAAATGGGCAATTTATTGAAATTTGTGCATTTTAAGAAGTTATTTTTTCATCATTTTTGTTTGTAGACCATAAATTAATATATTAGACTATATATTTAAGAGTAATAACATATTTTATGTTATGGGTATGGGTTGAAGGGGTATGAAATTAATATATTTAATTACAGATAATTTAGTATATATAGTATTTATTAAATATATAGCTGCTTAATACATCTTATAGGCAGCTATTTTTATTTTGAGGTTATTTTATAGAAAAATAATTTTGTGGTAAAAATTGACAAGGAGTCTCTTAAATGAATTTTATTAAAAAATTAATTATAGCAATTGTTGCTCTTTCAATTGTTGCATCACTATCACTCACACTCACTGGTTGTCCTTCAAAACCACTTATAGAGGAAGTAGAAGAAACTACTCCTGAAATCACACCTACTGAAGAGGAGGAGGAGGAATGGGATTTGGTAATATTTGGTGATTCAACTGCGTGGGGTTTTGGGAAATATTATGCCGCTTACATTGAGGAGGACCTGGGTATTAAAGTCACGGTTCATGATAAGACTTACCCTCGTCAGACTGCTTTCGGAATATTGAAAAAACTTCACGACGATGAAGAATTGCGTGAGCTTGTCAGTGGAGCTGAGGTTGTGACCTTCATTGGCAATCCAGAGGGGCTAGATCAGAGACTCACCCTGGAGACTGGGAATGTGTGGAGGCTAAGTTTTATGTTATTAATTGCTCATTAGAAACATTCGAGAAGTATATAGCAGACCTAGAGACAACTATTGAAGAAATTCTTTCACTACAGAAATATTCTCCCACCATCATCCGTGCTATGGACTATTACAACCCCATTTATAGTAAATATAAAGAATATGGAATTTACGAGGAGTGTAAACAATGCTGGGAGAATCTAAATAAAGCCATTCACCAAGCTGCTGCAGCACACAATGTTCCGGTTGCACATGTGTATGATGCATTCAATGGTCCAAATCACGATGAGGACCCCAGAGAAAAGGGCTATATAGGACCTGAATGGAGAACATACTAACGAGGAGGGACGAAAAGTAATTGCCAAACTATTTCGTGAACTGGGGTATGAACCCATTACCCCATAATTTTCACAAGTGCTAAATTTAAGCGTTTTTTACGTTTTTTAGAGGTTTTAAAAGAGTCAATAAAAGATTAGAAATAAATTGAGAATTAAGATCATATAAGATAACCCCAACCCACCTAACCAATTTGGAATGTAAAGAGTGTGTTAACCTAACTTATTAACAATGCATAGTAAGAATATAAGAATTAAATAGCAAGAATGAATAAATGCATTATTATAACATTCAACCCTTATTCGACTTTACTTTTTAAATTCTTTTCTAATAATTCTCCAATGGTAAACATACAGAGGCAAGCCAACTAAAATTAAAGCTAAATTTATAGAAGCATCTCTGTGTCTATTAATAATGACATAGTCAATTTTTGATGTTTTTTCCTTCCAATCTTTATAATCTCCTAACCACATTTTAATAAGTTCTATTTCTTCTTCAGATAGTCTTTCATCTTCTTCAAGTCTCTCAATATTCCTAATTGGTGTATCATAAATCATCGTTTCATAACCATAGCGTTGATCTTCTTCAGCTTTAGTAAAAATAAAGGTCTTTAATCCCATATTAATAAAATTTACTGCACCTATAATTATGAGAACCAAACCAATTAAAGTAGCAAGATAAAGGTATATTATTCTAATTAGATTATTTCTTTTCATTTTTAATACTCCTTAAAATTTCGATCCTTCTTATTTAAAAGAATTATTATAAAAGATATTGCTATTAATATTAATACAATGCCTGTTATTGCTAAAAGATTTATTGGGTTTATTACATTATACTCTCTATTAGTAAGTAAAAAACTCTCAATTAATTTTGATTTAAAGCTTGAGGCTTTGCTTAATATATGAGTTAAACTAATCCAATATATTGTATTAATCAATATTACTGCTATAAGAAATAAAATTATAGTTTTTTTGGTCATTATTAATCCTTTTTCCCATATTTTAGTTATCTTTTAAAAAGTTTTTTTATCCAGCTAGATTTCTGCTATGTTAATTGCTCTTTCAATAATTTAATTTTTTTTATGTTATTCCACATTCATTATAAATAATAATATATTAAGATAGATTACCTAATAAAATAAAAAATAAATGGTAAGTAATAGCTGGAGATTAACCCCACTGCACCCAGTATGTTACTTTACAAAAAAGAGTGCTTATCACCATTCCACAGTTCCACAATAAGACATGTTCTATACTGTCTTGTACCATCAGGATTTAGAGTTCCATATAAAGGTTTGATAATTTTATTATATTGCTAGTCTTGTAAAATAAAAGAGATCCCTGCATATATGCCTTTACTGTGTTTGAGGTTTTCTTCAAAGAATCTTTTAACTTTTTCTGCCTTTTCTTTATTCATGTTTACTGATTTTACTTAATGATTAATAAAATGAATCAAGTTCATCTTCTATATTAAAACTTGGCAAATATATTCTCCCTCTTGAAGATGGGGTTAGCCAAAATTCTGATGCAAAACCTCTAATTTGCTTTAAGCATTGATTAGTAATAGCAACCTCTGGAAATGGTGCAATATAGACAGAGATTACTTCTCCTTCTTTATTTTTCTTTGGTATTCTGTAAGTTGTCCCGTTTTTTTTAAGAAATCTTTCTGCTGCCTTAAATTTTGCATAACTCTGACAATATCCAGCAAAAGCTGCCATATCTAAAATTGTTAATAATCCAAGTCTTTCTAATTCAGGAGCGCAAGTCTATTCCATTCCTTTTTTGCTTCAGCAAGTAGCCAATCTGGACATTCAGGAGCTATTTGTAGCGGTTTTGGTTCATTTAAATTCAACGGTCTTTTACCTGGATTTCCTTCTAATATTTTAATTGCGGTTGGTTTTGGTTTAGGTCCTGTAATTGCCATTTAAATCAACTCCTTTTTATTAGTTACATTTTGATAAATTTAATTTTTCTATATCAATTTTTTTATATTCATAATTTTTTTAAAAAATATACCCCCCTTGTCTAATTCGCGAAAATTAAAGCGAGACTTTCGCTTGGTTTAGAGGATCAAGGGCTGTAGCTTTTTAATATCCCCTACCCTTTAATATGTATTACAATATTTAAAAGGAATATTGTTCTTTAAATGTTTTTATTTCTGGAGTGTAACTAATTATATCCTTAAAATAAATAGTTCTTAATGTGTTTACTATCCTCAGCCATCCGCTACTTTTAATTTCTTTCAGCCAACAAGTCCCAAGGTTTTTCAAACTGTATCAGCACTTTCTTGTCCAATAGGTAGTGGTCCGTAGGGGGCAACGCACCCATAGCAAAAGTAAATTTAAAATATACTAGTACAGGCTTTTGCTTTCCAATTTTACATTTTTACTATAGTAAAAAAAGAAGTTAGTTTTATATAATCCCGCGCTTTATACTATAATGATTAACAAGACAAAATTTTTAACAACAGGGGTATGCAATGAAGACTTTAATTGTCTATGACTCGGTCTATGGGAATACGGAGAAAATTGCCAAAGCTATCGGTGATGCTATTACCGGTGAGGTTAAAGTGCTCCGTGTGGGTGAAGTGAATTCTTCTGAATTGAAAGTATTTGACCTTATCATCGTCGGTTCTCCTACCCAGGGAGGCAGGCCGACGCAGGCGATTCAAGACTTCCTTAAAAAAGTTATGGAGCCTGCTATTAAGGGTATCAATGTAGCTGCGTTCGATACCAGATTCTCGACGAGACTGGTTAGAATCTTTGGCTATGCCGCAGGAAGAATCGCTGACAGTCTGAAAAGAAATGGCGGGACTCTCATAGCGCCACCAGAAGGCTTTTTCGTTAAAGGCACCAAAGGTTCGCTTAAAGAGGGTGAAGTTGAGCGTGCTGCCAGTTGGGCGAAAGAGATTGTTAAGAGTAAAAAGTAGTTCAATATGGAGAAAGTTTTGGAGAAAGAACCCCAATATAGATTAGAACAAGCAAAAAAAGCAATATTCTGCGACTTAATTGAAGACTGGTTCAAAGCCTCCACTTTACCCTTATCTTTACGAAAAAAACTGAATGAAGAGTGTCCTCTCGATATCCGAGCTCAAACCTCAACTTCCAAAGATAAAAGAGTGGTAAAGGTCTTAATTATCTTAAAAGACGGTTTAAAAATTGAAAGCGTTTTGATGCGACACAAAGATGGAAGAAATACAGTTTGCGTTTCTTCTCAGGTCGGCTGTCCTTTAAATTGCACTTTCTGTACCACAGGTAAGATGGGATTTAAGAGAAACTTAAGTGTTCTTGAAATTGTAGAGCAGGTTTTATTTTTTGCTCGCTATTTAAAGAAATTGAAAGCAAAGGTTTCCAATGTTGTATTTATGGGTATGGGAGAGCCCTTTTTAAATTATGAAAATGTAATGGAAGCCATAAAAATTTTAAATGATAAAGAAGGGTTTAATTTGGGAGCCAGGCATTTTTCTATTTCCACCGTGGGCATTGTAGAAGAAATCCAAAAATTAAGTGAAGAAAGATTACAGATAAATTTAGCCATTTCCCTTCATGCACCAGATGATAAATTGCGCACAAAAATCATACCAATAAATAAAAAATATCCCTTGGAGAAGGTCTTAAGAGCGGTCAAAGATTATATTAAAAAAACCAATAGAAGAGTGATGTTTGAGTATATAATGATAAAGGATTTGAATGATTCTGATGAGTGCGCTCTTAAATTAGCTAAATTAGTAAAAAAGATACCTCTCTCTTTTTTGAATTTAATTTCTTACAATCCCACTGGGGTTTTTCAACCTTCCCCACCTGAAAGAATTAGAAAGTTTAAAGAAATTTTGGAAAAAGAGGGAATAACAGTAACTCAGAGATATCGCTTTGGTCAAGATATTGAAGCTGCTTGTGGTCAATTAGCTACTAAAGCGAACTCATAAAATATAGAATATGTTCTAAAAATCTATTTCTCACCACTGTATTAAAAGCTCCCATAATTTTTAAATCTTGCTCATTTTTTTCTCTACTGCATTACGTTTTTCTAATTTTTTCAGAACTGTCTAAAAATATTGTTACTGGACCATAATTAAAAATTTTTACAAGCATTTTAGCTCCAAATATTCCTTTTGATGTTTTTATCCCATGACTTTTTAATTCATCTATAAACATTTCAATAAGAGCATCTGCTTCCTGCGGTGATGCTGCTTTTGTAAAACTCGGTCTTCTCCCCTTTCTCACATCAGCATACAAGGTAAATTGGGATACTACTAATGCTTCACCCTCTATATCCAATAAACTAAGGTTAAACTTTCCCTTTTCATCTTCAAAAATTCTAAGATTGGCAATCTTATTACCTAAATACTTTATATCCTTTTCAGTATCCTTTTCCCCAACCCCCAATAAAATAACCAAACCTTTCCCGATTTCTCCTACAATTTCATCTTTTACTTCAACAGAAGCTTCCTTTACCCTCTGAATTAAAGCTCTCATATAGTAATCCTAACAATTTAAAAAAGAAATATTAAAAAAGTTATATAAAACTAAATATGGATAAAAAAGAAATTCACTTTTTTAAGATATAATACTATCAGATTTAATTCAAACTGTTAAAATTAAAATAATACATTTTATTTAGATATTTAAAACTAATATTTATATAATTATTCTAATAATAAACTTCAAAAAATAAAAATAACACATTTAAAAACAAAAAATAATGGATCCAAAAGTAGATATTTTAATTATGGCTGGAAAAAAGAATAAAAGTGAACCAGTTAAGATGGTATCAAGAGCAATTGAATTGTCTACAAAAGATACAATTGAGAAGTTTTTAGAAATTAAAGAAAAAGAAAAAACTATAGATAAAATTGTATTATCAACTAATTCAGAAGTTTTAATAAATGAATTAAAAGGGAAATCTATAATTATAGAACCTGATGAACCCCAAAAAAAATTTTATTTTGGTAAAAAACTTAAAGAACTTATAAATAAATACAAAATAGAAAAGTTGTTTTATATGGGTGGAGGAAGTGGCATTCTCCTAAAAATAGAGGATTTAAAAAACATTATTAAAACAATATTAGATAAAGATAAAATAGTAAATAAATTAAATAAAGATAAGATATCAGATAAAGAAAAGATCCTTATAACAAATAATCTTTATTCAACTGACTTTATAGCTTTTTCCCCAGCAAACATCGTTAATTCAGTTGAACCTTTCAATAATGACAATGAGATTGCATGGATTTTAAGAAATAATTGCAATTTCCAGAACATATCCCTTCCTAGAAACGCTGCTACTCAACTCGACATTGACACTCCTATCGACCTTTTAACTATTAAAAATCACCCAGCACTCAGTAAAAATGTAAAAAACTATATAGAAAGTCTTTATATCAATACAACAAAAATAGAGAAGGCATTAAAATATTTTGCTATAGAAGATTCAAATGTCCTTATTGCTGGAAGAACAAATTCAGCTGTTTGGTCATATTTAGAGAATAATACTGCTTGCAGAGTTAGGTTATTTGCTGAAGAGAGAGGAATGAGAGCTAGTGGTCGTCAAAAAAGAGAAGAAGTTCGCTCTTTGTTAGGATTTTACTTGCAAGAATTTGGGGTTAAAAAATTTTTTGAAATTATAAATCAAATTGCAGATGCAGCTTTTATTGACAGCCGAGTAATACTTTCCCATTTTAAAATGTGGCCATCAGCTAATGATCGCTTCTACTCTGACCTTCTAAAACCTGAAAAAATATCTGACCCCTTTTTAAAAGAATTTACTTTAGAAGCAATTAATGCTTCAATACCAATTGTACTTGGAGGTCATTCCTTAGTTTCAGGAGGATTATATGCTTTAGTTGAATCAGCCTTGGCATGTAAAAACGATAAAAAATAAAGAAAATGATTTATATATATTTAGCATATATTCACTATAGTAAGCATATATTCACTATAGTGGACAATAAATATAATAGAAAATAAAAAAAGAAAATTAAATTAATATAACTGATAAAATAGGTATAAATTTTTTTTATATAATCTACATTTTTATAAATTTCTTACATTAATATAGGAGTTTATACATGACAGGTAATGAAGAAAAAAAATATATTGAGTCAATTTTGTATAAGGATTTATCTGAGATTGATCCTTATGTATCTAAATTAATTAAATATGAAGAAGAGAGACAACAAAGAAAAATCATATTAATTCCTTCAGAAAGTTTTGCTCCCTCTTCGGTCCTTAAGGCATTAGGCTCACAATTTAACAATATATACTGTGAAGGATATCCTTCAGTTAAGATGACCAGAGATAAAATAGAACTGCTAAATGATATCAGTCATCAGTTATCATACTATCGAAGATACGCAGATAGGAGATTTTACAAAGGAATTGAATATATTGATATCTTAGAGAGTTTAGCTCAAAGAAGAATAGCTAAATGTTTTGCTACAAATGATAAAGAAAATAGTGAGATAAAAATTAGTGCTGATCAGATATTTGTAAATATACAGCCCCTTTCTGGATCCATTGCGAACAATTCTGTATATGAAGCTTTTGTGGAACCTGGTGACATAGTAATGGGAATGGCGCTTCCTGAAGGTGGGCACCTAACTCATGGTTCTGAATTCAACATATCAGGTAAAAGATATAATATTATCTCCTATAAAGTAAACAGAGTAACTGAGAAATTAGACTATGATGAGATAAAAAAATTAGCAATAGAATATAAGCCTAAAATGATAATTGCGGGATACTCTTCTTATCCCTGGGCTCCAGATTGGAAGAAGTTCAGGGAGATAGCAGATGCAGTTCCTGGAAAAGCAATACTTTTTGCAGATATAGCACATTGTGCAGGATTAGCTATTGCTGGTGTATATCCAAATCCTATTGGCTATGCAGATGTTATAACTTTCACTACCCATAAGACTATATGTGGTCCTAGAGGTGCAGTTATTCTTACAACAGATGAAGATAAAGCTAATATTATAGATACAACTGTTTTTCCAGGTGAACAGGGTGGTCCACATGCAAACAAATTTGCTGCTATATCAGTAGCTTTTGAAATAGCTCAAACACCAGAATTTAAAAAACTCCAGGAAAGAATTGCTGAAAACGCAAAGACACTTGCTGATGAATTACAAAAATTAGGACTTAAACTTTCTTATAATGGAACAGATACCCATCTTGTGGTTATTGATTTAAATGCTATTAAAACTTATACAGGACTTCCTTTAAAAGGTGAAGTAGCAGCAAGAATATTAGATTTATGTGGAATTGTCACTAATAAAAACACCATACCAGGGGACTTAACAGCAGCTGATGC
>Ga0209986_10004284_pt1 | contig 12133 bp, 10 predicted proteins | sample BlataG_FD_183168 | JGI IMG/M metagenome (GOLD analysis project Ga0209986, IMG submission 183168) | Deep subsurface microbial communities from Black Sea to uncover new lineages of life (NeLLi) - Black_00105 metaG (SPAdes) (version 2) | ecosystem: Environmental > Aquatic > Marine > Oceanic >...
TCGCCGGTAGCCGCAGGCTTCAGCCTGCGCAAAATCTTAGCCTGCGTTTATACGCACCCTAAAGGGTGCGGCTACCCGCTCTGCTCTTTGCAGTCAACAACATGGAACGTCCTTCACTGAATATTTACTTATTTTCTAACCTCTTCTCTCTTCAACTCTTACCTCTGAACTGAAGTCTCTGCCTTGCTCCCAAAACAAGAAATAAGAGAGCGGCCAGACATCATTTTTTCACTAACGACGGCAAATTTTGCTGGCCTTGGCCCATATGGTTCTTGCTTATATCTAACACCACTGTTAATTAAATACTCAACTAAGTCTCCCATGTTTTCTGTAGTGCCTGCCATAACAAGTGGTTTCATAATTTCTTTTCTTAATTGTCCATCAGTTTTTAGCGCTTCAATAGTTTCCTTCCATGATTCATTATCCCTGCCCATGACCCTGATTCCTTTAACACCATTAAGGTTTAACTCTTCCATTGCTACTCTGCCAGTTACAAATGTGTAAATATCTATATTAGTGCCCGGAATCATCACCTTTTTCCCACTTTGAGGAAGGCCGTAGTAAAATATCTTCCCCTTTGGAGAAGCATACTCTATAACCATTTTTTGCAGTTTTTTCTGTCCGGTTAATTCAATACTGACGAATCCATCTTCTTGCCCAAGTTCTTCTTTTAACCGATTTAATTGTTGTTGATCGTCAGAATTTACAAAGTAAAAGTTAGCATCTAAATCCATTACACATCTTTTCATATACATCATAGCTGATTTTCCTCTGTAAATTAAAACAAAATTTTTAACGCCCTTACTGGCAAAGTATGGGACCATATACAGTGCCTGAGTACCACAACCACCCCATATAGCCAGAGTTTCAGGCACTCTACCACTTTTTTCTCTAACAATTCTTTCCATTTTGACGGTATTTCCAAGTGGCTCTGCAAATGAGGGAAAGAAATTGAACTTCTCTATGCCTTGTGTTGGTTTTGCACAGTATTGGTGGATAGAGACAAATTCGGCAAAAGCTCCATTTCTTAGCCAATCTTTTGGATTCCCAGATTTATACCAGCCGAGAAAACCCTCTTTTTGGCATCTATCAAATTTTCCCTCTAAACACGAGCTACACTGTAAACATGGGTAATGCTCCTCACCAACAACTGTCTGGCCAATAAGAGCCTTATTAACATTTTCACCAACACCAACGATCCTTCCAGCAAATTCATGACCAAATACTGTCTTCTTTAAATCACCAGTTAAATCTACAAATTTGTTTGCATCAGAGGCACATATAGAAATCCATAAAGGCTCTACTAAAACATCATCGGGTAGCATCTTTGGCAGGGGAACCTCTTCCAGAACAGTTTTTCCTCCCTTATAGGTAATCCATGCCTTCATTATTTCTGGGAGAGGATCCGGTATTTGATGTTTTGGCAATATAGATTTATAATCTGAGCCTATCGGTGTTAATTCTAATTTAGAAGTAGTTTTCATTCCAAAATGCCTTCTTTTTTTCCTGTCTCTTGGAATGACTTCAGTGCATAATCAAGATCGTGCCTCGTATGTGAAGCTAATATCTGAACTCTTATAGTATCTTGACCTCTGGGAACAACAGGATAAGTCAAAGCTACCACATAGATTCCTCTTTGATACAAATCAGAAACCATTTGCTTAGCCTTAATTGAATCGCCAATTAAAATAGGAACTATGGGATGAATCCCTTCAATTGTTTTAAAACCAATCTGATTTATTCCCTTTCTAAAATATTCAGTATTTTCTCTTAATCTCTCCAATAATCTTAATCCTTCCTGGCTATCTAAAATCTCCAATGCTTTTAATGCAGCACCTGCCACTCCCGATCCTATTGGATTTGAATACACATACAAAGGAGAAGTCTCTCTTAAATACTCAATAACCTTTTCATTGGATACAATAAAACCGCCGTCTACCCCTAGGGCTTTCCCTAATGTTGCGGTTATTATATCAATCCTATCTTCCTGGGTAACCCCTACAGTACCCCTTCCGGTTTTCCCATAGGCTCCTATTCCGTGTGAGTCATCTACAACTGTCATAATTCCTTCTTCAAATTTTGGATCATACTCCTCGGCCAAACAAGCTATCTCATGCAGGGGAGCATAGTCTCCTCTCATACTAAATACACCATCGGTTACTATAATTGATTTTTTCCCGTTTCCAACAGATTCATCTATGCACTTTCTTAGCTCATCCATATTACAGTGAGCATAAATTTTTTTCCTATCCCTAGGAACTCCGGCAAATCTTATGGCCATAATGATACTATTATGATTTAATTCATCACTTATAATATAGGTATCCTTATCCACTAATGGAGCAATAATTCCACAATTAGCAGCATAAGCAGAACTAAATATCATAGCAGCCTCTGTTTTATAAAACTCTGCTAGTTTTTTCTCTAATTCAATATGAGGCTCTTGTGTCCCGGAGATAAACCTGACCGCACCGGGACCAACTCCAAACTTTAAATCTGCTTCATGTGCAGCTTTGATTAATCTTGGGTCATTAGAAATACCCAGGTAACTGTTGGAGGCAAAATTTAAGAGAGTGCGTTTGTCACTCATAACTATTTTTCTACCAAATCCATCCCGAGGAGGCACTATATCAACGATGACTTTTTCTTTCCCCTTCAGTCTACCTTCCTTCTCTAATAGTTTTAACTTTGCATCTAAAACAGATGTTAATTTATCAAGCATTTTTATCTCTCCGATATTTCATTGGTGCTGTCATCAGGGCCTTGTTGTAGTTATCTCTCATCGACGGAGGTAAAAGCGGACTGATGACTTCCCACTGCCTGTCTGTAAATCACTTCTGGCCACGCTCCTATCTTATCCAACTTTTGAAGCTACTCCTAGTATTTCTTCACCTCTTCCTTGTCATCTATTAGCTTCATCAGCTGGGCCAACTTCATGGCAGCACTGCATCTCTACTCTCCCTCCCTGGTTAACCATCAAAAGCTATCTAGAACAAAGTATCTTTCTCATTCGCTTTGGAAACTTAAGAGCGTTCCCAGTGATTATACAGACCACTATATCGTTTTCCTCTAGATCTACGTGTTTTAAGGCAGCAGCTGAGGCGGCAGAAGCTGGCTCTGATAATATACCTTGCTTAGCTAGGGAAATAGTTTCCTCAACAAGCTCTTTGTCTGAAACAGAGACAAATTGCCCACCAGAATCATTTACAGCATTCGATATCTTAGGTTCCTCCAACCGGTAAAATCCATGAATACTGTCCGCAATTTTGGTGAATTGTGAGGTAGCAGCTATCATGCGCGGCGAAACCCCAGCTCTCTTCAATCCTTCCCAGACTCCGACAAGGTGAGTCCCATTGTTGGTAGGGCAGACCACGACATTCGGTGAGAACGGCGCAATTTCCCTTCCAATATAGGCATTGCCTACGATCTTGGCTTGGCAATACCCAGCATTTGCATTGTAGTATCCATGTTTTTCAGCGGCCTCGATTACCTTCTGTGTTGCAGCCATATAGTCGCCCTCAACTATTTCGATTTCGGGTTTGAAGATTCTGATGAGATCCAACTTTTCTTTACTGACATTGCTGCCAACAAATATCTTTGCTTTCAATTCATTCATGTACATAAAGGCTGATAGCGATAAGGCAGCGTTGCCGGAACTAGCACAAACAGCAGTGTCATAGCCTTTCTCAATCATCTCCAAAACAACCATGGCACTACCTCTGTCCTTGTGTGTACCTGTGGGGTTTACCGCCTCGAGTTTGGCGAAGACATTAGCCCCATACCTCTCTCTCCCTTGGGGAATCTTGACTAAGGGGGTATTCCATGTTGGCTCCTGTAGCTTATAACTTATCATTCCATCCACCTCAAAGGTTCAGTACTCAAGTTTCATCCGAACGCTCTCACCAAGCATGAACATGGCTTGAAAAGCTTTGAAGAGCTCCAAGAAGTCGCTGGAAGTCAAAGACACTGTCGTACCACTCTTTCTTTCTGTGCCAGGGATTAGAGAGGCTGCATCCGCCATGTTCGTCATAAAGAAATCCACTTCTATGATCGTTGGGGTGTTGTAAACGAGCGGTGACATATCTTTTATTCTCCTTACTGCCATTCTGGCCATTTTTTTGATCACTTCGTTTGCCTTTGATAGAGGCAAACACTTTGCGGAGCTCATATTTATAGCCTCCTTTATGACAGCTACTTCGACTGTACCAAGCTGAGACTTTGCCTCCTCGGCTACGACGTTGTCACCTACTACTAGGGTGGTAGGCACGTTGAAATATCCGGCAATACCTGCACTGACGCCGAGTTCTCCAACCGATTTACCATTGATTCTGACGTCTCTTATACTCAGAGGGCAAAAAGAATGGTTCAAAACACCAGGGTGTGAGCCCATCTTCGCGTGGTAGCCTATGAGGAATGCGGCAGCAAAGGTCTCATCAACTCCCTCCATCATGCATAGGGGTTTAGGTTGACCAGTTACCAGCTCGACGTTCTCGTCGTCGAACCCGTCGATCGAGAGGTTCCTCATCGTGTTGTGCGAATCGTTTATAACAAACTCCGTAGCATTTGCCTCTTTGGCCCCCTTGATTGCGGCATTTACGTGTTCACACATAATGCGTCTATCCCTGTCCCACTCTCCTGGATCAGCATTCTTTGAAAATTCCCAGTGTGTCTTACCAGCTCTGCCTTCCATATCTGCTGAAATAAATACTTTCATTTTTAATCCTCCCAGGGTCTTGCCCAAGTTTGTGGCAAAGTTATAGAATTAATGTAAGATTCTGTTTCATCTTCCGCTCTTTGAAAATAGCTCATCACAAAATGAGGCCTAAAAGATTTGGAACAAGCTATACCTTGAAGGCTGACACAAGAAAAATGGCCATCTTAAAAAGACGTCACGCTATTTATGAGTGTCCCTATGTGTGAGTATCTGTTTACCTAGAATTTTCGCTCAAATTAGCATTTGACAACGAAAAGGACGAACAATGGCCACAAACTTGAGTAAATTTCCTCCTGTCCTTTTTTTAGATTATCAGCTATACAAGAAGCAGGATACAAGATGTCCTTTATCTGGACCGATTAGCTTGGGCTCTTCTTTACTACACCTACTAAATGAAAACGGGCACCTCGTATGGAACCTGCATCCTGCTGGTGGATCAATAGAGGAAGGAACCTCCCCAGTAAGCTCTATTCTATCGATTCTGTAAACTTCGCTTAGCAGTGGGCTGGATGAGGCTAATGACTTGGTGTAAGGATGGAGGCACTTTTGAAAAAGCTCCTTAGTTGGTGCCAACTCCACCAGTTTACCCAAATACATGACACCAACAGTGTCCGAAACGTGACGTATCACAGAAAGGTCGTGTGCAATGAAGAGGTAAGTCAAATCCCTTTTGTTCTGCAATTCCATAAGGAGATTCAGTATTTGCGCTTGTATGGATGTATCCAGAGCGGTTACTGGCTCATCCAGCACGATGAATTTAGGTTCTGTCGCTAATGCGCGGGCTATTGCGGCCCTCTGCCGCTGTCCTCCACTTAGTGCTTTTGGTTTTTTCGTGTAAAATACCTCGCTGAGCCCGACCTGGCCAAGCAAGTCTAGGCAATATTCTTTTATCATGTCCCTCTTGACGATTTCATGATGATTGATCACCTCCTTTAACATGTTTCCAATTATCTTGTGTGGAGGCAAAGTCGAGTAGGGATTTTGAAATACGACTTGCACCTCCTTTCTAAGCTTTTTGAGCTGCCTATCTGCTAAAGAACGGATGTTCTGCCCGAAAACTCGAATGTTACCAGCAGTAATTGATTCGAGTCTAAGAACACACCTGCCTAAGGTCGACTTTCCGCAACCGCTCTCACCTACGAGTCCAAATGTCTCGCCTCTCCTTATGTCCAGGGAGATATCGTCTACAGCTTTAACATACTTCTGTTCCCTCACAAGGATTTTGTCGATAAAACCCTTTCTCAGCATATAGTACTTTTTCAGATGGCTGATTTCTATAACTGTCTCATTTCGGGAGATTTCTTTCGTTTTGTTCTTGTGGTCCGAGACTATATCTACATCCAACGTCAGTATACCCCCTGAAAACCGTGGTTCTTAGACCGCGATAGTCTCTTAGCATCTTCTGGTTTTATGCAACGAATACTGTGATTTTCATCGATTTTTCTAAGCTCTATACTTTCTTGGAGGCAGCCTTCATCCTCTATTGGACACCGAGGGTAAAATTTGCATCCTTGGTGAGGAATTTCACTGAGCTCGCCCATTATAGTTGGAATCTTACCCTTAGGTTCGTAGTATATTACGTTGGATCTAAGCAATCCGAATGTATAGGGGTGCAAGGGGTTTTCGAAAACGGTTTTCACCGTCCCCTGTTCCATTAATGTGCCAGCATACATTACATTCACATAGTCACATATGCGCTTGATGACTCCGAGATCGTGCGTTATCCACAGCACCGAAACACCTATCTCACCTATGAGTTCCTCGAACTCGTTCAAAATCTGGTTTGCGATAGTTACATCTAGGGCTGTTGTCGGCTCATCCGCGATGATCAGTGACGGCTCGCAGCTCATTGCCATAGCGATCGTCACTCTTTGAATCATCCCACCGCTGAGTTCGTGAGGATAGTTGTCAAAACGTTTTTCCGGGTCCGAGATCCTAACTTTCCTGAATAGATCTATTGCCTTCGTCTTTGCCTCCTTCTGTCCAATATCTTGGTGGAGTTTCAAAACACTAGTAATCTGTTCTCCAACGGTAAACAGTGGATTGAGCGATACCATTGGATCCTGAAAGATCATCGAGATCTCATTCCCCCTGATTTTGAACTGCATCTCCTTCTCGCTTAATTCCCTTATATTTATACCTTTAAAAATTATCCCACCGGACACGATTCTACCTGTTTCCGGCAGGATCCTAAGGAGCGAATTGGCAATTGTGGTCTTGCCACTTCCCGACTCACCTACGAGGCCAACTACCTCCCTTTCTCTTATCGAAAGGTCGGCACCATCCACCGCCTTGACGATTGTCCCGTTTCCCTCAAAGTACGTGTGAAGGTCCTTTATTTCTAGTAAATTCATCATTATTTCTCCAACATGTCTCGCAGACCATCACCGATCAGGCTAAAACCTATCACGGTGTACATGATCCCAAGTGCTGGAAAAGTAGCAATCCACCAACCCACCTGCAGCAACTGCCTCCCTTCGGCTATCTGTGCCCCCCACTCAGGAATTGGGGGTTGTGCACCAACGCCAACAAAACTGAGGGAAGCTGCAAGTAATATAACGAGTGCACAGTCAAGCGAAGCGTAAACAATGGTCGGCGCGATGGAGTTCGGCATCAAATGCCCGAATATTATTCTTTTGTCCGAAAAACCAACAGCTTCAGCTGCTCTGACATAATCCTCTTCCTTTTCTGAGAGGTACCTACTTCTGACAATCCTAGCATACTGACACCAACTTACAATAGCAATAGCAAAATACAAGTTTTTGAGACCGGGACCGAAGATAGCCATGATGGCAATGACGAGTACCAGAAAAGGAAAAGCCATAATCGAGTCAACAATGCGCATGATTATGGTATCGATCCAACCCTCGTAGTAACCGGAAAGTGCTCCTGCTAAGTTGCCTATGATGAAGGCGATTCCGACACCGATTACGCAGATTTTCACTGCTATCCAGGCGCCGTGGATCACCCTTGACATTACATCTCTCCCATACAGATCCGTGCCAAATGGGTGGCTAAGCCCTGGTGGTTCAAGGCTCTCAGTTAGGACCTGTTGGTACGGATCGTAAGAAGCGATGAAAGGCGCGAATATTCCTACCAGGACTAATATACCGATCATTATCAGGCCGATTCTGCTATTAGGATTTCTAATAATTTTCTTTACTGTCTCCCATCTCGCGATGTTTTCATCGCCGAAGAGAAGGTTAATGGAACGAGATATTACACTGCCTGCATTCCTGTTATTCACTCTCAACTCCTGTAGATTCGTGGGTCTATTAATCCATAAATGATGTCAACAATGTAGTTGTTTAACATTATTGCTAATGCAAATACAAGACTAATGCCCTGTATCAAGGGATAGTCCCTTACTATCACGGCATCTAATAACATCGCCCCTATTCCAGGTAGAGAGAATACTGTTTCGATTACCACCGACGATCCGAGGAGCCATCCTAAGTTCAAACCAAGAACGGTAATAGTAGGCAAAAGCGCATTCTTGAGGGCATACTTCAGATAAATTGTCCTGTCCGAGAAGCCATACGTTTTTGCTGTTCGTATATACTCTTTTTGCAAAACCTCGATCATATCTGACCTAAGAGTTCTCGTAACAAGAGCAGTCAGAAACAGTCCGAGGATGAAACTGGGGAGAAATAGGTGATATATGTTATCTAGCAGACCTGATCCCCATCCCCTAGTGGGGAACCAACCCAATCGGAGGGCGAAGATATTGAGGAATAGAAGACCCGTCCAGAATTCCGGCATCGAGAAGACGAAAAGTGACGAGATTCGCGCCATATAATCGGGGAACTTGCCACGGTGTTTCGTCGCCCATAAGCTGAGCGGAAGCGAAATGATAACGCAAAATACTGCTGACATAAAAACCAGCGAGAGCGTCACTCTTAACCTGGAAAAAATCAACTCAGTAATTGGAGCCTTATAGCGAATTGACGTTCCCAGACTTCCACGTGCAAGCTGTGTGAGAAACACGTAAAACTGCTTGTGTAGTGGCTCATTGAGACCGAGACTCTTCCTCAGTTGCTCGAGGCGCTCCGGTGTAGCCATGATACCAAGTATATTCTTGGCTGGATCACCAGGTATGAAATGCAGCATAAGGAATACTATAAACAAAACAATGAATAAAACGGGTATCATTTCGAGAAATCTTCTTAGAGCATATCGTTCAAGAGACATAGGAGGTCACCCTAAGGTAAGCCGTTCATTGATATTTGGAACCATGGTGCCGTAGGAGGAACCCACGGCACCATGGTTCTCGGGAATATTTTACTCTTCTATCCAGACATATTCCCACCTATAGAAATCGTTAGCCGGGACCAGGAAACCATGTACGTTTGTCCGCATCGCTGTCGGGTTAGGAGTCGTCGTGACAAAGATCTGGGCGGCATCCTCATGTACTATTCTTTGTATTTCATAGTAAATCTCTCTTCGCTTCTCTTCGTCCAGGGCTACTCGCCCTAAAGCGTACAACTCTTCCACCCTGAGGTTGTGATAGTCGGAGAAATAAGCTTGATTTCCTGCATAGGATATTCCGAAGTCGGTTAACAGATCATCATCTAATATGTCACTCGTATAGTAGTCAGGTGAAAGTTCATACTTCCTCGCAATTAGTCGATCCCACCTTGTTCCCTCTTCAACCTTTTCGATGGTAGCCTCGATGCCAATATCCCTCAGATTCTGCTGGAGAATCGTTGCCATACTGATCATCATAGGCTCCCCGGCAGTGGCCAAAATGGTCGTCTTAAATCCTTTTTCGTATCCAGCCTCCTTCAAAAGCTGCTTGGCTTTTTCTGGATCGTAGGAGTATGGTTCTAGCTGATCATTGTAGTACTGAACTGGCGGCATGTAGGATGGAGCTATCTCACCGTATCCGAAGAGTACGGTGTCAATGAAGCCCTGCTTGTTCATGGCGTAGTTTAGAGCTTGTCTGACCTTCACATTGTTGAATGGCTCAATGCCGCAGTTAATTTTAACGAAGTCGTGGCGCCAAATTGTATCGACCGAGACTTTTACATCGGGGTCAGCTCTGAGGATCTCGATCTCACTGAATGGTACATAAGTAGCGACGTCAACGCTTCCGTCGCGAACTGCGAGTGTCCTCGATGTTGCGTCGGGCATTATGTAGTAATAGAGTTTGTCCACCTTGGGTTGTCCTTCTCGCCAATAGTCTTCAAATTTGGAAAATAGTATCTCCTCGCCAGGTTTCCAATGTTCGAATTTGAACGGACCGGCCCCTATCGGATGTCGTCCGAACTTTTCGGTGCCACCAACTTCCAGGAAGTATTTCTCTGGAATTATGGCGGCATTGAACATAGCTAAATCCGCCAGTATCGGGGCATATGGGGCGCTTAATCTTATCTCGACAGTGTACCTATCCACAGCCACCATCTCCTCAATCGGTTTGAACATATCCGCATAGGGACATTGCTCTGGGTCACGCGTCCTGTTCAGTGAAAATACGACGTCTTCAGCAGTCACTTCGTCTCCATTGTGAAATTTTGCACCTTTCCGGAGATGGAAGGTGTAGGTCAAATTGTCATCCGAGACCTCCCATGACTCAGCCAAATCAGGTTCGATATATGTGGAATCATCAGATACCCGGACCAAACAATCATGAGCATTGTGCAAAGCCCATAGTGACGGATTGTCGGAGGGACCAACTGGATCCAAGGTCTTAGGTTCCGAGATCCAAGCCACTCTCAACACGCTCTCACACTTTTCTGCTCCAAGCCCAACCACAATGGCTAAAAGCATCGAAATCGTTAGTAGTGTTACAATCCCTCTCCTCATTTTTTATCTCCTTTGGTTAAATTGTAAAGTGTTACTCTACTTATTCTTCTTTCGAACCTTGTCATCTATCACCCCCTTTAGAAGGTACTCTACATTTCATTCTTATCTATCACCCCCCTTGCTCTACTCTCCAATCTCCTTAATCCAACTATTGAAACCGTTACCGACCTTCGTCTCAATTACCCCGACAATTTGGAGAACGCATAAAGCTTCCCCAATAACTGGCCGACCTACCCCAGTCAAACTGGCAATACGATTTTCGGAGGGTAACTTATTACCCTTTCTACATTCCTCTTCCCTGATCGACTGGAGGACTTGCCCTGCTATTTCCATAGCTTTTCTCTTCCCGGTTTCCTGAACTTTCTTGAAGGTTGCTTCCAACCTCCAATACAAATCTGAATATCTGTAGCATAAGCACTATACCACCATTCTCGAAATTTGTCAATTCTTTTGGCTATAATGATACTGCCCACTTTCTATTAGATTTTAGAGAGTTCGGAAAAGCTTTTATTTTATTTCAAAAGCGAAGGGAGTTATCTACCAAATCACTATTTTTCACACTATTTTTCAGAACGTTATCCCTAAAAATAGGTGGAAATAGGCCTAAAGCGGGAATGACTTCTTGAAATCATCCTGATCCGCCCTATTATGGGTAACATCGCCAGCAATTTTACGCAGCTTTGTTTCCAACTTTTCTACTAGTTCAGTAAATTTCATCCTTCGCCCAAATTCTGGCAGTTAAAAAAGTTGAAAACCCGAATCTACATGAAGATAGCCACACCTATCTTCGGTAATTCCAATTTCGAGTGCTGTATTTGATCTCCTTTAACTCCTGGGATAATTTTACTTCTTGTTTGGTTAAATGGCCAGGTAGTAATCTTATCCCCAATCTCTTCTCAAATCCCAGAATGAGACTATTTATTATTTTTCCCCGATCTTTTTGCTCTTTCCTACTTTTAGGGGTAATCTTGCTGTCGATCAGAATCGACCCGTGCTGGAAAAAGGCTTTGTTTTTCCTCCTTTGAGCGCTTCCCCCAATTTTTCTTCCGTCTTCAACGACATCGTATTTGGAGGGATTGACAAAACAAAAATAAGGATCAGGTCTTTCAGTCTCTTTTCTTTCTAACTCGGCGTTTATCCCCAAATTTTGTAGACCGAGGATTATCGCCTCATGAACTAGCTGCTGCGTTTTTGTAATATCCCTAAAGGCAGGAAATTCATTGGTAGAGCAAGCTAAAGAATAGGTTATCTCATTTCTATGAAGTATCGCACCTCCTCCGGCAAAGCGCCTCACAATGATTAGTTTTTGTCTTTTATATCTTTGCAAGGAAGGTCTAGGCTAGCTCGCTTGACCAGCCTGGAGAGGCATAAAGTGGACCAGGATTATGCCGAATCGGTAAAAAAAATAGGAAAGCTAGAGGAGATGCTGGCAAGGGAGCCCATGATTTGGGCAACCATTAAGGAAGAACTTGTCCAGATTAAGCAAAAATATGGAGAAGAGAGGCGTACCCGGATTAAGACCGTAGTAAAGGATAAACCTGACCGCACCGGGACCAACTCCAAACTTTAAATCTGCTTCATGTGCAGCTTTGATTAATCTTGGGTCATTAGAAA
>Ga0209986_10004285_pt1 | contig 12133 bp, 10 predicted proteins | sample BlataG_FD_183168 | JGI IMG/M metagenome (GOLD analysis project Ga0209986, IMG submission 183168) | Deep subsurface microbial communities from Black Sea to uncover new lineages of life (NeLLi) - Black_00105 metaG (SPAdes) (version 2) | ecosystem: Environmental > Aquatic > Marine > Oceanic >...
TTCCAGCGCATCGAGCGGAGCGAGGACGGTCTCCATTTCCTCGTCGGCACGCAGGAATACGGCTTCGCCCGTGGGCCTGCTGCGAGACACCTTGCGGTACGGCGTGACGAGGAAGCCGTACTCGTCTACCGTCGCGTAGATGCCCAGCGAGCTTATCAGGCCGATGTTGTTGCCTTCAGGCGTTTCGATCGGGCAGATTCGCCCGTAGTGGGTGATGTGCACGTCGCGGACCTCAAAGCCCGCTCGCTTGCGGTTCAGCCCGCCCGGGCCTAATGCCGACAGCCGCCGCTCGTGCGTAAGCTGCGCCAGGGGGTTCTGCTGGTCGACGACCTGGCTGAGCTCGCCCCGGCCGAAGAAGTAATCCACGCTCGACGAGATGCTCTTGGAGTTGACCAGATCGGCGATCTTCTTGATCTCATCGGGCTCCTTGAGGCTCATGCGCTCCTGGACCGTGCGGCGGAGCTTGAGGAAGCCCTTTCGCAGCTCATCTGAGGCCAGTTCGTCGATTGTCCGCAGGCGGCGGTTGCCCAGGTGGTCGATATCGTCCACGACCCCCTGCCCGTTGCGCAGCTTCATCAGGTACTTCATCGTGTTGATGAAGTCCTCCGTCCGCAGCGTCATGACGGATTCGGGCACGTCCTGGTGGAACTTGCGGTTTATGCGGAAGCGGCCGACCTTGCCGAGACGATACCGGTTCTCGTCGTAGAACTTCTCCTGGAAGAGGGTCTTGGCCTTTTCGAGGTTGGCCGGGTTGCCCGGCCGAAGACGCATGTAAATGCGAAGCAGCGCGCTTTCGTGGTCCTCGGAGTTGTCATCAGCAAGGGTGTTCAGCAGCAGCGGGTCCGCCACCTCGTCGATGACTTCCAGCCTCTTGGTGGGCGAGGCGATGATCTCCGTGAGCTTCTCGCCGACCTGGCCGCCGGCCGGGACAAGCTCCTCGCCGCTGTCGGGGTCGACGAACGCCTCGACGAGATACATCTCCGGCCGGACCTGCTCCTTGCTGATGGTCTTGACGTCGTAGAACTCGCGGATGACCTGCTGGACCGTGCCGTAGTTCTTGTCCATCGCCCGCAGGAACGATGTTGCGGGAATCTTGCTGGACTGGTCGATCCGCATCACGAGGGCGTCTTTCTTCGTCACCGACAGCTCGATCCAGCTGCCGCGTTCGGGGATCACTCGCGCCCCGTGCAGTGGCCGGTCTGACTCCTGCATCTCGACGGTGAAGTCCACGCCCGGCGAACGGTGCAACTGTGAGACGATCACGCGCTCGGCGCCGTTGATGATGAACTCCCCGCCGCCGATCATGATGGGCATTTCGCCGAGGTAGACACTCTCCTCGATGACATCCTTGGAGTCCTGCCGGCTGAGACGACACTGTACGCGGAGCGGCCGACCGTAAGTCAGACGCAGGTCCGAACACTCCTGAGGCGTGTAGCGAGGCTCGTCCAGATCGTATCCCAGGTACTCCAGCTTGACGTTGCTATCGTAGCTGACGATGGGGAACGTCTCGCGGAGCAGCCCTTCCAGGCCTTGCCTCTTTCGCCTGTCGGGCGCAGTGTCCGCCTGAAGGAAGCGGGCGTAGCTATTGACCTGGATGTCATTGAGGTTGGGAATAGGCAGGGCATCGCCTACCTTCGAGAAGTCCCTGACTCGGTCCGTTTGCGCCATGATCGGGGTGTCCTCTAGCTTTGCCTGTTATCATCGGCTCGCCTAGCGCCCGGTCCGCCCGGGCGAGGCGACGACATTTCACGACAGTACCAACAGTCGGCCCGGCGGGCCTACTCGATCGCGGCGGTGGCGCCGGCTTCTTCGAGCTGCTTCTTGGCCTCTTCGGCCTCTTCCTTGAGCACGCCTTCCTTGACCGGCTTGGGCACGCTGTCGACGAGGTCCTTGGCTTCCTTGAGACCCAGGTTCGTCAGGGCCCGAACGGCCTTGATGACCTGGATCTTCTTGTCGCCGACTTCCTTAAGCACGACGTTGAAGGACGTTTGCTCTACGGGTTCCTCGGCCTCGGCGCCAGCCGCCGGGCCGGCCATCATGACCGCACCACCCGCGGCAGGCTCGATGCCGTGGGCGTCCTTCAGATAGTCCTTCAGGTCGACGGCTTCCTTGAGCGTCAACCCGGCGATCTTGTCGCCGAGCTTCTTGATTTCCGCTGTGAACTCTTTCGTCTCAACTGTGGCTTCTTCCGACATTGTTCAACTCTCCAACACTGCTTCACTGTTCCGGCCTGATAGGTAAGGCCCCAGCGGCCTCATTTAACCCTTGCGGGCCAATCCGCAGCCGGTCAATTGTTGCTATTCTTCGGCGGCCTGGTCGCCTGCGTCGGCGGGCGAGTCCTCGGCCGATTCTGCGGCGTCGACACGTCCGGCCAAGTCGGCGTCACCGGCGTCATCACTGCCGCTGCCGGCTTCTTCGATGGTCTTCAGCGCCGAGGCAATCTGCCCGCCCGGAGCGATAATGCAGGTGGCCACGTTCGCACCGGCCGACAGCACCGCACCGACGACCTGTGCGATCGCCTCCTCCCGCGTGGGGAATTTCGACAGCTCTTCGATCCGCTCGGCGCCAAACAGGTCGCCGTCCAGCAGCGCGCCCTTGACCGTCAGTTGCTTGATTTCCTTGGCGATGTCGCACAGCTCGCGCACGACCGTCACGATGCTGTCCGATCCATAAGCCAGCGCACACGGGCCGGTCAGCAACTCGCCCGCCGTCTCCAGGCCGACTTCCTTGAACGCCTGCCTGGCCAGGGCGTTCTTGACGACGTTGATGCGGATGCCCTTTGCGAGCAGGCGGCCTCGGATTTCGTTGTTCGCAACGGCGTCGATTCCGGTGAGATCCACCACCGCCACCGACGTAACACCTTCCAGCCGGGCGGTCAGTTGCCTGCGGACCATCTCTTTAACTGGCTTGCTCATATCTCACCTCGAAGCCATTAGACTTCCAACTCCACTGCCGGCGACATCGTGGCCGACAGGCATGCTTTCCTGATGTACGTGCCCTTCATCGACGCGGGACGCAGCTTCCTGACGTGATCGATGAAGGCCGTGACGTTCTCGACGAGCTTGGCGGCCTCGAAGCTGGCCTTGCCCACTGGCACGTGCAGGTTGCCGCCGTCGTCGTTGCGGTACTCCACCTTGCCGGCTGCGTACTCGGTGACGATCTTGGCGATGTCGTCCCCGACCGTGCCGGCCTTGGGGGAGGGCATCTTGCCCTGGGGGCCAAGGACGCGACCGAGCTTGGAGACGCCTCGCATCATCTTGGGCGTGGCGACGGCTACGTCGAAGTCCATCCACCCGTCGGACACTTTCTTGATGAGGTCGTCTCCGCCGGCCTCGACGGCCCCGGCGCCAATGGCCGCCTCAACGTCCTGGTCCTCGCAGAACGCAATGACCTTGCGCGTCGCGCCGATCCCGTGAGGCAGCGACAGCGAACCGCGAATCTGCTGGTCGGACTGCTTGGGGGCGATGCCAAGATGCATCACCAGCTCGACGGTCGGATCGAACTTTGTCGCGGCGAACCCGCGCACGATTTCCGCTGCCTGCTCCACGGATGCGCGGCCTTCGGGGACTTTCTCGAGGCACTGCGTGTACCTCTTGCTTGCCTTCTTGCCCATGGTTGCTCCAAAACGCCCGTGCGGGCTCCCACTGTTATGCGCCCGTGGTCAGGCGGCAGATTCTCTGCAAGTTCTCTTCAACTACCCTTCGATGGTAATGCCCATGCTTCGGGCCGTGCCTTCTATAATCTTGCAGCCTTCCTCAACGTCGTGGGCGTTGAGGTCGGCCAGTTTGGTCTCGGCGATCTTGCGGACCTGCTCGGCGGTGACCGTGCCGACTTTTTCCTTGTTGGGCACGCCCGAGCCCTTGGCTATCTGGGCCGCTTCCTTCAGCAGCGCCGCGGCCGGCGGGCTCTTGGTGACGAACGTGAACGTCCGGTCCGCGTACACGGTGATGACCACGGGAATCGGCGTTCCGTTGTACTCCTTGGTCGCCTCGTTGAACTGGGAGACGAACTGCCCGATGTTGACGTTGTGCTGACCGAGCGCCGGGCCTATCGGCGGGGCCGGTGTCGCCTGCCCGCCGGAGGCCTGAAGCTTGATTTTTGCCGTGATTTCCTTAGCCATGGTCCACTTACTCTCGTCAGATGAGGCGCTAGGCTTTCTCCACCTGCCAGTATTCCAGCTCCACGGGCGTCGCGCGCCCGAATATCGTAATGATCACCCGCACCAGTCCCTTGTCGACCAGCACTTCGTCAATGGCGCCTTCGAAGTTCTCGAACGCGCCTTCCTTGATTTTTACCACGTCGCCTTTCTCGAACTCCACGGAGATCGGCGCGCCTTCCTCAGCCTTGGCCACCTGCATCAGCATCTTGTCCACGTCGGCCGGCGCCATCGGCGAGGGCTTGCCTCCTGAGCCGATGAAATCACCGACGCCTGTGGTCTCGCGGATCAGGAACCAGGGCTTTTCGGGCAGTCGGCCCTGCTCGTCCAACTCCATCTCGATGAAGACGTAGCCGGGGTACATCTTGCGGTTCACGAACTTCTTCTCACCTCGTCCGCGGGGCGTCGGCCGCCGCTCGGTGGGGACCAGGATCCGCCCGATTTGATCGATGAGACCTTCGATCTTCACCTTCCGTTCCAGGGCGTCCCGGACCTGATCCTCCTTGTTGGAGGCCACTCTCAGTACCAGCCATTGCTTTTCCATCTTGACGTCTTCCATTGCGGGGACTCTCAGGCACCCAGAATTCCCAACCGGCGGAACAGAATGGTCAGTATCATATCCACGGCGAAAAGCGCGCCAGCCATGATGAAGGTTGTCACGATAACGACCTTGGTCGACCCGACGAGTTCCTTGCGGCTGGACCAGGAGACCTTCTTCATCTCCCCCTCGGTGGCGATCAGGAAGTCCGCCGACCTGGCGCGGTTGATCAGCCACGCCATCAGCAAGCCCACAAGGATGACCGCCGCCGCGGGCACGCCGAACTGAACGTAGGGGCTGGCGACCGCCTGCAGGAGGTCGGAAAGCCTGGCTGCACCGAACACGGCGATTATCATCACGCCGACCAACGTGCCCAGCCGCGTGTATTTGCCCTGGCCTCGTTTATAGATTTCGATCTTCATGTCGTTTCCGACCACTTCGCAATCGGCCCACAGGCGCACGGGCGGGAGCGGCTCTTCTGCTCCGGCGCGGCGGGCCGGGCCGACGCCGTGCATTCATCCGCTGCCGCCGAGGAATTCATCCCGGCGTGATGCAACTTGCTGCAAACTCAACTCCACCGGCCCCATTGGGGCCGCCGGCCGCGGCCATCCCCCCCCGCCGCCCGGCAACAAACACGGCAGGGAGGACTTGAACCCCCAACCTGCGGTTTTGGAGACCGCTGCTCTGCCAATTGAGCTACTGCCGTGTGGAGGCATGCATCGTGCGGTCCGCCGGCGCGCCGGCCTGAGCGACACTGCCTGTCGCCGGCTCCGCGCGCGGGGCAAGCACGCGGCGGTGATTACTTGCGCTTGATTTTGTGCTCCGTATGTTTTCTCAGCCTCGGGCAGTATTTCTTCAGCGTAAACTTGGGCGTGCCGCCCTTGACGTTGACCTGAATGCGATAGTTCAGATCGCCCGTTTCGCTGCACTGAAGCCATACGTGTTCCCGGGCTTTTGCCTTGGCCATCGGTCCTTACTCCAGGATCTTCGTCACAACGCCGGCGCCGATGGTCCTGCCGCCTTCGCGAATCGCGAACCGCAGGCCTTCTTCCATGGCGATGGAAGTGTTGAGAAGCTCCACTTCCATTGTCACGTTGTCGCCGGGCATGCACATTTCCGCGCCGCCAAGGAGCTTGATCGTGCCGGTAACGTCCGTCGTGCGGAAGTAGAACTGCGGACGATAGCCCGTGAAGAACGGGTTGTGCCGCCCACCCTCTTCCTTCGTCAACACGTAGACTTCGCCTTCGAACTTGCTGTGCGGAGTGATGCTGCCGGGCTTGGCAAGCACCTGGCCACGCTCCAACTCGTCCTTCTCCACGCCGCGCAGCAGCAGGCCCGTGTTGTCGCCCGCCTGGCCGAAGTCGAGTGTCTTGTTGAACATCTCAACGCCGGTGACCGTGGTCTTGCGAGTCTCGCCCAGCCCGACGATTTCCACTTCCTCGCCGACGCGAATCTGCCCGCGCTCGATACGGCCCGTCCCGACCGTGCCGCGACCCTTGATCGAGAAAACGTCCTCGACCGGCATCAGGAAGGGCTTGTCGACCTCTCGCACCGGCTCGGGCACGTAGGCGTCCAGCGCCTCGCACAGCTCGAAGATCGCCTGGGCGGCCTCGCCCGCGGGATTCTTGATCGCCTCGGTCGCCGAGCCCTTGATCACCGGAGCGCTGTCGCCGTCGAAGTCGTACTTGTTGAGAAGCTCTCGCACCTCGAGCTCCACCAATTCCAGCAGCTCCGGATCGTCGACGAGGTCGACCTTGTTGAGGAACACCACCAGCGTCGGCACGTTCACCTGCCGGGCAAGCAGGACGTGCTCGCGCGTCTGCGGCATGGGTCCGTCCGCGGCCGAGACCACCAGAATCGCACCGTCCATCTGCGCGGCGCCGGTAATCATGTTCTTGACGTAGTCAGCGTGGCCCGGGCAGTCGACGTGGGCATAGTGGCGCTTTTGCGTCTCGTATTCCACGTGAGCAGTGGCGATGGTGAGAATCTTCGTCGGGTCGCGCCGGCCCTGGGATTCCGAGGCCTTGGCGATCTCGTCGTAGCTCTTGGCCTTGCCCAGGCCCTTCTGCTCCAACACGAGCGTCATCGCCGATGTCAACGTCGTCTTGCCGTGGTCAACGTGGCCGATCGTGCCAACGTTGACGTGCGGCTTGGTCCTGTCGAATACTTCCTTGGCCATTCGTCATGCTCCTGTACTGGGGTTTCCTTGTCTCGTATGCCTGCGCGATTCTTCCGCGTTTCGTTCGCCCTCGCCACAGCGCTGATCGCGCCGCAACAGATCGCTTTCACCGACCGAGCGAGCGATGCTCACGCCAAAGCTGCTGATGGGGGTCGGACCCATGACCTCGTCCTTACCAAGGACGCGCTCTACCACTGAGCTACAGCAGCGTCACACGGGCACACCCTGACAGGCAGCCAAGGCCGCCGCCTTTGCGTAGATACACTTCCACCACAGCTATGGCATAGACGGCCTAGTATATTTCCTGCCTCGTTGCTGTCAAAACTTTTTTTTTGATTTTGTAACCTTTTTGGCAGAAATGGTCTGGGGCCTGCTGGCCTCCCGTCCCCGCCCCCCTTGCTGCGGCCCGCCGTGGCTGTCCCCGGCCTGCCGGAGCCATTCGCCAGAATCCGCTCGTTGCCGGCTGCGGCCGCTCCTGCCAACTGGCTCAATTCCGCCGCTCAAAGAGATGCGGAATTCCCGTCGCCCACCGACGGGCGCGCCTCCGGTGCCGGACGGGCGGCTACTCCACCGTGACGCTCTTGGCGAGGTTGCGGGGCTTGTCTACGTTGCAGCCTCTCGCGACGGCGGCATGGTAGGCTAGCAACTGAAGCGGAATTACCGTGAGAAGCGGCTGGAGCGGCGCGGCGCAATCTGGCACGTAAATGACGTTTTCGCAATATCTTGCGATCTCCGCATTGCCCTCGGTCGCCACGGCGATTACCTTGCCCTTCCGTGCGAGAACCTCCTCGATGTTGCCGATGATCTTGTCGTAAGTCTCGCACCGCGTGGCGATAAAGACGACGGGCATGCCGTCGTGAATGAGCGCGATGGGCCCGTGCTTCATCTCGGCGGCGGGCAGCCCCTCGGCATGTATGTAACTGATTTCCTTGAGCTTAAGTGCACCTTCCAGGGCGACCGGGTAGTTGTACCCCCGCCCGAGGAACAGCCAGTTGTCGAAGTCCACGTGCTGAGCGACGACGTCCTTGACGGCATCGGACTGTTCGAGCACGCTGGCCATCTGGTCCGGGATGGCTTCTAAGCCCCGCATATACTGGGACATAATGGCCTGCGACATGAACCGCTGCCGCCCCAACATCAGCGCCATCATTGTCTCTATCACCAACTGACAGGTGAATGCCTTCGTCGAGGCGACGCCAATCTCAGGCCCGGCATGGAGATACACGCCCGCGTCCGTCTCGCGGGCGATGGTCGAGCCGACTACATTGACGATCCCCAGAGCCAGCGCCCCTTTTTGCTTGGCCTCTCGTAGCGCCGCCAGCGTGTCGGCCGTCTCGCCGGACTGGCTGATGGCAACCACCACCGTGCCGTCCCCGACGATGGGGTTGCGATACCTGAACTCGCTTGCATACTCGACTTCTGTTGGTATGCGCGCCAGGTCCTCGAACAAGTACTCTCCCACAAGCCCGGCGTGCCAGGCCGTGCCGCACGCCGTGAGGATGATGTTCTTGACCTTCATCATCTCCCGCCTGACTTGCTGAAAGCCATCGAGCTTGATCTGCATCTCTCGCATGTCAAGCCGGCCCCCCATCGCCATTCGCACAACTTCCGGCTGCTCAAAGATTTCCTTCAGCATGAAGTGCTCGAATCCGCCCTTGGCGATCTCCTCGAGCGACCACTCGATCTGGCTAACCTCCTTGGCCACCGGGACGTTGTCGATCGTCATCGTCCGCAAGCCGTCCCTGCTGACCACGGCCATCTCGTTGTCATTGAGATAGATCACGTTCACCGTGTGCTCGATGACGGCCGCTGCGTCCGACGCCACGACGTACTCCTCTGGCCCCACACCAATTATGAGCGGGCTGCCCTTCCTGGCGACCACGAGCTTGTCCGGCTCATCGGCGCTGAGGACGGCTATGCCGTAAGTGCCGCTTACCTCTTGCAATGCCGACTGGACGGCCCGTTCCAGGCTGTCGGTGTCCTTGCGGAACTCGGCTATCAGGTGCACGAGCACCTCGGTGTCGGTGTCGCTGGTGAACTCACAGCCCTTGCTAACGAGGAACTGCTTGAGCGTGCGGTAGTTCTCGATGATGCCGTTGTGGACCAGCGCGATCTTGCCGTCGGCGCTGAGGTGCGGGTGGGCGTTGGCGGCGTTGGGCTGGCCGTGAGTGGCCCAGCGGGTGTGGGCAATGCCGATCGTCCCGGCCGTGACGACGGCGTTGTCGTTGGCCAGGCCCTCCACTTCGCTGACCCGACCCGGGCATTTCTCGACGCTTAGCTTGCCGTCGTAGTAAACACATATTCCCGCCGAGTCGTACCCGCGGTACTCCAGGCGTTTGAGCCCTTCGATCAGCAGGCCGCACGCCCGCTTGCTGCCAACGTAACCGACTATTCCGCACATGCTTTACGGTCTCCGGAGATTATGAGCGCCTATGTCATAGTATCGGCTCGAAACGACGCCACTTTTTGTGCAATCGCATGTGCCGCCTCGCAGCCGAAGGCAATCTCGTCGGCCAAGTCCAATCAGCCCGCCGAGCCGCGGCGCGCATGCTTGCGCCGGCTGGGAGCTGTTCTCCTAAGTGTACCGTTCCCCGCAGCGGGAGTCCATCGGCTTGTGCACCGGGACCTGCCTCGCACCTCGCAGCCGGCCTCTCGCGGCGGTATAATGCTCGCGATGGATCTGCTGCGACAAGCCGAGGACGCCGCGATAGCCGCCCACGCCCCCCTGGCTGTGCGGATGCGCCCGCTGTCCATAGACGAAGTGCTCGGGCAGGACGAGTTCCTGGGGCCAGGTAAGATGCTGCGGCGGACGCTGGAGGCGGACAGCCTGTCCAGCCTGGTGTTCCACGGCCCGCCGGGCAGCGGCAAGACGACGCTCGCCCACGTGATCGCCGCGCACTGCTCGGCGGAGTTCCACCTGCTCAACGGGGCGTCGGCGTCGGTCAAGGACGTGCGTGACATCATCGCCCGCGCCCGGGCTGCACTCGCGTCCGACGGCCGCCGGACTGTGCTGTTCATCGACGAGCTACACCGCTTCAACCGCGCACAGCAGGACGTGCTGCTCAACGACGTGGAGAACGGGACGATCATCCTGATCGGCGCGACGACGGAGAACCCGTTCTTCACGATCAACTCGCCGCTGCTGAGCCGCTCGACGATATTCAAGTTCAATGCGCTCAGCGAGGATCACATCATCGAGCTGCTCCGCCGGGCGTTGGCTGACAAGGATCGCGGGCTTGGCGCCTACAAAGTCAAGGCCACTGACGAGGCCCTTGACCACCTGGCGAGGATATGCGACGGCGACGCACGGAGGGCGCTGATGGCCCTGGAAGTCGGCGTGATGAGCCAGGCCCAGGCGGGCCCGAAGGCGACTATCGTGTTCGACCTCGCCGTCGCGCAAGAGTCCATCCAGGCCAAGGCCGTCCAGTACGACTCCCACGGCGACATGCACTACGACGCGATCAGCGCGTTCATAAAGTCCATGCGAGGCAGCGACCCGGACGCGGCCGTGTACTGGCTTGCGAGAATGCTGGTCGCCGGGGAGGACCCGCGCTTCGTCGCCCGGCGGATCGCGATACTGGCCAGCGAGGACATCGGCAACGCCGACCCGCGGGCGATTTCCGTAGCGGCGGCCGCGTTTGATATAACCGAGCGCATCGGCATGCCCGAATGCCAGATCACGCTCGCCCAGGCGGCCATCTACATGGCCTGTGCGCCCAAGAGCAACGCCAGCTACATGGCCATCGCCAAAGCCAGCGAAGACGTGCGCAACAGCCGCACCGTGCCGGTGCCTAAGCACCTGCGAAACGCCCCGCACCCCCAGATGGCCGAGCAGTACGGTTGCGGCATCGGCTACCAGTACAGCCACGACCACGCCGGCCGACCAGGACTACCTCGGCGTGGACGCGACCTACTACCGCCCCACCGACCGCGGCTACGAGAAACACATCGCCGCCTACCTCCAGTGGGCTGCCAAGCTGCGAACCGACCGGAAAGACCGGGCAGGCCAACCGTGAACGACAAGAAACAGACACTCCGCAGGCACATCCGCGACATGCTGGCTACGATGGAAGCGGAAGTCATTGCCGGCAAGAGCCGCCTGGCCACCGAGAAGCTCGTCAAGCTCCCGGAGTTTTGCGCCGCGCGCGTGGTGATGATCTACCTCTCCGCGGATCGCGAGGTGGACACGGTCGAGGTCGCCAAGGCGGCGTGGTCGGCCGGAAAGATGGTCCTCGTGCCGAAGGTCAACATCGCCGACCGCCACATGATCGCCCTGGAGTGCAACTCGATGCACGCGGGGCTGGTGGAAGGCAGCTACGGAATACTGGAACCGACAGAGGGGGATGCGCATCCAATAGAGAGCATCGACCTGATCGTCGTGCCGGGCCTGGCGTTCGACCGCAACGGGCGCCGGCTGGGCCAGGGCGCGGGCTTCTACGACCGGTTCCTGTCCACGCCCGGCATGCGGGCGACGACGACGGCGGTGGCGTTCAGCGAACAAGTTATCGATAGCGTCCCGGTCAACGGCACGGACTGGCCTGTCGACATTCTGGTGACCGATAAGGAAGTTGTCCACTTCGCCGACGGTTGACCCCCGGCGAGCGAAATACAGGAGCCCACCCATGCAACCACCCCAACAACGCCTGTTGCTCATCATCGGCGGGGCAGCCGTGCTCGTCCTGGCGATCGTGGTCCTGCTGAGGCCCGACAACGAGGCCGAGCCCGGCGACAACGGACAGCCCGCCCAAACCAACGGCGACATCGTCACCGACGGCCCCGACGGCGACAGCCGGACCGGCGACAACGGCGAGGGCGACCACGCCGACGGCGACCAGCAGCCCGTCGAGCCGCCACCGGTCGGAAGCGATCTCCCCGCCGGCGAGCTGTACGAGCTCGGCCTGCGCCTCATGGCGGAAGACGAGTTCGTCCGGGCCCGCAGCGTCCTCTCGCGGGCGCTTTTCAGCGAACAGCTCGCCGCCGACCAGGCCGAGGACGCCCGCAATAAGCTGACGGAACTCGCCTGGGAGACGCTCATCGAGGGACGAGTCTACGAAGACGATCCCTACACGTTCCGATACGTGGTGCAGCCCGGCGACACGCTCCATGGCATCGAACGAGCGCTTGAGCTGCACGTGCCCCACCAACTGCTGATGCAGGTCAACGGCATCAAGGATGCGCGCAGGATAGAGGCCGGCGACACGCTGATGATGGTCCGAGGCCCGTTCCACGCGGTGATCAATAAGTCCGACTTCACGATGGA
>Ga0209986_10004286_pt1 | contig 12133 bp, 8 predicted proteins | sample BlataG_FD_183168 | JGI IMG/M metagenome (GOLD analysis project Ga0209986, IMG submission 183168) | Deep subsurface microbial communities from Black Sea to uncover new lineages of life (NeLLi) - Black_00105 metaG (SPAdes) (version 2) | ecosystem: Environmental > Aquatic > Marine > Oceanic >...
ACTCTATTATCTTCCATTTGAGACTCTGATTCCACATATTAAAAATCGATCATTAAGATATGATTTTTTGATTGATAGATATAAAATTTCTTACGCACCATCATCTTCTTCGTTGTTGTTTTTAATTCTAAAATCTGGACGGCCTACTATTTTTGGCTGCCTTTCATATTCGATACCGAGCTCCTTCAGAGCGTTTTCCATTTCTCTTTCTATGCTAGTATCTCTGCTCTTTACCCTTTTCATCCTCTCTGAAACTTCTTTCGAGGGTTTTTCAAACTTCAGCTTCATTTAAAACACCGAATCAGAGGGTCTTTTCTTACCATGTTCATCCATGTACTACTTTTATATTATCTTTTTGTATTTTAATTCTTCCATGGAACGAAATGAATTCGATTCTAATGAAACCATGAATCTCTCCCTAAATATTACTTTTATTTAATTAAAGAGTCAATTTGACCTATCCATTCATTCTCCCAAAACCAGCGGCAATCCCTTTTTCTGTGGAAGCGTGTGGTCCTTATATTTCAAGAATTTTCCACGCTGATAAATTATTTGGATCGTATTTGTATTCTGACCGATCATTATATCTCCATGTTCCATTGACAAGGATTACAATACCCCCACGGAGCTTCTTTCTTTTCCTTTTTTGTTGGCTTATATACTTCTGTAAACCTTCTGCTCGGTATTTAGCATCCTTTGCAGTAATACCGCCCTTTGTATCAAATAGGCCAATCTGACCGTCATTGAACATTACAACGAAATCCACGTAAAAAGCTCTTTCGTTTCCGTTTTCTTCATATAACACCGCAAAATATTTTATCTCTACCTCTCCATTCTTGAACCACCATTTCACTTTGTCGGAATTGTCTAAAAGTTCCATAAATTCCATTTCAGGCCTACTCGGTTTTCTCGCGTATTGAGGTTGCATAATTGATTTCGGATGCGAGGACTTTGTGTACAAACTGTTATAATTGATTATGACAGGAACTTCCCATTTCGGCACATCTACCTTCTCTCTTTTTTCGCTTAATTCCTTTACAACTTCGATGAAATATCTCTCTTTTACCAGATTTATTGTATTGACGAGTGCCGGTATATTTTCCTTTCCCAAAACTATTCTCTGCACCTTCGGATCGTATCTCTTCAGCTTAAACTCATCGCTAAAGAATTGATAAATGGCAGATTTCATTCTGTCGCTTGAATCAACGGGCGCGTACGGAGAACAATTCTGCGTAATGAAATTATCAAATCTTCTTTGCACTTCGTGGTCCCTCAGGGCAATATCCACTTTTCCCTTATGTTCAATTTCTCCTGGTTTATCAATATCTACTATTTTCCCGTCGGCAATAACAGGGCTAACAATTTTTGACGGTTTAGTATTAATCTTCTCTTTAAGCCTTTTTTCCTGCGCTACTTTCAAAAATATTTTAATATACTCACCGGACAATCGCGTTCTTTCCCTCTGCCTTTTAAGATATATAGACGGCAAAAGTACTTCATTGTATAATTCGCTATTCCTCTTTGCCTCGTAAACCGTAACATAATCTTTGGCATAATCTTCCGTTATCTCTATATTTGACAGGTTAGTGAAAACAAAACCTCTATTTAATTCAGAATCCTTCAAGTAATATTTAAGCTCTGGCATTCTCATTATTCTGCCTATTGTCTGAATCGTGAAAACAAAGCTCTTAGATTCCCGGAAGATGACAAGAATGGACGCCCTGGGACAATCCCAGCCCAACGCTATTGCCTGCTTGAATATCAACACTTCAACTTCGTTATCATTTTTTTCGATATTAACAAGCGTGTCTGATTTATCTTCAGATAACCATATGGCTAATTTCCCGTTCTCTTCAGTAATATTGAATTTATCCTTCAATATTTTTAGCACCTCTTCCTTTTTATCCGTCATATCACTTTTCTTATCAGGAAGCTGAATGAGAACAAGCGGATTTATCCCCGTACCTTCTTTCTTGTACATTTCAGCCGATTCTTCTCTCTTTTTTAATGCTTGATCTATAACGAGTTCATCTGCACTCTTAGTACCTACTTTTATTTCCATAAATTCAGGATTGACCGCAATCTCAGATTTAATCATCTCCTCTGCTTTAACTTCGCTAAGATAGATCTTCTTTATTTCGGCAATATTTTCCTTCAAATGAGGGGTAGCTGATACTTCCAGAGTTACTTTTGGTGAAATTACCTCGATCAACTCTTTGGATTTCTCAGAACTTGCCGTGTGATGACTTTCGTCGATAATTAAAATGATTTCCATGCCATCTTCTTTTGTATTTTGTAAAATGCTATTCAGATTATTCTCTTGCTCGTTTTCTCTTACATAGATATTAATGTCTTTTTTGTTAATGCTATGCCAATTAATGAACAAGATCTCATTCTCGCTAATTTTCTTATCAATCAAATCTTCAAAATATGAACACTGGAGCGTCTGATCATCTTCATAATACTTTTCCAACTTCTCTTTGCTCTGTTCATGAAGCATCCTGACTGATATCCAAATAAACGAGAATTTTTTATCATCCTTCCTCTTTTTTACTAAATCCTTTATTGCCTGAGAAACCATAAGTGTTTTTCCAGATCCTGTTGGGCTTTGAAATATGCATATGCCATTCTCAGGCGATCTAACTATGTTGTTAATTTTGCTTACTAGATCTCCGATGGCTTCCCTTTGGTATTCTCTTAGCTCTATCATTTAAAAATCCTCTTGTAGACATTCAATATTACGGCAGGGATTGGTTTTAGCCCGACCAGATCTGAAACACCTTCAAATTCTTCTTCTCTTGCGCTTTCATCAAGAGAGAAGACATAGACAACAAACTTCTTATTTATTTTTCTTAATTCTTTCTTAAATGGCTCTATTCCTTCGTCTTCATAAATAATGCCTAGATTTTTGCCACGACTGTTTGTAAATATCTGATAAAATTTACCCTTTTTAACTAGATCAAAACAATCTTCCTTAAGGCAAAGCATTTCAGTCGACTTATCCACCAACTTCTTTTTATTAATATCAGTTTGCTCTGCATCTACAAACTCCGTTTTGTAATATTTTAATCCTCCTGGTAGATTATAGATAAGTTTTCCTTTAGATTTTTTTAGATATCCATCCAATACATTTTTTATTCTTGGGTAGCATACATCTTCAGCAATTTTGGTGGCTGTTCCATTGTTTTCTTCATTATTTGTACAAAGAATGAATTTCCTGTCTCCACCAAATCGTTCATTTATTTCTAAAACAGCATGACCAGTAGTCCCTGATCCAGCAAAGAAATCTAATATAATTGCATTTTTCTTGTCTTTCGCAGCAATCTCTAAACAGTCACAAACTGCAAAAAGGGATTTTGGATAATCAAAAGCCTTTACTTTGTTCAAAATTTTTTGGACCAAAATTGTTCCATGAGAAGATGCATCATATTTTGGATTAACCCAAACAGTTTTAGGTCTTCTACCTTCCTTAATTCTATCTTTTGTAAAAACTGAATATTTTTTAGCTGCAATTTTTTTAATAACAATTTCAGTTTTAAACCTTTCAAGCAAACTTTCTTTTCCCCATCTCCACACTCTTTTGCCTCCATTAGAATCCATGGGTAAAATCTCATCAAATCCTTTTTTTTGCTCGAAAGAGATCTCGTTTTGTTTTTCATTGTAATATATGGGGTAATAGAGATTTGGGCGTTCCTTTGGAGTAGAATTTGAACCTGTTCGTTTAAACGGCAAAAGACGATAACGTGATATTTCGTCCTCAAAATGGAATTGTTCTGCTTGTTCATCAGTTAATGTTAACTTATTTGTTTTAGTAAACTTTGAATTCTTACCATAAAATAGTGCGTATTCATGAGATGTTGCAAAAAACTTGTCATCACTCCTTCCTCGAGGATTATGCATTATAGTAACCAATCCTAATCTGTTTTGTTCACCAAATATTTCATCCATAAGAAGACGTAGTGGACCTATTTCATAGTCATCTATTGTAACGATTATAATTCCGCTCTGCTTTAGTAAGTTTTTAGCAAGATAAAGTCTCTTTGACATAAATGATAACCATTTGCTATGTCTCCAGGAATCCTCTTTCTCAACATAGTCATTATTATACGTCCAGCTTTTATTTCCTGTGTTGTATGGAGGATCAATGTAGATAACATCTATGACACCTCTATGAGTATAATTCAAAACAGAAAGAGCATGATAATTATCGCCCTCTATCAAAATATTAACTGGTTTTTTGTCATCTTTTTTAATTTCTTTACTTTTAATTTCTTCAAGAACAGGTAATTTTTCTTTGCAGAATTTAGCTACTTTTTCAGCTTTTTCCTCCCAGACAATACCGTATTTCTTTCTTTTTTTTAATTTATTTACCTCTCTAATAAGCTCTTCTTTCGACCAGTTTTCAAAATTTTCTTTCCCCATAATGAGTCTATTCCTTATATGATTAATAAATATTTCTTTTTAAATAAACTTTATCAGAACACTGAAAATCTATCAACTGGTTTTACAGGTGAGAAAATTTAAAGGTGAATACCGTTATTATATCGAGGCGCTAAATCCGGCTCAGCCGTTCTTTTAAACATCGGGAAGCGAGGGAGGCGATAGACCTCCCCCTTCCGGTCGCCTCATTTCAACGTCCTCTCTTCTCATTCTATCCTGTTACCAGCTAGTTACGATCTATTCTACTTTATCTTGTTTATCTTCTTTTACGAAATCATATTTTCCAATTTTTAATAAAGCAAGAATCAGCAGATGCATAAGGTCCACGCTATATTCTTGAAAATATATAAGTGAATGAGCGATTCTATGTCTTAAATTCAAGCCCGCCTGTTCCACCAATAAAAACCTAAAGAATAACAAGTCATCTTCGTCAAATAATTCTTTGATTTTTTCTTCATAAAGAAGGGTGTGAAGGTCTTTCTCTCTCGTGATGTTTCTTCCTTTTTTGTCTTTTTTCTGATAAAAAGTCGTTACACTGGAAAATTCGCACATATCCCTGAATAGCCCCTCTATCTTTAGAGTGAGCGAATCAATGGCAAGTACTAAATTAGGATAATTAGTCAGGTCATGGAAGAATCGATCCATTTCTTTGAAATATTCATGAATGGAAGGAGCTAACAGATTTATCCAACTATATCTTATTTCCCTGCCTTCCCCTAGCTTCTTTAAGATGTTTTTGCCATACCAAGAATGTTTGACCAAAAAATTCAATAGATTTTCTGTAGATAGTTTTTTATGCTTAACCGCACTAAAGAATATTTCCCTTATTAAAGGAGTTTTATTTATCTGAAGGTCAATTTGATATTGTTCAAGCATACCAAAGTATTTCATTTCGGAATCTTCTGTGAAATGTTGAGCCGGATGTCCTCTTTGATCCATAACCACCTTTTGGAATAATTTCAGTATAGCATGCTTTTTCCCCATCTCATCAGCAATTTTCTCCACATCTTTATACTTAGGAAGAAGCTGTTTTGAGACCATGAGCTTCTTAATAATCTCCTCTGGCTCTTCTCTAGCCAATTTTTCAGCAATTTCCCTGCATTTTTTTATGTGTTCTGACTGATCAATTTTTTGCTTGAATTCCGCAAGTTTCATTGATTCTCTGAACTCAGCATACTTCTTCTCAATTTCGCTTATTTTATTTACGTCTTTAATTATCTTGTAGTTTTCTAGAGCCTGTTGATAGAAAGAAAGAGCAGCCAAATTATTCCCTTTTTCTGCCTGTTCTATTAATGTTTCAAATAATTCTGCAATCCTTTTTCTCCAGTTTTTAGACTTCTGATTGAGCCGTTTGTCAATTTTTTCACCTAATTCAAGCAACTTTATTGCTCCATTTATATTCCCTTTTTTCACTTGTAAACTCGCTAGTTGCCAGCAGACCTTTTCAATGCCAAGAAAATCTTTATTAGAAAATTTCCTTTTTCCGCTTAGCATTAAATCAATCAGATTGAATCTTAACGCAAACGTGGAACTGCTATTTATATTGAATTTTTTTATTAGCCTTATTATCTCGGATTTTATTTCATCCTGTCTGTAATTCACTTGACATCCGATATGGAAAGCATTCCTAATTGCATTTATCACGTCTAATCCATAATGTTCCTCTGGAATATCTATGTCCTTTTTTTCATAAATTTTGAGGAGTTCCAAGTAAGAATCTATGGCGTTTTTTGCATATTTTGCATGTCTTTTTGGACTTAGCCAAAGAATGTGAGAGTATCTGGCTTTGGGTAAAGAATTATTTGTTACATTTAGTCTTTCAATTAAATATGTGTATGTTCTATCATCAAATCTATTCAAATGGGGATACTCGATAACCTCTCCCTTCTCATCAGTAGCAGTAAATTTAGGCGATAATTTGTTATCATTAATTCCAAAACTGAAAAAGTCTATCTCCCATTGTGCTTTTTTTACCTCGTCTGTTTCATTTTCTTGATGTTTTAAATCTCGTAAATTTTTAAATAATTCTGCTATTTGATGTGGATATTTATAATCCAATGCATTTTCTTCTAAATGCTCATAAATGGATTCTAATTCGTTATATTTTCCCATAGTGTTCTCCTTATAGCTTCCAATCCTATAAACATTATTTCAAATTAGGATTATATCATTAATTTAATTAAGACTATTGCCTCTATAATTGTAAAAGAATGATTTCCCTCTTTATTAAAAATTATTAGACATGCTATAATAAATTTGGCTCTCTCGAGCCGGTCGGAGAGAGCTCCCACCTTTTAGTTCCCATCATCTACCCCCCTTTTGCTGACATCAGCCGGCACGTAACTGTGCCCAAAAATTGTGCAATGTTATGGAAATTTAATTGAATCAATTCATTGAGAAATAAACTTTGGAGATTTAAACAGAAATTTCCACAGAAAATGTGAAAAAAGATGTAAAGAAGAGAAAACCCGGCCTCAAACTCTGCTCAATAAGCACAAAAATCTCTTTCTGTTGGCCTGTAGGCAACGATCTTGATCCGGAAAATGATCCACTTGGTGCCTAACAAGGTCCAAATCGCAATTCTTCCCTTGACCTGCCCCCATTTAATGTCAAGATTAAATTGGTTGACATAAAAATATAGTTTTGATACATTTGGCCTGGCTTATTAAGGGTAAGACCGACATGTGAGGGAAAAGAATGCCTTTCTGTTCAAGTTGTGGTTCTGCATATGAATTTGGAATCAACCACTGCCCCAAATGTGGGCACGAATTACCTAAACTGAACTCCATCTTAGAAAATAATAAATCAAAAGAATTACCCAAAGGGGAAGAAAAAGACCTAACAGCAATCCCCGTTGCACAAGCCGCTAAAAGAATATCTGCAGGCGTTGTGGATATAATCATTGGAATAGGACTTTTACTATTTGTTATTAGAATTATCTTATTTAGATTAATTTTAAGAAGAGCATTTATTCGTGGCTTTTTTACTTCGCTCGTCATTTACGCTATTTTCGCAGCGGCATATTTTCTATTTAGAGACAGCTTGAAGGGCAAAAGTATTGGTAAGCTCTTATTTGGCTTGACAGTAATAAATGTGGAGCGAAAAAGACCTGCCGATATAGCAGATTCACTTTTAAGGAATGCAATATTTGCATTTATTGTTGTCCCTTTTGCTGGATGGATAATCTTCATTTTATTATCAGGATTAATTTCCTTGCAAATATTTATGGGAAAAGAACAGAGAATCGGAGATAAATTCGCACACACAAAAGTTATCGAAGATAGGTATTTAGAGAATGTGCTAGCTTAAGAATAATGAAATTTTGTGTAAACTGTGGCTCGAAAATAATAAAATCCTCCTCTTTATGCCCTCACTGCTATTCAGAAATAGAAATTCCTATGGAGCTCTTAGATGAAAATATAAACAATCTTTCTTCTAAAAATGAGGAAAAGAATTTAAAGGCTAAGCTTGAATATACTGGTGAAAGCTCAAGTTTAGCTTTTTCTATTTTCATATTGATTGCAATAGTCATAGTATTTTCATCTATTACATTAGGTTTTTTTGCTCTTTTTCTTATCTACAGCCTTGTTCATTTTAGAATCCAAGACGCACGTTTAAAGGCTCGCTACGTCAGAATATCTTCAAATAATTTTCCAAAGATTTATAATTTGTCTAAACTTGCTGCTTATCGGCTAAAAATGCCTCTTCCACCAGTTTATATTAAACAAGATCCTAATTTGAATGCATACACAGGAGGATTTTGGGGAAATCATTGGATTGTTTTACATTCCGCCATTTTAAAACAGCTTTATCCTGGGGAAATACTATACATCATCGGGCACGAAATGGGACATATCAAAAAAGAACATTCCACATGGCTAAATTTAATGGGGACACAAGGCACACCTCAAATTTTTCTTATAAGTGATGGGACGAGGATAATTTTTAATAATTGGTCTATCAGAGCAGAGTACTCTGCAGATAGAGCAGGATTACTAGCAAATATGGAATTAAAATCCTGTGTGTCAGCGCTAAGTATGCTTGCTACTGAAGATAGAAACATTGACATTGAATCCTTCTTAAAAGAATCATATAACCTCCAGAAAAAATCCTTATCGGGAATTGCCGAATTATTCGGAACTCATCCTTATATAGCGAATAGAATTAAAAATTTATATAATTTTTCGAAACTAATTCATTTGAATCATTAGGGGGTTTACAATGTCCAGAGGGATTAAAGTCATTTTTATCTTCGGAGCAATTTTCGTTTTATTTGTTCTATCATTATGGGTTTTAATCCCAATTTTTCAATTCACAATCATCAAAAAAATATTTAATTACGTAGTTCAAAATTTTGTCAATGTCTCCGGGATGAGTCCGTGGCTAGCTAAAGGTTTGGTCATATTGCTTCTGATTCCTTTCGTATGGGCACTACTTGAGATAACAAAACTAAATGTTCGATTATTTAAAAAAAGAAAATCCTATAGGAAAGTAGGTATTTTAATCATCGTTGCTTATTTTGGATTATTTTTTCTATCAATGTTTTTTCTAAGCCGGGGGACATATTTTGGACACACAGGCGGAGAAGCTATGAAATTTTACGCAGTTACTCCTGAAGGAATCCGCTTCTTTGATTCACCAGGTTTCGATCCTAAATACGGAATAGAACTCAAGCCAGTTACGCAAGAGCTAATCAACCAATATGAAAGGTCTAAAAGGGGGATGAAGCCAAGGCGTATCGATGCATCAAAGGAAATCGAATTTTTTGATTCGATTACAGGAGAACCGAAGATCTGGTATTGCAAGGATAGCAAAGGAAGTTATGAATTTTTTGATCAGCCTGGATTTCATCCCGTTTATTGGGAGGAACTAAAGCCTGCCACAAAAGATGTTGTTTTAGATTATAAAAATAGAATGAAAGAGAAAGAGCTAGAGCTCACAAGACAAAGGAAGGAGGAAGAGGAAATAAAGAAACGTCGAGAAGAAGAAAGAAAAAGAGAAGCAAAAATTGCAGAAAAAAAAGCATATATTGAGAGTAATATTAATCCAGTTATTTCTAACAAAGCGGCGAGAATTGAAGTTGCTGTTGCTATTGCTGACAAAAAAAGTATGGGCCAAACTTCGAGCAGTAGATTATTAGGAAGTAAAATAGGAGAAAAACTAACAAATGAAAATTTAAAAGCTATTTCTAATCTATTTAAGAGTAAATTTTTCTCAAATGGGAATTATAAAGATTTATATCAGGGAGCTATTCAAGAGATTTTCGATTTAGAATTGATAAATCATCTTGATTATTTAGTTTGTGGCACAATAGATTCATCCTTTTCAAAAGACCAAAGACTTGGAGATTTAGTTTCCTGTGCTTTAAGTCTAGATTTGAAGATTTATTCTATAAAAACAGGGGAAATAATATCATCCAATTCATTTAAAGATGCAGGAGTTGGAATAGACAATTCAAAGGCAGAACAACAAGCTATAGAAAGAATAGCTAGCAAAGTCGAAGGCTTCATTTCTAGTAAAATAAACAAATAATGGAGGGAAGTTTGTATAAATCAAAAAAGATCTCAAAAGTTTTTATTTTATTTTTTATGCTGATTACTTTTGATCGAAATTTTACTTATTCTCAGGATAATATTGACGTCGCTCTAGAACAGCTTACAAGCCAAATAAATCAATACATGGTAGAACAAAAGAAAACAAAAATTGCTATAATCCCCTTCTCAGATTTACAAAAACAAACAATAACAGTCCTCGGTAGCTATTTAGCTGAAGAACTGACAACAAACTTGTTTATGACAGGTAAATTTAAAATAGTTGAAAGGAGCTTAATGAAGCAAGTGTTAGATGAACTAAAACTGAGTCAAACAGGAGTTATTGATCCTGGTTCTGCTAAAGAGTTGGGTAAAATGGCTGGGGTAGATGCTATAGTTACAGGAACGATCGCAGATCTGGGGTCCTATGTTGCTGTAAATTGCAGATTAATTGAAACAGAGACAGGTGAGGTTTTCGCGGCGGCCAAGGCCAAGATTAGAAAAGATGTAAATATAGAAAAAATAATGGAAGAAGCAGTAACATCACCAAAATCAGATAGATCCAAAGAAAAAAATCTAGAAGAGCATAAAGGGATACCTGAGGGAGATTATGATGTTCAAGCAAGTGAAATAAAAACTGGAGGAATAACTGAGGCTAACACTTCTATACCCAATATATATTTTGGTGTTTCAAAAATTTTGATCCGCAACGATTATATAATAATCAAATTTTATGCAAATTATCGTCTTGCGCCTTATATGATGGGTCCTAATTCTTACTTTGAGTTAGAAGAAGCATATATTTTTAGTACTGAAAACCTAGAAAAGTATAGATTGTTGAAAGTAGAAGGTTTAGATTCAGTGAGAGTAGGGATATATGGAAGAGTTAAAAATATTACAGGAAAAAAAATTAAGCCGAACAGTAGAATTTGGGGATCTCTTTATTTCCCTAGATTTGAACTAACATCTCCAAAATTTTTTCTTTATATTAATGGATATGAAATAGAGGTCGAATTAGTTTTGCCTGATAAATAACATAATTACATGTGCCCAAATAAATCCCAAGCAAAATAAAATAAAAACGCTATAGAAAGTATAGCGTAGATATGTAGATGAAAGACTTTATCCTGCCCAGGATTAAAAGGGGGCTTTGGGTGTATAGGGTTTTTGTTACAAAAATCTAATGCTTCAGACGAAGGAGTGTAAAAATAGACTTATCCCCATGTGACGCATATGTGCCAAAAATTATTTAACTGTAGTTTTGCAAATTTATTGAGCGTTTTCAATCCTTCTTGCCTTTTAGAGTCGATAATTCCCCTTATCCCGCGCAAGACTCTTTCTTTCGCAGGCCATGCCTCGAAGAGATCACACGATTTCAGGAAAGAGAGCTCTGAGAGCTTCATCTACAGATTGTTGCCGCAATACCTCTTGACCAAAATGTTCTAGCAACTTCCGCTCATGCTCCGCTCTATGTTCACTAATTATTTCAGCAAGCTTCTTTTCATCCGGCGATTGCATATTGGTACGCCCGGCAGGATTCGAACCCACGGCCTTTGGATTTAAATTCTATATATGTATCTTTTTAAACCAATCAACACGCGAAAAATGTGCTTTAAATGGCTCTCTTTGGTCAGCTAGAGAGATCCCCCCCAATTTGGTTCCCATCATCAACCCTCCTATTGCCGACAACGGCCGGCTCTTCTATTAGTTCTGCGAGCACGTCCTGGGAGCCCTGTGACCATTTTGTGACCATTTGAAGGCAAAAAACATAAAAAAATAGAAAAAGAGAGGAAATAATAGAAAAAGATAAATTATTGTCTTTTCAATAATTTAGATTGTAATTCATTGAAATTAAATGAGTTAGAAAAACAGGGGGACAAGAATCCCTGCTTCCCAGCCACTCTTATTCTCTTGATTTACCCTGATTTTTCCTGTTTTTGAATTTCAACCGTAATACCATAGTTTCAGCGTATTTCAGTCCATTTTGTCACATATGTGGCACACGGGGAGTTGTCTAATTTTTAATCTTCCACCTTAAACTGACCTTCATGGCTGAACGGCCGCCTCCGACTCAGGCTGTTCAACAGGAGCTGACAGCCGGGGATTTTGCGGAATATTTCTAAACATTAGACATAACAAGGTGGGAAAGTCTACAATATTTT
>Ga0209986_10004287_pt1 | contig 12131 bp, 12 predicted proteins | sample BlataG_FD_183168 | JGI IMG/M metagenome (GOLD analysis project Ga0209986, IMG submission 183168) | Deep subsurface microbial communities from Black Sea to uncover new lineages of life (NeLLi) - Black_00105 metaG (SPAdes) (version 2) | ecosystem: Environmental > Aquatic > Marine > Oceanic >...
TGACCAAGATGAGGACGCCATTCTGATACATGAAGATAGGTGAACTCATAAGAACCATTCCGACGAGACCTAATTCAGACGCATTCCAAATCCTAATTCCTTTTGGTGCATTCCACAACTTGCTCCCTTTGAACGCAAACATTGAAAATACCAGACAGAACACTCCGCTAAGAAGCAGGAGTATGAAACCTATTGCGGCAACGGTGAATGCAAGGTTTTCCATTGTAGGTTCACTGATAACATTGAACATCTGAGACATATTAGGCTGGATTGTAGCAATCAAAGAAATGTCATAGACGCAAGGTAGAAATAACGATGAAAGAACGATAATGGAGCCCACCAACCAAACCACACGATACAACGATACTTTGGGTGATGGCATACTAGTTGCTGAATTTAGCTCTCTGTTAAGAATGATGGAAACATTCTTCTAGAAGACAAGTTCATGTAAGCGGCATGCAAGATGGACCATCGAAAGCGATAACTTTTTAGCGCGCATAATGATGAGATGATGAAGTTTCATGAATGAGTACCTGGCGAGATATGCTCTTGTTCGATCGGTTCCGGATTCATATGATCGTTGCGTGAGAACAAATTTTGAGAAAATAGATGTCGCCTTGGCAAGGAGACAACATGAAAGGTATTGTAAGGTTTTGCAGGAGTGTGGACTTAAACTCATCTGGATTGATGCTGATGACTCTCTTCCTGATAGTTGCTTTGTAGAAGACACTGCCATAATATTCACAGAAAAAGCTGTAATCTGCAACATGAGCGTGAAGTCACGAGCAAATGAAGTGATTGAAGTAGCAAAGGTGTTGGAGAGGTTAAAAGAAGTACGTTACATCGAGTCGCCAGCCATGATTGACGGTGGAGATGTTGTGAAGATTGAAGACAAAGTCTTCGTAGGACTTTCCGCTCGTACTAACCTACAAGCTGTGCAGCAGCTGAGAAAAATTCTTGAAGATGACAAGATGAAGGTAGTTCCCGTAGATGTTCACAACGTGCTGCATCTGAAGTCTGCATGCACATATCTTGGAAGCAACTGGGTGATCCTTTCAGAGGGACACTTTGACACAAGCATCTTGCAGGGCTTAAGGAAGATCGTTGTTCCAAAGGAAGAAGAGTATGCTGCTGACTGCATTGCCATTAACGGAACAATCTTGATGGCGGAAGGTTATCCAGAAACTAGGAAACTTATAGAGAAGGAAGGATTTCCGGTTGGAGAATTAGCGATTTCAGAGTTCCGTAAAGGAGAAGGCGCTATGACCTGCTTATCAATAGTATGGTAATCCTGCATTCATGACTTGCCGAGACACAAACACTTCTAAACGTGAGAGGGCTCAGTGCATGCAAACTGTTGTATGTTAAAGGCTTTATGTCACACACCATATAAGACTCCGTATCTTGCGCTTGGTATGTCTATGGCGAAGGAGAATTCCAAACTTGGATTACTTTTCTTATGTGCTTCTCACACTTTGCTTCATGTCTACACCAATCTCCCTCTTGCTCTCCTACCTATTCTAATTGATGAATTTGGATTATCTATTCTCATCGCAAGTATCATCGTGTCAATTCCTCAAGCGTTCTCACTGATTTTTTCAGTTCCAAGCGGACTGCTCGCTGATCGCTTGGGCCACACCAAGCTTATCTCTTTCAGTTTGTTTCTCCAGGTGTCTGCGGCTTCTTTGATCATGCTGTTTCCTACGATAGAGATTGTCGTTCTATGTTTTTCCCTAACTGCTCTGGCGTCAACCTTTTATCATCCGCCAGCTCTGAGTGCAACCACCAACATTTCACCCTCAGATTTCCTAAGTAGGGGGCTAGGTTTTCACGGTGCAAGTGGCACCTTGGGGATTTCTCTTGGACCTATCACGCTTGGGCTTCTTCTAAACTGGTTTGAATGGAGATATGTCTATCTAGTTTGGGTTGTGCCAATATTTATTGTTGCGGTCGCAGCCTTTTTTGTGAATATTAATGAGCCTTCTTCAGAGGATTGGGATGGGAGTAAAGGGAGAAGCCTGACTACTCCGCTGAAGGACGTTCTGTCTGTTACTTTCTTATCTCTGCTTCTACTGATGCTTTTCAGAAGCGCTGCCGGTAGTTCAATTTCAACGTATTTGACAACTTATCTTACTGAGAGCAAAGGGCTGGATGCTAGTTTGGCAAGCATTATCTTTGGTTTGAGCCCTCTGATTGGTTTGGCAAGTGTAATAATAGGTGGTTATGCGGGAGATAAGTTGGGGTGGAAAAAGTCCCTAACATCAGTTATTCTTGTGGCTACTATTGCTTTGTTCTGTATGTTTATTTCAGCCTCTCCAATCCAGACTGTAATGTTCTACCTTGCTTATGGTTTCTTCAACATTATGACTATGCCCATCACCACTTCGTTGGTCGCAAAAATTGTACCACCGAAATCAAGAGGAACCGCCTACAGCCTACAATTTATTCCAATGAGCATCATAGGGATAGTGATGCCGGTGATATTGGGCCTACTGATCAGTCTCTTTGATCTTTGGATAATCTTTCCCATAGCAATAGGTTTCTACATCATTGTACTTGCTTTCACTCAGATTTTGAAAGTGTAATAGATGGCGTCTGTGTCAACCTTTGAACAGTAGGTTCCCACATTGCAGGGAACTGAGCTAAATTTCGGGCGTTCACCAATGCGTGTGTGCTACTCTTCCCGCCAATTCGTTATCAGAGCACCTAAGGCGATGAAGAACGCGGCCACACCCAACATCACTGCAGTATTGAATAAGGCACTCTGGACATTGCCATAGACCATGGAGTCTCTCAATCCGTTGCTTAGGTAGGTTAAGGGGAGAAACTTTGCTATCTGCTGCAAGAAGTCGGGCATGAACTCCAACGGAAAGAAGGTTCCTGAGAGAAACATCATTGGAAATGTGATTGCGTTCCCAGCAGCATCAGCTGAGTCTGACTCTTTTACGAAATGGGCGATTACCATTCCAATTCCTGGAAAAGCAACGGCACCTGAGATGATTAGGATCAGGGAGTAGATGTTGGGCATGACTTTCAGGTTGAAAACTAGTACCCCAATTCCTAGAATGATTACTGTGGAGATTGCACCCATCACGAATTCGTAAAGGACTACTCCGATGATCCACTCCAGCTTTGAGAGTGGGGTTGTCGCCAACTTCTTCAGTATTCCCAATTCTCTATTCCGAGTGTTCCATCCGATGGCTCCGAATATTCCTGAAGTCATAAGAGTCATCCCTATGAGTCCAGGAACAAAGAAGTCTATGAAACTGTAGCTCTCGGATATTATGCTTTGATCTTCGATGGTGACTGCTTTTGGAGGATTTTGTTCTGTTACGGCGATGTTGAATATTTCAACCATCTGTTCAACGACTCTTTTCACTGTGGCAGACGCTGTGTCAACTTCGGGTGGTACAAGTTTGAGAATTATGCTTGCATTGTTAGTGAGGCAGGAGTTATGAAAACCCTGTGGTATTATAAGCATTCGTTGTATGCCATTCTCTTCAATATATTGAGTTGCGTTCTCTTCTGAATCGACCAATTGCAGGTTCAGTATGCCGGTTCCATTCATTGTGTCATAGAGTGATTTTGATAGTTGTGTGGGTTCACCGTTAGCTAAGTCTCTGTTCTGCACATGTAAGTTGAAACTTGGGTTTTGGCTGACACTGAAAATCGCCCCAAAAAGCAGCATCAGTAGAATTGGAAAGGCAAGAGTCCAAAAAATGGTATGTTTACTCCGGAACCACATCCGCAGCGCTCCAACAACAATGGCTACTATTCTCTTCAGTGTAACTCACCTTCCACAATCTTTCTTCCTGTAAGGTTAAGAAACACATCTTCCATGGTAGGTCGTCTGACTATAAGCTCTGCAAACTCCTCTTTCTTCTTGCTCAAGGCCAATATGGCTTCTGGCAGATCAGATTTCTTCTTAAGAACCGCCAACACATCTCCGTCGTTCTCCAACCTCACTTCGGGAAGTATCTTACTAAGCAGTTCATGTACAGAGCTTCCTCCTTCTTCAACTATCAGTGTGGTTTTTCCACCGTGTTTAGATATTAGTTCGCTTGGGGTTCCCATGGCGATTATTTTGCCGGAGTTTATTATCGCAACAGTGTCTGCAAGTATCTCAGCTTCATCCATGTAGTGGGTTGTCAGGAAAACCGTCTTGCCCTGCGCCTTAAGTCCTTCAATGAGATCCCACATATCTCTTCTCGCCTTAGGGTCTAATCCAGTTGTTGGTTCGTCGAGGAAGACAACCTCAGGATCGTTTACTAGGGCTATCGCAATAGCTAGACGCTTCTTCAGTCCTCCGGACAAGTTCTTGTATAGCACATTTGCTTTGTCCTTCAAACCTACAAGCTCAATGAGTCGGTCAGTGCCTGTGCCTTTATCATACATCTTCCTGTAGTAGCCAAGGTTTTCCCTGACGGTCAGCAGGTCGAATGTGTTGAAGTCTTGAGGTAATACGCCCACCCTCTTTCTTATTTGGAGCTGTCCTCTCTTATCGCTAATGTCAAAGCCGAGAACCTTCGCTTCTCCATCAGTTGATCTCCGAATACAAACTAGGATCTCTACTGTTGTGGTCTTTCCAGCTCCATTGGGACCGACGAAAGCAAAAACTTCACCTCTGTTTACAGTGAAGGATATGCCGTCTACAGCTGCAAGATTTCCATATTTCTTCACCAGTGATCTAACTTCAATTGCGACTTCTCTTCCCATCGTAGCATTCTCCACAAGGAATTATCTCTAAAGCGTTCCACGCTGAATATGTAAATTGCGGTCTCTAGTCGACTTCGGTTTTGCCCAATGATGTATTAAGGTTTTCCCATGTAGCGCATCTCTTGTGTACGCTTACGAATTTCAGGATAGCTATCACTATCATTGCTGTGAAATTCGCCAACAGAGAAGATGTCATCTCTCGATATCTTAAGTACCAATGTGAGTTGCACTATGCGCACGCTATGCATGCATGCACTGTAAGAATAAACAATCCTGTTAAAGGTAGCCTGGCAAGAGTAGTTAAAGTTTCAACTAAAACTATTGCAATGATCAAGGCTTTGCCAAAAAAAAGGGAGATTTCATATTTAACCCCAAACATGAACACACTTCGCAAAGGTTTCATAAAACAACGTAAACGGATAGCAAGAACTCTTCAAAATCCTGGACTAAAACAAATTCACTTTCATACTCTCCGTCATTGGAAAGCAACTATGGAATATCATCGGACTAAGGATGTACTTCATGTAAAAAGATTGCTTGGATACAAAAAACTTGAAAACACCGAAATCTATACACACCTTATCAACTTTGAAAGTGATGAATGGCATGTAGCTACTGCTGAGACCGTGGAAGATGAAACAAAGCTAATAGAAGCAGGGTTTGAATATGTTGGCTATAGCAAAAAAGCCAAAGTGGCTATATATCGAATACGCAGGTAAAAGTAGACTAGTTTAGGCTCCGGTAGTATAGTCCGGTTAAGTATAGTGGCCTCTCGTCCTAAGTGAGGGGAGACAGCCACCGACCCGGGTTCAAATCCCGGCCGGAGCACCAAATTAAACACACACAAACGACGGCATTCATGCATGCATTACGTTAACTTGCGCGCGTTCCCGTCATTAATATGATACAGTGTAGCTATCTATGTGGGATGTGTGATTGGTGTGAAGGCGGTTTGTATCTCGCATGCGGAAGATGCTGATGGGTTGGTATGTGCAGCTGTCCTCAAACATCTCTTGGATGCTTCTACTTTGCTGGTTACTTACGACGATCTTGAAGAAGCGTTGAAGAGTGTAAGGCCACCGGTGGAGGAAGTTTACATCTGTGATCTTAACATTAGAAAGGAACTTTGCCAAGAAGTTGAAAGGATAACTAAATTTTCAAGTGTTACATTTGTGGATCACCACCCTACAGATGCTGAAGTAATTGAAAGACTCCGGCGTTCTGGAGTAACTGTCGTTTACAGCCCTCTAGACTGTTCAAGTGTCTTATTATTCAGCCACCACCAGGGGAAACTAGATTGGAAAGCAGCAAGGCTAGCTGTTTACGCTGCTGTATCAGACCATTTTGAGGATGGTCCTATCGCGTCAAAGCTTATGGCGAGGTTAGATAGACATTTTGTTCAGCATGAGGCTTTAATCCTAACCCACGCACTTCACCGCAAAGCCACTTCCAAGTTTAGGTTGATGGTCGCCGATGAGCTTAGCAGATTTTCGTTTCCTCACAAGATAAAGGGAGCCACAGCGGCTGCTTTAGCTTATCTCGAAGACACGGTTGGACTTTTAGAAACTCTGCCTAAAAAAGCTTCAAGACTTGAGAAACTGGCGTATGTAGAAGGTGTACCGGGAATGACAATCGGAGCCGTGGCAGGTCTCTTGATTGATGCTATGAATGTTGATGTTGGTGTATGTTACAAGAGAGGAGAAACGGGGTTCATGAGCATTTCTATTCGAGGTCAGAGGGGGATTGAACTTCATCTCGGAGAGACAACAAAACGTTTGGCTAAGAGATATGGCGGCTTTGGAGGAGGGCACCGTAGAGCAAGCGGAGCCAGTATTCCAAGAAACAACTACATTGAGTTTATTGAAGATATAGAACGAGAACTAAAGAAAGCCAATAGACGTAGAGAATAGTGCATGCATGCATCGCCCGCAAATCCCTCTGTTTTCTGCAACTGAACTATTCTGTCCAGTAAATCCATCCGTTTGATACCTTGGATTTTTTCAAGACTCCCTTTTTCACTCTTCTAGCGAGAGCATTAGCGATCTTGTTCTCTTTGCCTTTAGTCGAGAGACCTTTAGACTCTAAGGCTTTGACCACATGCTTTAGCGTTCTCTTATTGGGATGTTTGAAGAATCCATCACGAATTAGTCCTTCAAGCGCCTGATACATCTGACCGCCCCAGGTTTGAGGTCCCTTATGCCGTGCCGCGCGCGGGAAAATCTGCTGGACATCAAACTCATCAACCATAGCGCTCATTTCATTATCAGATGGTCGCTTCTCAAAACGATTGGCAGCATCCAACATCTTGGGTAGAAGCTGCATATCACTCGCTGTGATCAGAAAGCTGTCCGGGAAACCCAATGACCAATGCACCGATTTATCAATGGCTTCTTGAGTCTCTAACGGTTCATAGAAATACGTATTGTAAGTCTTGGAACGGCTCCCCCACGGCCGCCGAGCAATGGATTTCATGGTTTGTACTGCAACGTTGCGCTTACGGCACAACTCAACTAACTCGTTGAAGTCAGCTGTATAACGGGGATTCTGCATCAGCAAATAGTTGTATGGCAATAAGACTGTATCGAAATCAAAACGCTCCAAGCTGCGTGTGTGCATGGCTGGCACTTTGGTACCGTGGCCTGTTACGCCCAGAAACCGCACCAAACCTTTGTCACGTGCTTCAATAAAGGCTTCCAAGGCGCCCTCAGGCCCCATCACTTTTCCCCAACCTGTTGGGTTGGTCAAACCATGTAACTGCCAAAGGTCTAGGTAGTCAACTCTCAATCGGGTCAAGGAACGCTGAAGATCTTCCTGGGCTCCTTTGTATGTACGCTTGCGAGACTTGGTTGCGAGGAAGAAATCATCGCGATGCTGCTCCATCCACGATCCGATGCACTTCTCGGCATTTCCATACATGGGCGCTGTGTCAATATGATTTACGCCACACTCTAATAGCATATTAAGTATGCGATCGGCCTCCGTTTGTGTTGCCTTGCTCAAGGCATACGCGCCAAATATTATTCGAGTACTCGTATGTCCAGTGCGACCAAATTGGTTTTTGAGAATCATTCGTCAATGTCTCCTTGCGCGCGCTAGCTCACAGTTTTCCTGCTAGGATCCTACATGCAGGCTTTTTTTTATTGTGGCGAGAATGTTTTCTTTGAGCTCTTGGTAGCAAGCACTCAGTTTCTCTGCGTCATGCTTTGACATACCTTGCAGAAGAAGCTGACTTTCAAATGCGTTCCTTGCTTTTCTTACTTGATAGCCCAATGTGAGATATGTCTTGGAAAGACTGAGCAACATGCGTATTAGATTAGGGGCTGATCTAGCTATTGTGACAATGATTTGAGAGTTGTTGGTTTTCAACTCGTACTCCACTAGCTCATTGGCTACTAAGTTTCGTCTTCTCGTCTCTTCTTCTCAGAAGCTCTTGAGATCTCTTCGCCTATGTCTGCCACTTGCCGCTTTTGCCGACGCTCTTCAGCACTTCGCTTAAATTTGTGAAAGTTCGCATGTAGTCTTCCGTCATTTTTACTGCCACCTGCTCGGGCATTCCGCTATCCTTTAGTTCTTTATAGTAGGCTCCTGCGGCTTTACCCATGCTTCTTCCTGCTTCTTCAGAGAAGACTGAGGCTAAGATGCTTTTTATAAGGGTTGGAACTTGAGTGGATACGGCAGACAGTATTTCTTTTACTTCTTCTGCTTCTTTGTCAACCATGCTTTTCTACCTCATCAGAATAAAGTGTGTTCACTCCTCTTAGATGTTTTGTGCAAAAGTGACCAGTTAGGTGGGTATATTCAAGTATGTGCTTATTGGTTCGTACTGTGTTGTGGTCTGTTGTGGTCAACATTTAAACTCTTTTGCGGCTATTAAAAACTGAGCAGTGTTCGAAGGAGCGATTGATTTGAGTGGAGAGGACGACGCCGGTTCAAGCATAGAAAACCTTAGCGGGAAACTTGATGAAGTACTCAAGAGATTGGATCTTCTAGAAAGGTCAATTCTACAGAAGCCGGAGTACCAAGGTTTGGCAGCTACATTGCAGCTGACAAGACTGGGTATAGGAATGTATGGAGAACCATTGAAGATTGCTGCTCGTTTGAAAAACGCGGAGAAACATCTAAGGCGGAGAGAAATCGCGCAAGACGAGATCTCACGGTGTATCATTCAAGCTTTAGCTTTGAAAGGACCGCTAAACGTTTCCGCCATCACGCGGCAGACGGCTGCTATGAGGGGGAAAGCAAGCAGGCGAATAATTCGGAACAGACTGGAGAGACTGATAGAGCAAGACATTGTGGTGAGAACGGAAGGGCGCATTCCAAAGTATGATCTTATTGATAAAGACAAAGACATTCGCGAGAGATTGTTCGTTCAACCTACAACTCCAGAAGGACTTCCAAACCGTGTAAAAACAGGGTACAGCGATCTTGATGGTTTACTGCTCGGTGGGCTGCCTCAGAACTACTCGGTCTTGCTGACATCTCCACCATGTGATGAGCGGGATTTGCTTGTCAGAAATTTTATTGACTCAGGGCTCAAGGAAGACCAAACTGTATTCTTTGTTACTGCAAAAGTCACGAGCCTGCAGATATTCGCAGAGAAATATCCATCCAACTTCTATCTCTTTGTATGCAATCCACAGGCAGATATGGTCGCAAAAAACCTTCCAGGTATTGTCAAGCTCGCTGGCGTTGAAAACCTAACCCACATCAACATTGCTCTAACCTCCGCCTTTCGGAGGTTGGATAAACTACCTCAACGTCAAAGACGGATTTGTCTCGAGTTGGTTTCCGACGTCTTATTACAGCATCAGGCAGTTCAAGCCCGGAGATGGCTAAGCGCTCTTATCCCGGAATTGAAATCGAAAGCATTCACAACTCTTGCGGTAATAGATCCAGAGATGCATTCACGGCAGGAAGTGCGAGCCGTACAAGATCTCTTTGAAGGAGAGATTAACCTCTGGGAAAAAGACTCTGTGGATGGCTTAAAAAGGTACTTGCGTATTAGGAAAATGCGCAATCAAAGATATTCCGAGAAGGAACTGCTTCTGAGAAAGGAAAACCTGGACTCATGACAATATTTTGCACCCTCCTTACATGCATGCATAAGGGAGGCGTTTTAGTTGTTTACTGAGCGTTCTTTGGTTGAGTTTAATGAAGAGTTACCAGTTCGCACAAAGTGGTAACTGAAAGTCGATTGTTCATCATATATATGGAGCAAGACGCCAGTAGTTTGAAGATGTGGATCATCATTGAGGAACCCCTCTTACAGCAGTACAGATATTTTGAGTTTTCTTTCTATCAATCAGATGGATTGATGTCCATGAACACGCAAAAGCAATGACGAAGGTGAAGAAGTTAATCAAGTAGAAAGCTGCATGCATGCATTAGCCACTAGAGCTATTTGACTTGGACTGATTCCAGTGGCTGTGTTTTGGGAATTTCATTCTTTTGATGTTCAAGATTTTTGTATAAATCCGATTTTATTTTCGTGGCAATTATCTCTGCTAGCCTGACTGGGACTGCGTTGCCAACCATCTTGTAACCATCTGCTATGCGTTTATAGTAGAAGATGAAATCGTCTGGGAAAGTCTGAATCCTTGCAGCTTCCCTCACTGAAAGTCGTCTTTGCTCAGGTTCAGAGTCCTTGAAAGTCCACTTATCCTTTCCAATTTTAACCATTTCACTGGATGAAGGGTGCAGAGGAGCGTGCCTTCCCCCAGCTTGTATCGTGAATGATTGCTGATCCCACCTTCTCCTACGGTTCCTTGACATGTAGATTGTTGAAAAACCGCCAAGCATATACTCATGGTTAGGCACCGCAAGGTCACCATTTGCCTTCGAACCATCAGCAGGTCTTGCTTCAGGAAGATCCCCTATAGCATCCTGCAAAGTAATCCACTTCTTCATTTTCAGACCATCGATTGCTACACGATCATTTCTGGAATGAGTAGGCAAAGGGAAAACAAAGTGATTACCCAACGATTTTCTGTATCCCACGATAATTACCCTTCGTCTTTCTTGTGGAACTCCATAGTTCCTTGAATCAATTACTCTGTATACGACATTATATCCAAGACCAGATAGCTTCGCTAGTATTCTCTTAAACTCATCAATGTGTGTGATTGAAACAATGCCTGGAACATTTTCAGCCAAAAAAAACTTCGGCTTCTTGTCTTTCAGAACTCTAATATACTCATAGAAAAGTTGCCCCCTTTCATCCTTAACTCCACGCATAGCACCTGCAAGACTCCAGCTTTGGCAAGGAGGACCACCGATAATGCCATCAGCATCAGGTATCTCTTTAGATGGAACATCAAATAATGAGCGCTTGTCGATTTCTATTTCATGGTTTTTCTCAAATGTTTCCCATATTTTCTTGTCATTGTCATTTGCATAAACTAATTTAAAATCCGCTCTAGAAAAACCAAGGTCAAGTCCACCACATCCTGAGAAAAGTGAAGCAACTCTCAAGGTTACCAACCTGAAGTTATTAATACGCTATTCATTTGGTCTGCTGGGTTGTTGGGATTTTTGATATTAAGAGTTTTTAGATTTATGTGTTCGTCCCCTTCAATCATGGCGATACTCTGTTGAGAGAAGGAATCGAACTTATTCTTTGTCATTAGGGCTGCAAGGGAAAAAGATTTGGTTGCATTAAGAGTATAGATGTAAGAGAAAACGCGAACTGGGTTCTCAATCATCCACATGCCTCTGATTCTTAGGTTTGTTATTCCAAGAGGATCTACCCTATTTACCCGTCCAAGCTCCACTGTTCGGCTAATTCCTTCAATTCCTTCTGATTGAATGCTGTTTTCAATCCCGCTTTTCAAATTGGAAGCAATTCTATCATAGACTTCTCTTTCAGCTGCATAGCACCTGCCCTGAACCATAAAAAGATACTTTATCCGACCATTTCTAGCGCAGCCCACAACATAGAATATGTCTTTGGCATCCCAACTTCCGCCTTCGCAGTTTCTGCAAGCTTTGGTTACCATTGGATCATTGCGGTGAAGCCTGTCTTTTGGCGGTGAACTGTTAAGAGCTATAGAAGTTCTCAAGCTTTGTATCTTCTTTATCTCAAAGGCATCTCCCCCCCTGATTATCATGTCGGGGGGATTGTTTTGGTTCCCTAACAATGAAAAGACGGATCTATGCCTAGCATCCTTGCCTTGGTGAGGTAACTTGAATGAGCCACAGATGGCATCCCTGAAGTAGAACTCCAGCTGTTCCCCTACAGCATTTACCCTTATCAAATAATTAGTAGAATAGCTGCGTAGATCATTGCTCCTGAAATCGACAATGTTCTTTATTGCTGCAAGTATGTCAGGGGACATGGTTTAATATTGATATTCAATGTCTATTAAGACTTTGAGTGCACGCGCAATGGTTGATCGAATATCAAAAGAAGCGCGTTC
>Ga0209986_10004288_pt1 | contig 12131 bp, 8 predicted proteins | sample BlataG_FD_183168 | JGI IMG/M metagenome (GOLD analysis project Ga0209986, IMG submission 183168) | Deep subsurface microbial communities from Black Sea to uncover new lineages of life (NeLLi) - Black_00105 metaG (SPAdes) (version 2) | ecosystem: Environmental > Aquatic > Marine > Oceanic >...
AATAGTTCCTCGCTTAGGGCGGTAAAGCGGTCTGCCTGCGCCCTCAGTCGCGCCTCAGCCTCCATGCCCATAGCGCGGGCTTTAGGTCCGAACTGTCCTTCGTAGCTCGGGGCGTCTAGCGTGATCTGGTAGGCTTCGCTCCCCAGGGCGCGCAAACGATCGGCGATGCCGTTCAATTGCCGAGCAGCCTGGCGGAGGTTGGCTGGGTCAACCCGGATGCGGGTCATACTTGATGCCCAATTACGTATGCAATAAATGCCGCCATTACGGGTCAATCATTTACCATATTCGAGCACTCCGGTAATCATATGTTCTTTCCATCATATACCATGTATAGGTGTGGAAACTTATCTTCTATGGATAGGACCATTGTGGTGGGCTGACAATTTGTGTCTTCATGGTATCTTATTAGCAACGACGGGTCAACAGGTCTTTGATAATATTCACCGCGAATGTTGTATACTGAACCTTGAGGTGAAAATGCCTTTCGTCAGGATGCAAGTAAGGCATGCTAAAACGTTATCCCCCGACCCAGAATTAGGCATCGGCGCCAGGTTGAGAGCGATCGCCAACCAGATTCGAGAGGTCGCCCAGGAGGGGCGCACTCTTGGGTCATCATTGGATGCAACCTGGGAGGGTAATGCCCAAGAGATGTTTTCTGAGTATTACCGGCCTGAAATGGGAAACACAGATGCTTGTACGGAACATTTGGAAAACCTGGCCAATCGTATTGAAGCCATCTCAGTGACTATCTGGGAAACATCTTGGGAAGAGGTTTGGGTCCCAGAAAGATCTGGAGACTGGGGCTAAGCTTGTGAGCGAGCAGATCCTGTCGGTAGCTAAAATCCAAGATGCAGCTAAGGAATTCACACGCGCCGGTCGCGACAGCCAGGTCATTATGAAGCGTCTCGAGAAGGCTATGTCAAAACTTGAGAAAGAGTGGAGCGGTGTCACCCAACAGATGTTTTACAATCATTACGCGGAGTGGCAAAACCTGATGCAGGGACACGTTGTGCTCCTGATGCGTATCGCGACGGAAATGCAAGCCCTTGCTGAACGTTATGAACGGGCAGATAAATAGAACAACCCACCTAGGTTGAAAATGTGTCCGTGTTTGGTTGATAGCAGCTTGTTCAGTTGAAGTATAGCTCATTCATATCCAAATCTCGAGGGAGGTAAACATGTCTGTTATTCACATCGATCCCGGGGAAGTAAAGATTACTGGCGGCAAATTTCTAAATATGGGAAGTGAAGTAGAGGGGCTGGTTTCCCAAGCTCAGAGTATGATGAGCAATCTGGAAAGTCAGTTTAAAGGCATCCGTGCAGGCAAAATCTTCGGTGAGTGGAATGACATGCAGGGACGTCTCAAAGCTGCGGCCGATACGCTTAAGAGAGCTGGTGACTTACTCGGTCGTGCGGCTACAGACTTCAGCGAAGTTGACACACGATAGACATATCTACGAATTCTTCAAACATTTTGTCGAAGATTGCATCGTACGATAATCTTCGTCTTCTCAGCATAGATATTACGATCGCGTATGCAACGAGGGTTCTAAGCCCCCTTATCATCTTCGTTGGATTAATTGCACAGCAGCTGGGCATGAGCGCTGTGCTCGATCCTTTGATCGCGATAACTTACTGAGGCGCTTTTTCTAGCCAGCTCAATCGATAAAGGGGTTACAAGTGCCATTCAATCGGCCCCCTCGCATTCAAACACCTCTCCCTGACGACGATATCGAAATCCCCGCCCCGCCAACACTCCCCACCAGCCCAGCGGCGATGAATTTGCTTGCCATCGGGCTTCCACTGGGCGCGGTCTTGCTCTCAGTGATCATGATGACCTCCTCAGGGGGAGCTGGGGGTATGTCCTATTTGAGGTTCTTGCCCATCATGTTAGCCACATATCTTGCTAGTGGGGTGACTTACATGCTGGGGCGACGGACTTACAAGCGAAAACTAGCTGAGAGCAAGGAGGCATACGCCGAGACACTTGCTAATTTCAGGACTCCTGACCTAGGCGGCCGACCAGGGTTGACATGGCTCAGAAATGGTAGATAATCTGTGGTGCATGGAAACCATTACGGAGACTACACATGGGCATTCAACTGCGCGTTCCCTTTGTTCCCCCTGAGGCCCAGCTGGTCAACTCGACGCTGGCCATCTCCCGCCAGGGCAAGCGACTGCTGTACATCGCTGCCGGCGTTCCCATCTTCTCGCATGCGGAGGGGGATGAGGAGGCGGAGCGGGTGATCCTGGGCCAGATCGTGGGTCTCGGTCTGGCGAAGAAGACCGAGCTGGCGATGGCCGTGGGCCGGCACCGCAATACGATCGCCAGGCACGAGGCGACGCTGGCCAGCGGGGGTGTGGCGGGCTTGCGCACTCGTAAGCCAGGCCCCAAGGCTCCGCATAAGCTGAAGGGCCGAAGGCTCGCCCAGGCTCAGAGCCTGCTTGAGCAGGGTCTCTCGATCAGGGAGACGGCGCGCCGAGTGGGGGTCACTCACCCGACGATCCTTCACGCGCTGGGGCAGGGCCGATTGAGGAAGCCAGAGGCGCAGATGGGGCCCAGGGTGGCAGGACCAGCCGAGCGGGCACAGGAAGACTTGCTGAGCCAGGCTGGAGTGGCCGTCAGGCGGCACACGGAGCGGATGCTGGCCTCTGTCGGCCGGTTGGCGGAAGCTCTCCCCCGCTTTGAGCCGGCCGAGGGCGTCCGCCACGTAGGCGTGCTGCTGGCACTGCCCGCGCTCCTCTCGCTGGGACTTCTGCAGATCGGAGAGCGAGTCTACCAGCCGCTGCGAAACGGCTTCTACGGGCTGCGGAGCATGCTCTTGGTCCTGGCCGTCATGGCCCTGCTACGCATCCGTTCCCCTGAGCGGCTGCAGTACGAGGCGCCCGGGGAGCTGGGCCGCCTGCTGGGGCTGGACCGTTTTCCGGAGGTGAAGACGCTGCGGCGCAAGCTCTCAGAGATGGCCGAGCAAGAGCAGGCCCTAGCCTTTGCCCGGGGGCTGGCCGAGCACTGGGTGGAGCAGACTCGGGAGTTCCTGGGGTTCCTGTACGTGGATGGCCACGTCCGAGCCTACCACGGCGAGAAGCACAGTTTGCCCCAGGCCTACGTGGCGCGCCGGAGGCTGGCTATGCCGGCCGTCACCGACTTCTGGGTCAACGATACCCGCTCGGATCCGCTGTTCTGGATCACCTCTCCGACCAACGATTCGTTGGTTTCCATGCTCGAGGGCAAACTGCTGCCGCAGATCCGTGAGCTGGTGGGCGAGCGGCGGGTGACGGTGGTGTTCGACCGGGGCGGCTGGAGCCCGGATCTCTTCCGCAAGATGGCCGGCTGGGGCTTTGATGTGCTGACCTATCGCAAGGGCAAGCAGGAGCCGTGGCCGGAGGAGAACTTCCTCGTCTACCTTGGCGTGGTGGACGGCCGGGAGGTGGAATATGAGCTGGGCGAACGCTCGGTACGGGTCAAGAAAGGCTTCTGGATGCGGGAGATCCGGCGCCGTCGCGGGGAGCATCAGACGGCCATCCTAACCACCCGGCAGGACCTGGACGCGCTGGAGCTCGCCTACCGCATGTTCCACCGCTGGCGGCAGGAGAACTTCTTCCGCTACATGCGGCAGCACTACGCACTGGACGATCTGCTTACCTATGCATCCAAGCCCGCCGACCCCGACCGCTTGGTCCCGAATCAAGAGCGGCAGAAGCTGGAAAGCGAGCGGCGGAGGCTGCAGACCGAGCGGAAGAAGCTGCTCGCCGAGTATGGGGAGAAGGCCCGCCATGCGACCGGGGCTGGGAAACCCGCCGAGCAACAGCGGGCCGGTCTCGAAAGGGAGCTGGCGAAGCTGGAGGCTGGGATCGAGGCGCTTACCGCCCAGATCCGGGAGCTGCCGCGACGGGTGCCGCTCAAGGAAAGGATGCCCGAGAACGAGATCGTCGAGCTCGAGAGCGAACGGAAGAACCTATCCAACGCCCTGAAGATGATAGCCTACCGGGCGGAGACAGGTCTGGTGAGTGTGCTTGCTCCCCATTACGAGCGGAGCGAGGAGGAAGGTCGGTCGCTGGTCCGCGAGATGCTCAGCGCCACCGGAGATCTTCTCCCCAACCAAGAGCTGGGCACACTCACCGTGCGCTTCTATACCCTGGCCAATCCCCGTGCCAACCAGGCGCTCCGGCAAGTCTGCCAGACGCTCAACGAGACGGCTACCACCTTCCCCGGAACCAACCTTTGCTTGATCTATGAGGTTCCTGATGCATCATGATTTTCCTTCCGAGGTCAGGAGTCCTGAAATTACAGATACCTATTGGAAGCTCTTTCCAGTGTAATAATTTGAATTACTCGGCAATAGATTGTAAAATACCCAATGGATGCATTAATGGGGGGAATTCCCCTGCGTTGGATTCAAATAGAAGAGGTGAAATGTGGTAGAAAATCAGCCTGTGGTGATGACCGTCGAGGAGGTCGCTACGTATTTACGGATCCCTCGATCCTCGGTATACAAGTTGGCTCAGGAGGGGAGGATCCCCTGTCAGAAAGCAGGAAGACGATGGCGGTTTCATCGTAAGGCAATTGAAATGTGGCTTTCGAACCAGGTTGAACAGAGCAGCAATCCTGAGAAGTAAATGCAAGCTGGCATTTAGATGAAAATTCGATAGTTGTGGGTTTCCGATTGAATAAGGAATGAGAGACATGTTGTATAAGGGGGGAGATTACGATATCAATCAAGGCTGCTATGAGCAAAACCAAATCGGTTGAACCGCGTAAAAAAGTAATCACGGCTCTACTTAGCCGGCAAGGCGCGATGCTCGAGGAATTGAAGCGGATTATTGGTGAATTGGATCTCAATTGTGCTAGGGAGGAAATCCGTCAATTAGTTATCGAGAATAATTTCTTAAACCGACCAAGCCTGTCAAGCAGGAAAGAAGTAAACAGGAAGCTGAGCGAGAGGTATTTTCGGAGGAACACCCCAAAGTTGAACAAGACTTTCATCCAGGCTATTCGAAGCAGTTCAGCATCAACAGCGTTTGCTCTCCTCGCCTACACGATGTTCCTATGGAACGATGCACTTACCCTCATCCTGGGGCTACAGTGGCTGGCTCCGAAACTGAAAGGCGAGCTATTCGAGGCCGCGACCTCAGACATCATTAGGGAGCTCGACTATCTCTCAAGGGAGTATCAAGCAATCACCGGGTGGTCCGAGGTGACACGGAAGCGAGTGGCCAGCCATTATCTGAGCTTACTGCGGGATTGTGGGTTCGCCACAGGAGCTGCGAAAAAGGTCTTACGAAAGCCTTATATTCCGCCTCAGGTCATTCTATTTGGAGCGAGACTCATAATTGGTGGAGGTGAGACAGCCGAACATGTTCCCGAGCATATGTTATTCAAGGCCATGGGGTTGGAAGTGGACGAGGTACTGGAAAATCTTTACGAACTTAATCGAGAGGGTATGGTACGTTTCGCAACACAAGGGGGTATAGTGCATCTAGACTTCATTGATTCCGAGAGTCAGATATGAGCATCGCATCTGAAAAACTCAATCTCCTCCGCGGACAACTCTTCCGTAGCGACCCGCCCTCTGGCGCGCTCTTGGTGGTCTACCCGCCGGAAGAAGAATTATCCTTCCGAGATGGCTATGAGGAATTTATCCAGGAATTGCAGGCCAGAGAAAACAAAGTGATCGTGCTCGATTTCCGCACCCTGGTTTTCAACGCTTTACAAGCGAGAAATCTTCTTAAAAAGGTTCTTATGTTGGATGCTCAGGATAACCCTGATACGCGCAAGAGCCTCGTGAGCATGGTGCAAAAGGAAACCGAAGCCCGAATTCTCCAAGCGGCTGAAGAGTCGCCGGATGCGATACTCGTGTGCAAACAAACTGCATCGCTATTTCCCTGGGTGAGTTTTTCCGAAGTATTGAAAGCCGTGGAAGGAGAGATTCAGAATACACTAGTGATCCCCTTCCCGGGGACGGAGAGTGGACCATCGCTGCATTTTCTAGCCGCGAAAAATGGTTATGACTATCGAGCGACAAGGATTTGAGATGGCAGGTAAAGATATGAAAATTCAGGATGTTCTAGCTCGCGATCTTAGCAAGAAAATCGATCCGGTGGTTAAAGTTTACGACCTCGAAAGCCTGGCAGAGGACATGCGACAGTTTGTAATCACGGACTCGCTAGCAAAGGAATTTAGGAAGTTCCTCGACTCTTTCACGGAGAGTCTTCAGCGTCGGATCCGCGGCGGCGATGGTGGCGACGCCATGGCAGTGTGGATCGCGGGTTTCTTTGGTAGCGGTAAAAGCCACCTAGCGAAGGTTTTAGGCTACCTGCTTCAAAACGACGTTATCGAGCCCGAAAACGAACAATCTGCAATCGATATTTTCAGCGTTCACCTAGATGATCCCACACTGCCCGGGGCGTCTGATCTAAGAGCTTTACTCTACGAAGTCGAGAATGGCGCCTGGTGCAAGACCATCGCTTTCGAGATTAAATCAAGACTCGATCAAGCCAACCCCGAGTCGGTGACGGAAAGTTGCCTGCGTGCTTTTTATGAGAGTCTTAACCTGTCCGAAACCATTTGGCTCGCTCGCTTAGAGAGAAAACTCCAGGATGAGGGAAAGTACCAGGGCTTTCTAAATGCCTATAAAAGCAAGACTGGTCGAGAGTGGAACGAAGATCGCCCTGAGCATGGGTTTTATGGTGATGACATCGCTGCCGCGCTCTCCGAATCACTAGAGAAGCCGATAGACAGTATTGAAGAGATGATCGAAACCTACCAACGGGATCACAGTCGAGTCACAGCGGAAAACCTGGCGCAAGAAATCACCAAGTGGTTGGATGAACTCGCCAAGGACGTGAAGCCTAAGGAACCACATCTGATCTTCGTGATCGATGAGATGGGGCAATTTATTGGCGATGATGACGGAAAAATTCATGAGCTACAAGGTATTGTCGAACAAGCCGGGGTTCAAGGCAAAGGTCGGATTTGGTTTATTTGTACAGGGCAAGAAGCCCTAGACCAGGTCGTCGAGCGTACCGGGTTGCGATTAAGTATGCTCGGTAAGTTGGATTTTCGTTTCTCCACCAAAATCCCACTCACTGGTGAGGATGTCCGCAAGGTTGTTCATCAACGCTTGTTGAGGAAAAAAGAGGCCAAGATCGAGGCAGTTGAAAAATTGTATAAGGAAAACGAGGGACGGTTTGAAGAACTATGTCGTCTAGGTATCGAACGACAATTAGCTGCTCTGGAGAGCGAGTCCTTCGTCGCTGCCTATCCATTTATGCCGATCACTATCCCTCTGGTGCAGGAGCTATTCAATGCAATGCGGGGATTCAAACTCTCGGGTTCTGAACGTAGCATGATTGATGTAACCCAAGGCACACTCATCGAATTGGCCGAGCAGTCCTTAGGTGTTCTAACGCCTATGGATTTGATCTTCGATCAAGTAGCGGATGAGTTGAGTTCCTCAGAGTATTTGGGTGGTACAGGGTTGAAGCAGATTCGCGATTCCGATAGGCAGGTGCCAGGCACACCCATCCCGCCAAGTAGAGTGCTAAAAACGTTGTGGTTGATCTCGCGCGAGAACTGGATCCCTCGCACCCCGGAGACCATCGCCAAACTCTTAGCGCAAACCATTCTCGACGATCTCGCGACCCTGCGTCTGGGTGTTGAGGAAACGCTAAAGGCTTTACAGAAAGCGGGGATCGTGGGGCGGGACGAAGCGACAGGACAGTACCGCTACCTCAGCGAGCAGGAACGCGGCATCGAAGAGGAGATCATTGATAATATCCGCAATTATGGCGTCGGTGTAGCCAAGCGTAAAGCGACGGATCTGTTGAAATCCGGAGTACTGACAAAGGCCAAATTCTCTGATTTCAGGATCCAACTTGGTAAATCAGGGGTCATACCATTCTGTGTCAAGCTTGATAGCGAACCCATCAGCTCTACTGGTGAGATACAGATCGAGATCTCAAGTCCACTTTCGGCGCCGAATGTTGATCAAATCGAGCAAGAGAACCTTGCACGTGGCGTGAAAGGACGAGTCCTTTGGTGGGTGGCTGCGCATGATGAGACCCTTGTAGAGAAGCTCAAGCGTATCGAGGCGTTAGAAAAAATCCCCAACTTGCCGAAGTGGCGTAACGATCGCAGCGATGAAACTCAGCGTGTGATCAAAGCCAAGGAGAAAGAAAAGGCGGACCTAGAGAACCACGTAATGAAACTAATCGAAGTTTGTCTGAAGGAAGGAACGTTCTTCTACGCTGGAGACCAAGCCGATTTGGAAGGCTCCAAGGATTTCAAAACCATCAACCAGGAGTTCGTGGGGGTCGTCGCGCAGAACCTTTACAACCGGTTCGACATCGCGGATAAGGAGTACGATGAGGCTAACATCCCCCGCTATCTCAAATCCACGACGAAAAAGGTAAACCAGCTCGATCCCAAGTTGGGGCTTTTCGACGCCCAAGGGCATTTGCAGCGGAATTCACCCCTTGTGGAAACGATCTTTGATGAACTCGCGCTCCGTAAGGACGAGGGCGAGACGCTGGAAGGTAAGGCATTGCTTGAGCAATTTTCGATGATTCCCTATGGCTGGCCCGACTCATTGGTTCGATTGGTGCTGGCGGCGATGTTCCGCGGTGGCGTCGTTTACCTCCAGCCGACCGATAGCGATCAGCCCATCTACGATATTGACGACCCCCGCGTGGAAGGGCTATACACGAAGCCGACCCAATTCCGAAAGACTCGTTTTTACCCAACGGTTGGCGGCCTCACACCTAAGGAAATCAAGGTAGCCAAAGAAGGGTTGATCGCCCTTGGTGAAACCGCAGTTCCTGACACAGCACATGGCTTGGCGGAGCGCATCCATCGTGTTGGAACAGGAACGACCGAACAGGCGAGGCGTATTGCGACCCGTGTACGCGATATCGATTTACCCTTGCCCGAAACCTACAAGCGCGCTGAGCCGGTGACCGCCAAAGCCTTAGATCTGCGCGATCCTGTGGCTTGCGTCCGGAGGTTTATTGAGGATCGCGGGGCTTGGAAAGAAGTTAGCGATTTCCTGGCGGCTTATCAAGAATTTGTTGACCAAAAACGCGATCGTTCCTTCCGGTCATACGCCCAGCTCGTAGAGTTCGCGAGTGCCTGGCCGAATTTTGAGGAGACGGAAGGTGGCGAGAAAGCGAAGGAAGCAATAGCGGAGTTTGATGCCATCATCGCTTCCAAAGATATTATGACCAAGTGGAAGGCTTTGCAGGAGGCAACCCTTGTCGTAGTGGATCACTACCGGAAGGGCTACAAAGAGGTTCTCAAAGCATGCGAAAACAAGATCCTGGCGTTCAAAGCGGACATCCAGGAAGCGGAAGTATTTCAACGATTGGACAAAGCCAGGAAGACAAAGGTCTTGGACGCGTTCTTCGGGTCTGGTGAAACCCTGGAAGTACCCAAGGTCGATGGCCTCAAGACGCCTGAGGAACTCATCGAGGCGACTCATCATAAAAAAAAGAGCGAGCTAGAAGCATTGCGCATGGCTGTGCCGGGTTATCGCAAGCCGATCTTCGAAATGTGTGACAAAGAGTGGATCGAGCAGCTCAAAGAAAAGGGGAAAGATAAGGAACTCAAAGAACGGGGGGAACCATATCGGATTTCTATTCGTGACCGGCTTGTCGAAAAGCGGTTTGCCTCAGTAAAGGAGTTCGACGAATTTTGGGAGGCGCTTGCGAAGGAGATAAGGGCACAGATAAAGGAAGATAGGGAGGTCATTCTCGAGGCATGAGCAATTCAAATCAACATAATTCGTGCTTAACCGACGACGCAAGAAAACAGCTGAAGTCAATGGTCATCACCCTTCGCAAGCTCCTGGAGGAGGACATAGGCCGCGAGCTGCGCCGGCTTGGTATCGATCCGAAGAAAGACGGCCCAACGCCGGTCGAGGACTTGGATTACCTCTCGGAAGTCGAATATGAGTCTCGGGCAGCGCTGGATGCCGTTTTGGCGAAGGAAATTGAAGCTACGGGGAAGTACCAAAAGGCGGTGGAAGCCGTGCGGCGGGAGGCGGCTTACACCCACCTTAATCGCCTGGTCGGCCTGAAGTGCATCGAGTTGCGTGGACTCTTGGAGCTGGAGGGCGAGCAGACCGAAGCCGTGACCTGTCGGCCTGAGTTCGGCGGACGCTCGAAATGGTTGTGGACACTGCGGGATAGGGAGGCGGCCTACCGCCATGGAGAGACGGCGGAGGAGCTGCTGTGGCGAGAGGGGCTGGAGGCAGTGTATGTGGCCATCAGCTCGGAGCTGGGGGCACTATTCGACCCGCAGGATCCGTATGCTCAGGTGTGGCCTTCCCACCGAGCGTTGATGGAGACTGTAGAGGCGCTAGACGAACTGCCGGAGGAGGCTTATCGGGCGGACGAGCTGCTGGGCTGGGTCTATCAATATTTCCAGACGGAGGAGAAGGACCGAGTCTTTGAGGAGGTGGGGACGCAAAAGAAGAAGATCTCGGGACCAGACATCATCCCGGTGACCTCGCTCTACACCGAGCGGTATATGGTGGACTTCTTATTGCAGAACTCTATTGGGACGCGCTGGATGGAGATGTACCCCGATTCGAAGGCGAAGGAATCATGGCCGTACTACGTGGAGCCGGCGACTCCTTACACGCGGACGCCACAACCGGTGAAGGAGTGGAAGATTCTGGACCCGTGCGTGGGGAGCGGACACTTCCTGTTGGTGGCCTTTGACCTGCTGGTGCATCTGTATACAGAAGAGAGGCAGATGGCGGAAGAAGGCCGCGTACCGAAGGACTGGGCTGTATCGCAGGAAGAGATCGCGCGGAAGATCCTGGAGGACAACCTGCATGGGATCGACATCGACCTTCGATCTGTGCAGCTCGCAGCATTAGCGCTTTATCTAAAAGCCAAAGAATATGGGCTTCGAACCGACGAAGGTCCACCGGTAATGAACCTGGTGGCGGCGGAAGCTGTGTTGAGCCGTGGTGAGGCGTATCAGAGGCTTTTAGATCAGTATAAAGATGACATTGTTGTTCAAGAGGCAATTGAAGCGGTCTGGGGAGCGTTACAAAACGTACGCGAGCTAGGAAGCTTGGTACGTGTGGAAGAGGAGGTTGAAGCAGCGGTCAGGAAGTTGAAGGCCAAAGAGGAAAAGGAAGCGCCGCTACTAAGTTTGGCTCAGGACTGGATGGTCTATAAAGATAAGATTCTAGAGCGGTTGAAGGAGGTCTTTGAGGACGAGGTCAATGGTGCTGCTATAGCCGATCGTGTCTTCAAAGATGAAGGCAGAAAGGGAGTTGGGCTACTTGGGCTGCTCTCTCAGCGTTATGACATTGTGTGCACAAACCCGCCGTATATGGGCTCTGGCAATATGGAGAAGGTTCTAAAGAATTACATCACCAATCACTACAAGCCCGGGAAACGTGATCTCTATGCGGCCTTTATCCTGCGCTGTCTTGAGTTGGCTAAGGCAAGCGGTCTTGTGGCGATGGTGACACAGCAGATCTGGATGTTTCTGAAGAGCTACGCCGAGCTCAGAGCACTCTCAGGTAAACAGATTAGTGATTCAAAAGATGGCACATTCCGAGGTCTATTGAGAGAAACGGGAATCACCACGATGGCACACCTGGGGCCAAATGCATTTGGTGAAGTTTCGGGAGAAGTAGTGAGTGTGGTGTTGTTTACTCTTAGGAAGGAAATCCCCAGGGATAATCATTGCTTCAAGGCGTTGAGACTTGTGGATCTGCCTTCGCATGCCGAGAAAAGGCAAGTGCTTCGTATGGTAGGGACCGAGCATCAATCGAATTATGTATTTGTCCGAACGCAATCCTCATTGCTTAAAGTCCCTGGCGTACCTATTGTCTACTGGCTTCCAATGAAGTTCATTGAGCTTTTAGGCTCAGGTAGGATCTTGGAAAAGTTTGCAGAGCCACTTCGAGGTCTTGACACATGCGACATGCCGCGCTTTGTACGCTATTGGTGGGAAGTCCCTCCCAATATAGATTGGCGGCCCTATGTTAATGGGGGGACCTATAGAAAATGGGCTGGCCTTAGGTTATACACAGTGTATTGGAGGGAAGATGGCGCCGCGGTAAAGGCGTTTCCAAAGGCGATTGTGCCAAATGAGCAAAAGTATTCCG
>Ga0209986_10004289_pt1 | contig 12130 bp, 13 predicted proteins | sample BlataG_FD_183168 | JGI IMG/M metagenome (GOLD analysis project Ga0209986, IMG submission 183168) | Deep subsurface microbial communities from Black Sea to uncover new lineages of life (NeLLi) - Black_00105 metaG (SPAdes) (version 2) | ecosystem: Environmental > Aquatic > Marine > Oceanic >...
TACGGGGAATGATGGGCTGGATTAAGGAAAACCAGGATTAAGTATTAAGGATTAAGGATTAAAAGGATCGATTCCTATATAATTAAGAAAAGGGAAACTAATGAGACATATTATCTCGGTAGAGGTAGAGAATCGCTTCGGGATATTGGCCCGCATCTCCAGTCTCTTCAGTGCTCGAGGTTTTAACATTGACAGCCTGGCGGTGGGAGAAACGGAAGATCCCACTGTTTCCCGCATGACCATGGTTGTTCCCGGAGATGATCAGATCATCGAACAGGTTATAAAACAGCTACGTAAATTGATAGATGTAATCAAGGTGGTCGATTTGACCAACCAGGATACGGTAGAGCGAGAACTTGTCTTGATAAAGGTAAACGCAAAGCGAGCAGATCGGGCTGAGATCATGCGCATAGTAGATATTTTCCGGGCAAGAATAGTGGATATTCATCCCTTCAGCTTTACCATAGAGGCAACAGGGACGGAAGACAAGATCAAGGGAATTCTTACCCTTTTAAGGCCCTTCGGGGTTAAAAAACTGGTCCGAACAGGAAAAATTGCCCTGGCTCGTGAAGGAAAGGAAGGTTGAAATAGGAAAATGGAAAGAACCCTGATATTAATTAAACCGGATGGAGTGTGCAAGACATTGATTGGTGAGGTTATTCAGACCATAGAAAAAGAGGGATTTAAGCTGGTGGGCTTGAAAATGATTCGCCTCAATGGAAAAAAGGCAGAAGAATTTTATCGTCCTCACCAGGGTAAAGATTTTTTCCCGGGATTAATTGATTTTATGCTCACGGCTCCTTCAGTAGCGCTGGTGGCGGAAGGTCAAGGGGCAGTAAAAAGGATAAGGGAGATAATAGGAGAAAGAAAACCCGAGGATGCGGGAGCCGAAACAATTAGAGGCAGGCACGCCTCTGACGGGAGAAGAAATATAGTGCACGGCTCTGATTCAGTGCAGTCTGCTGAATGGGAGATCGATTGTCTTTTTCACTCAGAAGAGCTTTTTTCTTATCAGCCGCAGGATTGGCTGGAAAGCGAACCGGGATAGCCGCACCCTTTAGGGTGCGCATAAACGCAGGCTGAAGCCTGCGGCTACCGGCGACTACCAAAAATGACGGGGTTCACTGAATACTCATATAAACGCCGTGTCACATTGAATTTTCAGGGTAGCCGCACCCTTTAGGGTGCGCATAAACGCAGGCTGAAGCCTGCGGCTACCGGCGACTACCAAAAATGACGGGGTTCACTGAACACTTACATCAAAGGAGTATAATGAATGGCTGAAATTAAGCCCTTCCGAGGCATTATTTACAACCAGGAAAAGATAAAAGATTTAGCTAAAGTGACGGCCCCTCCTTACGATGTAATTTCTCCTCTTGAGCAACAATTGTACTATAAATCTCACCCCTACAATGTTATTCGGCTAATACTGGGGCGCGAGCTTCCCCAGGACAACGAAAAAGAAAATAAATATACCCGAGCCCACCGCTTTTTTAGAGAATGGCTATCACGCGGAATATTAAAAAAGGAAAAAGATCCTGCCATTTATGTTTATGAAAAAGAGTATTTCCTCAAGGGGAGAGACGGAAGAAGGAAAGGCTTTCTTGCCTTGATGAAGTTGGAAAAATTCGGTACCGGGGTAATTTTTCCTCATGAACAGACCTTTCCTAAACCGGGAACGGACCGCTTGAGATTGTTAGAATCCTGCCGGGCTAATTTTAATCCTGTATTCTGCCTCTACACGGATTCTCTCCATTTGATAGATCAACACCTGGAGGAAAAAGAGGCGATGTTTGAATCAAAAGACCCCGATGGAGTAAAGCATGTAGTAGGAAGAATAAAGAACAAAAACATCATCAGAAAGATATGCAAAGAAATACAGGATAAAAAAATTTTCCTGGCCGATGGTCACCATCGCTATCTTACCGCTCTTAAGTTTCGTGATGCCGAAAAGAAGCAATCTGCCCCTAGCAAAAGGAGCCAGGACTTTTTACTAATCTATTTTTTAAATATGGAAACCGATGCCGTTACTATCCTTCCCGTACATAGAGTGATAGGTGGCCTTACCCCGGAGCAGGTGTCTAAATTAAGATCAAAGATGGGAGATTTCTTCCAAATAGAAGCACTTAAGTTTAATTCAAACACTGAAGCTGCAAGAAGAAAAGAAATGTCCGAAAGAATAGATAATTCCCAGGATAGTCTGGCCTTTGGTATGTATTGTGGAGAGAATAAATACTATGTTTTAAAACTAAAAGACAGTGAAAAATTTCTTGCGGAAAAGATAAATACCGCCGTTTTAGATGCTATATTGAGGAAAATATTAAAGAGAAACCAACTAGAAAAAGGAAGAGAAATCGACTTTATCAAGGATGAGACTGAAGCAGTCGAGCTCATCAGAAAGGGAAAATACCAGATAGCCTTTTTTCTTAGGCCTCTGTCCCTGAAGGAAGTAAGGGAAACATCTCTTGCGGGAAAGATTCTACCTCCCAAGAGCACCTACTTCTATCCCAAACCCTTGAGCGGAATGGTGATGCGAGATTTGGAAGACGGGATCTACAGCCCATGAGCTCCTATCGAGACTGGATATTGTTAAGTAAACTTCCCCATCTTGGCCCCTGGACATGCCGGCAGTTGGTAGAACATTTGGGGAGTCCAGAGAAGGTCCTTTCTGCCTCACCCCAAGTTCTATCCCGTATACCCGGTCTCAAGGGAAAAGCAGTTTCTTCTATAACCCACCAGACAGACAAAATAGAGATTGATAGGGATCTAAAGCGAATAGAGGAACTTGGCATAGAGGTAATCAACTTTAAAGACCCCCGCTATCCAGTAAATCTTAAGACTATCTTTGACCCTCCCTTTCTTCTTTACGTTAGAGGTAAAATAGAAAAGGAAGACAGTGATGCTCTGGCCATAGTGGGAACTAGAAGAGCCACTGTGTATGGAAAACTCACCGCTCGAAGATTGGCTCGAGACCTGGCCAGAGAAGGGGTTACTGTGGTCAGCGGGATGGCCAGAGGTATTGATACTGAGGCTCACCGGGGGGCTCTAGAGGCAGGGGGAAGAACTATGGCTGTCTTAGGGTGTGGAGTAGATATAGTCTATCCTCCTGAGAATCGGGGCTTGATGGAAGAAATTATCAAAAAAGGGGCAGTGATTTCGGAATTTTCTCTGGGGGAAGAGCCTGAGGCTCCGCACTTTCCCCAGCGAAATCGCATAATCAGCGGACTGAGCAAAGGAGTTCTGGTAGTGGAGGCCCCCTTAAAAAGCGGTGCTTTAATTACTGCTAATTTCGCCCTGGATCAGGGTCGAGATGTCTTTGCCGTCCCCGGAAATATCAACAGCCCCAATAGTCACGGAACTAACGGGCTGATCAAAGAGGGTGCTAAATTAGTGGAGTCGGTGGAGGATGTGCTGGAGGAACTGAATTTTTCAGAGCTTGCCCAGCTTAAAAAAGAAAAGATTAAAGACAAGAACCTCTCATTATTCCCTGAGGAGAAGAAAATCTTTAATCTCTTGAAAGATGAGCCTTCCCACATTGACCTACTGGTGGAACTCAGTAGATTCCCTGCTTCTAAGGTGGGCGAGCTTTTAATGAGGCTCCAGATAAAATCTCTGGTAAGAGAGCTACCGGGCAAGTTATTCTGCAAAATATAACCAGAGGAAAGTTTACTATAGTGATGGTCTAAAAGGAGGAAAAATTGGCCAAAAAAGGGATAATAATTGTGCTTACAGGCATCATGGTAATGTTTGTGAGTTTATCAGGACATGCACAGCAAAAGGGCACTTTTGGTCTGGGATTCATTATAGGAAATCCCACCGGGATAAGTATGAAATTCTGGACCAAGGAAACTGATGCAGTAGAGGTTGCCGTTGGCTGGAAAAAGAAAGAAACAGAGCTACACGCCGATTATCTCTGGCATAATTTTGACCTTGTGAGAGTGAAAAATGGCCGACTTCCAGTTTTCTATGGATTAGGTATAGAAGCTAAATTAAAAGAAGGCGAAGATAATGAGATTGGGATAAGAGCCATTGTGGGCTTGGAATACCTTTTTGATGCAGTACCCCTCGATTTCTTTTTGCAAATGGCTCCCGTGCTTCAGTTAACTCCGGAATCAAAAGTTAAAGGAGAAGCTGCCCTGGGTTTTCGCTTCTTTTTCAAGTGAGACGGATTTAAATCCTTAAGAGAAGGACAATTAAAGAGGTAATGAGGATTGGTGGTATTTCTGCTATTCCCCGGCACCGGAGAGACGAAGCCCCTCGATGAAATACCTGAGCAAACCGACGAATAACAAAATAGTGGGCAGCGAGCCTAAAACTGCTCCGGCCATTAAAGCTGGCACATTGGTTCCTGTGCCAGCTCGAAAACCTTGAAGTCGTGCCAGGCCAACCATTATAGGTCTGGCCAGGGGACTTCTGGTTAAAATCATTCCAAAGAGAAGGTCGTTCCAGATCCAGGTAAATTGAAAGAGAATGAGCACTGCTATTGCTGGCTTAGCCTGAGGCATAAATATTCTCCAGTAGATACCAAAGCTTGAACATCCATCCAGGGTAGCTGCCTCCTGAATCGGGAAAGATATGGTAATAAAATAATTTCTAAAAATAAACACACAGAATGGAATACAGATAGCCATGTAAAAAAGTATCATTCCTATCCGGGTATCATAAAGCCCCCACATATTATAAAATTTGAAGAGGGGTATGACATACATCTGAAAGGGAAAAATGGTACCGCTCCAGATGAGGAGAAACCACCAGTAACTCCCTTTAAGTCTCAAGCGTGCTAAGGCAAAACCAGCTAAAGAAGAAAAAAGAATTGCCCCCAGACTTCCTGCCAAACCATAAAGAAGACTGTTAATGAAGTATATTCCCAGCTGAGCAGTGGTCCAGGCCTCCACTGCATTTTCCCAAAAGGCCATCCGGGTAGGTAACTGCCAGAAGGCCTGCCTGGTAAAATCAATATTTGTTTTGCAGGCAACCAGTATTGTTGGCCAGATAGGCAGTATCCAGACCAGATTAAATATAATCAACAGAGCATAGAGAAAATATTTGTTGAATCTCACGCTCCTCTCCTTAATAGGTTATTTCTCGCTTGGTCATTTCACGCACATAAAATGCTGAAACCAGGAGAACCATAATAGACAGGACTACCGCTACTGCAGCACCATAGCCCATATGGAAAAGGACAAAGGACTCCCGATACATAGTTACTGCCAACGTTTCAGAAGACCTGTAAGGGCCACCACTGGTCATTACATAAATAATATCAAAGATATTGAAGGAGTTGATAAGAGCCATAGCCACCACTACCGTAGTCATTGAACGGAGCATAGGAAGCATAACATAAATGAAAGTTTGCCATTTTGAAAAGCCATCCAGTTGCGATGCTTCAATAGGCTCTTTAGGAAGAGCCTGAAGCCCTATCAAAAACATAATCATATTTGAGCCGGTTGTTCTCCAGGTCCAAGCAAAAATCATAGAATAGGTATTCAAGGGGACCTCGGTAAGCCAGGAATGTGCCAGAAAATCAAGATGTAATGCTCTAAAGAGATTATTAAGAACCCCCAGTTGAGGCCCATACATCCATACCCAGATAAGACCAGTGGTAACCGCTGATAGGGTAAGAGGTATGTAAAATACAGCTTTAAACAGACCTGCCAGTTTAATATTGCTAACCCCCCAGGCAATAAGCAGGCCTAAACCAACTGGCAGGAGCAAAGTAAAAATGACCCATATAAAAGTATTCTTGAGCGAGACCAGAAAAGCACGACTGCGAAACAGATCAATGTAGTTTTCCAATCCGTTAAACTTTGGAGGACTTAGTCCATCCCACCTGGTAAAGCTCACCGAAAGAGTGTAAACCATAGGAAAAAGTAGGAACACCACCACCATAACCAGAGCCGGTGCTAAAAAGAGATAGACGCTCTTGCTTCTTTTCACTTTAATGTCCTTTTGAGATAACTATACTAAAAAGAGGGGAAGAAAGTCAATCACTGACGCTCTTCCCCTCATCCGACTCTTCCTGATGAGCTACTTGTGTTCTCTCCAGTAGTCCTGGGCAATCTTTTCCAGATCCCCCAAAACCTGCATATAAGCATCCGGTTTAAGGATAAACTCGGCAAACTTGTCCACCGCCTCCTCACAAATATCCGTTGGAGTAGCCTCCCAGTAGCGATTTACTAATCTATAACCTTCGGTTTTTAGAGTCTTTACAATATTTTGCTTAACCTGGGGCAGGTACGAAATATCAGTTGCTGTATTACAGGGTATCTGGCCGCCAGACAATGAACCAAACATATACTGTCCCTCAGGAGTTAACCACCAGCTAGCCACTTTTAGGGCATCCTTTAGTCCTACAGATTTCTTTCCAACCAGTACAGGAGAAGAAGCCTCGTATATGACTACCTTTCCAGATTTGGGATTGACTGAAGGCATAAGAAATGCGTCGAAATCCTCACCTATTTTAAGACCGGCGCTTTCTAAGGTCACAGCATACCAGCTTCCCATTAGAATCATAGCGGCTTTTCCCTGCCCGAACAGTCTTGGAAAATCTGTCCATATGTCAGTACCAGGGTCTGAGAAGTATCCTTTCTTTAACATATCCTTATAGACCTCAAAAGCCTTTACCGCTGTTTCATCAGTATACTTGGCTTTTCCAACCATTAAGGCCTCGTAAAAATCTGGGTCCATTCCCACAAGAAATTGCTCAGTATAGATGAAGGTTGGCCATCGCCCTTGAACAGTTGTTCCCAGAGGAATAATATCCCTGGATTTAAAGAAATCACAGAGTTCAATGAACTCATCCCAGGTATTTGGTCTGGAAAGACCATACTGCTCAAATAGAGGTTTATGGTACCATACTACCCAGTAAGCCATGCTGCCGGGAAGCCCATAGACTCTTCCATTAAATTCAAAGGCTCCTCTTACACCGGGGTCATATTCACCTTTTCTGGCATCCCATAAATTGGTCAAGTCCGCCAGCAGCCCGGCATCAATTAGAGGTTTCATTCGGTAAGTGGACCACCAGGTGAAAAGTTCTGGCGCCTTATTGGTTGGAAGAGCAGTTCGTACCGCTGCCATATGAATCTCGGTGGTGGGATAGGGAACCTGCTTGAAAGCTACTCCGGTAGCCTCAAAGCAAGCATCGGACATAGCCTCATAGACAGGCTGGTAGTTGGGCGCTCCTCCCTTATCGTGCATCAGAACAAGTTCTGGCTCAGCGGCTGCGGCTAGTCCGAAAAAGAGAAACAATAAAGAACAACCTACCATCAAACCACTAATTCTTTTACTCATTATTTTGCCTCCTTGGGTTTCCTTAACCTTCTCTTTTTAGTGTTTTTCAAATGCTATTCAGGTCATAGACATCACCTCCTTAGGACGCTTCCTGAGATTTTTTTTCAGGGGTAACACTACTGCCAGTCACTGAAAATTCTCTTTTTCAGAAGCCTTCCGAAGACCCAGCTAACGGCCTATTTATTTTCTTATCTCTCGCCTCCTCCTAGCCTTGTTTTTAGTTTTTCTTTTGTCAAAGATCTAACGTCACTCCTAATTATTAGCGAATTTCCTTTTCTGTCAAGAGGCGCTTTTTGAGAAAATTACCTCTCTTGTTCTCTTGAGAAAGGGAAAAGGGGCTCTTTCTAGAATAGCTTTATTCCCTGAATAGAGAAAATCGGATAGATTAAAAACTAGCTGCTTTTAATACCGCAGGAACTTTGTCTTCCCAATTAAGGGTCATAATATGAACTCCTCTACAAGTGCCTTTTATCTGATTAATTATACTGGAGGTAATTTTAATAGCCGTTTGTACTGGATCTTGTGTCTTTTCCATCTGAAGAATAAAATGTTCAGGTATTCTTACTCCCGGCACTTTTTCATTCATGAATCGAGCCATTTTTGCAGATTTCAAAAGAAGTACACCCCCCAGTATGGGAGTTTCTACTTTACCAGCTTTTTCCAAAAATTCAGTGAAAATCTTAATATCAAATATGGGCTGAGTCTGAAAAAATTCTGCTCCTGCTTCTACTTTTCGCTGCATCTTCTCAATTTCAGGCTCGATAGGATTTACTCCGGGATCAACGACTGCTCCTACACAGAATTTTGGTAATCCTCTCAGAGGATTACCCGCCAAATCGTATCCTTTCTCCAGTTTTCGTGCAGCTTTTAAAAGTTCAATTGAATCAAGGTCAAAGACAGGTTTTGCTTCAGGATCATCGCTTAGATGTATCTCATCCCCAGTAAGTGCAAGTATATTCGTTATACCCATTATGTAGCCTCCCAAAAGATCTGCCTGTAGAGCTAACCTGTTACGATCCCTGCACGTCATTTGAAGAATAGGCTCTAACCGTCGCTCTTTTAAGAGAAGAGCTATGGGCAAAGGGCTTACTCTCATTACCGAACTTGGAAGATCAACCACATTCACTGCATCCACTTTACCCACAAGAGAGTCAATTCTGCTTAACATCTTTGAGATATTTATCCCCTTGGGAGGAATAACATCCGTAGTTATCAAAAATTTTCCACTCTTTAAGACATCTGAAAAGCTCAATTTTTATGCCTCTTTGCTAAAATACCCACTAATTTGCTGAATTCTTCATCTTCTGTTGGAAAACTACGAGAGCCATCCGGGAACTTCCCTTTTTCCACATCCTTCTTATATTGCTTGAAGGCTTCTTCAATTATTGGGGATAAGTCCACGTACTGCTTAACAAACTTGGGTACAAATTTGCCAAAAGGATTGAGAAAATCCTGGCCAATTAGAACCCGTCCATCACAGTAAAAAGTTTTTCCATACTTACTTCATAATCAAAAGGATCTAATCAGACATAGATATTGGATACTTTCCAAACTCTCTTACGGCCTTTATCATTGTCCAGAAAGTATCCGGAGATACTCCACTGTGGATAGAATTGCTGGAGCTGAAAACGTGACCTCCTCCGGGAGAGGCTACTTCTATGATTCTCTTTACCCCCTCTATTATTTTTTCCTTGCTTCCGAAAGTTAAGAGATGCCCACAATCTATATTCCCCAGAAGAGTAATCTTATCTCCGTATTTTTTCTTGATCCAGCTAATATCCATACCTGCCGGAGGTTCAATACTGTGAAGGCCATCCATTCCCACCTCGTAGACCAGCATATTCAACAAGACGGTAGTATTTCCATCGAGGTGTTTTATATAAGGCACCCCATAGCAGTGACACTCATCAGCGATTCTCTTTAGATGAGGGACCATAAATCTTTTAAACATTTGCGGAGAAAATAGAGGTCCTCCTCCATAACACCAGTCCACAGCTCCCAGAATCCCATCCACACCCATCTCAAGTTGAGCTCTCAGTAAAGGTATTACTCCTTCAGTGGTTACCTCCATATACCTTTCCACTAATTTTGGTTCATCAACCATGGCTTGGAGAAATAGCGGAAAATAGGGAAGAAAAGTGGGGCAGGCAATATCTGCTGCTCCCAGCACAAACATTCCATCCTCTTTTTCTTTTTCTCTCTCCACAGCTATTCTGATTGACTCCAGCCCATCCTGGAGGCATTGATGAAGAGGAGTAATCTTTGCCCTCTCCAGATATTCTACATATCTGCGCAGCTCTTTAATTCCTCCTTCTTTTATACAATCATTAACGGTAACACAGGTGTCACCTTTTTCTTCGTATTTTTCTATAGACCAAAAACCATGTTCTTTGCTCTCGATACAAAAAGTGTTTTTCTCAATCTCCTTTATAGTAACATCAAAGATGTAATTAGCAGTAATGTTATCGGGAAGTCCCATCTCCACAGGAGCAAGATACTCAGTAGGTCTGAACCAGAACATATCAAAACCTACTTTACTGTACATCTCCAGCATCCCCTCTACATTTTCTCTAATAATGGCCCTCCTTGCCTCTCTTCCCTCCATTGCCGCTCTTATACCAGCCATTTTGGCCTCTCCAGTACCAAATCCTGTGATTTTTTTGCCTAACACACTCTCCAGAACAGGATTAGCTACAGTAAGTTCAAAAAGGGGTACACTATCCGGTTCCTTATGAGACAAGGCCATCTTTACTCTTTCTTTTTTGGTCATTTTTTCTCTCTTCTTAAACCTTGAGTTTTCCCTCTCGATGGGCACTGATATATTTCAGGCAACTCTCATCCTTATTCAGTAGAGCATTAGCCGCCTTCAAAGTGGCCATAATAGCCTCATCCAAAGGATCCAGAAAAATAGCATCCACTCCTGCTTCTATCAGAAGGGGTAAAAAGGTACGGTTAATTAATCCTCTCCCAGGTAAACCAAAAGAGACTCCACTTAAACATACTATTGTCTTTATCTGAGGGAAGGTATTCTTCATCATCCTGATGGTAGCTAAAGTTTGCTGCGCTTTCCCCTGCCCTACACTGATGGGCTCAACTAAACAGTCTATGTAAAGGTTATCTAAGAAGATACCAAAATCACTCACCACCTTTATTAATCTTCTGGCTACCTCTACTCTTTTCTCGGCACTAGGAGGAATTCCTTTATCATCCATACAAAGCGCAATCAAGGGACAGTTATACTTTTTGACCAGGGGGAGTACACCCTCCATCCTTTTCTTCTGAAGAGTTATAGAATTGGCCCAGGTTCTTCTTTTATCCTTGCATACCTGGAATCCCGCCTTAATAGTTTCTGGGCTAGGGCTGTCTATGCATAAGGGGATATTCACCACTTCTTGGATAACCTTTATCGCCCATCTCATATTCTCCGCCTCTTTGAGTGGACTTCCTACGTTTACATCCAGCACATCTACTCCAGCTTTAACTTGATTGATTGCTTCTTTTTGGATGGTTTCAACATCCCTTTTCTCCACAGCTAAGGCTATATTTTTTCTTACCGTATTGATTTTCTCCCCAATAATTAGCATAGCTTTTTTCTCCAGCTCTCTGAAGTAACAGAGATTGGAATAAGGACCATTGCGGGCTTGGAATACCTTTTTATGCAGTACCTCTCGATTTCTTTTTGGAAACCGCCCTGGGTTTTCGTTTCTTTTTCAAGTGAGAGAGTCACGGTCACGTACCTCGAGCACATCGTGCCCCCGAGAGCGCAACCACTCGGCAAGTCCATGACCAGCACAGAGATCTACCAGAAATTTCACTGGGTTATCTTAATCTCTTCCAAAGATTCATTCCCAAGGACAGCGTGGGCATAAGCAATGCAGGCAAGTACATCCTCACGTTCTAGGCCAGGATAATCCTCAAGAATCTCCTCAATGGTGACGTTCTGAGCCAAGAGCCCAAGAATCATCTCAACACTGATGCGCATACTGCGGATGATTGGCTTACCACCAAAAATCTTGAGATTTGCTGTAATACGCTGCAAAAGTTCATTAGTCTTTGTCTCCATTTTCACTCCTTTCTTTATCGAATGTAATCATTTTTAGTTCTATAACTAATTAATATAAGTCAATTGTCCTGTCAAGTTTATAAAAATTGTCACCAAATCGATAATTATGACATTTTTTATATTCTTTAGCTGGCTCTTTATAGCCTTCAGACATCTTTTTCATTTCCTCGATGTCTATATCCTATCTTTTATCTACAATTTATCAAATTGCCATTGCCTGCTTACTTTAAAAGCGGAGATTTTTTCTTCTCCGGCAAGACGGATTTTAGCCTTAGACCACAAATTCTCCCTCTTGATTTCTTTTATGGGTAGGATAAAATAGATAAAAGTGTCCCAGGAATGAAGGCAAATCATTTTTCAAAAGATGAAGATCGTTCGTATAAATCCCTGGATATATGATTTTGCTGCCTATGATTTATGGATGAAGCCACTGGGGCTTCTTTACATTGCTGGCTTCCTGGAAGAGCCTGGCTATGACGTTTCTCTCATTAACTGGATGGATAGGTATCAGGCGGCCAGTCAAACCCTTGACAAAATTTTTTTCTGTCCTATGGTACTCTTGAGCAAGCTAACCACAAGTTACTAATAGAAAAAACTAATTAAAAGCATGAATAAAGATGCCTAAAAATTTAGTCATTGTAGAATCGCCAGCCAAGGCTAAAACCATAAATAAGTTCCTGGGTAAGAATTTTCGGGTGGAGTCCTGCTATGGACATATAAAAGACCTGCCCAAGAAAAATTTGGGGATAGATATAGAAAATGGGTTTAAACCAACCT
>Ga0209986_10004290_pt1 | contig 12129 bp, 7 predicted proteins | sample BlataG_FD_183168 | JGI IMG/M metagenome (GOLD analysis project Ga0209986, IMG submission 183168) | Deep subsurface microbial communities from Black Sea to uncover new lineages of life (NeLLi) - Black_00105 metaG (SPAdes) (version 2) | ecosystem: Environmental > Aquatic > Marine > Oceanic >...
TGTATCCCTTGGCACGCAAGGGTTTGGAGCCACCTCGCTCTAGGTAGCTATGCCACATTGCCATTGCCGTGTCTCTGCATTCCTGAAACTCATTTACAGATATGTTCGGGAATCGCTTCTTGAAGTCGTGAGGCACTTGGTGTCGATTGGCAGCGCCGCGAGTTGCAGTCAAGGTGAGCTCGTCAAGCTTGCCAGCGGCCAGTTTCTTTCGTCTGTGACCTGTCAGCAACTCGTTCTCGTGACGTTCAATCACTCCTAGATAGGCCTTGATGACTCTCGTGTCTCTCCCTGTGATTTGAGAGAGTCGAGCCTTCTGTCTACCAGTCATGACATCCCATCGAATCGGGACCTTAACGCTGATGACTGTGCCTTTGGACCGACCCATCGGAATCAACCCTTTTAAGGTTATGACCTGTTTCTTTGAGAGTTCACTCGCACTCCCGTCATTCAGGAAGGCTAATTAACTCCTGTCCAGTTGTACATACTACTCCTTTTAAGGTTATTAAGCAAAATCAGAAAAGAAGCCGTATCAGGCCTTATTTCTCAATATACGGATAGTATAAGGTCCCTAGAAATTCCATTCAAGATAGACTCATTTATATAATTATGTACGCAATTTGTTGAAGGGATTTTGCGTGGAATCATGGACTTGGCTGGTTTTCAAAGATCTCTTCAATCCATTGCAGCGTGCTCAAGAAACACATCCAGAAGCGATTTCAGGACACCTCTGGAATGAATCAATTCCTGAAATCTTGAGGGAAACAACAGTAACCTTGTCCAGTGAGGGAATGCATGAAAGGTGCCTAAACGCATATGTACGGGTGTACAGAACAAAGAGATGTGGTGTACGGGTGTACATAGGGAGGTTGTGATGAATGAGTCAACGTCGCCTTAAGATATTCCCTACGGTTAATGACATCAAGTCCGGCATGGACCCATTTCCGAGAACGATTCACATAGAGAGTGTCCTCGCAAAAGGTAGTGAAAATAGGGTAGGCATCATCATTGAATCAAAATGGAGAGTAGACAACGAAAAGAGATCTATCAACCTAGTATGTGCAAATCTAGTGGCTCGACTTGGCAAGACCCCGCTCACTCCGTTTGACGTGCCTGACAGGCACCTTCGTGCTGCAAGAAAAGTGGGTGCAGCCATCTTTGAGGTGAAACGGTTTGACAATCTGCAACTCTTTGAGAAACCCGACTCAATGTCACTCTATCTGGCCAAAAGGGAAGGCGAGAAAAAGACATTCACAAGAGCCAGTGACGCCAAGCTGTGGCTCTCACAGCTTCGGAAATCCGAAGCTCACATAGAGATACTACCCAAGTCGGCAGAGAAGGCAACTATCAGAGAAGCTCAGCAGAATAGTGCTGCAATGCGATCTGAAATGCTCAAGCTGTTGATTCAAACGGTCACAGGGATTAGTGCTATGAAACGCATACAGACCCTCCTGAAAAGAGGAGTCAAACCGACAATTCTAGAAGATATATGGAATGAAGCCCATGAACATCGCCAAACTCCAGAGCCCCTCAAGTCCATCCTCTACGACCAGGAATAACAAGAGACGACGCAGGAAGGCATATCCTGTCAATCCCGCCAAGGTCCTGAATGCCGCCATCTATACAGGACTCGCGGCTCTGGTCAGGCTGGCATCCAAGAGAGCGAATAAACATGAGGAGGTCCAGAAGCTCTGCGCTGGAATCAAGGAGAGGTGGAGAGAGGCACGAACAGATTACAGACGGCTCAAGAAAGCTGGCTTGAACGACTTCTCACCTATTCTGGCTGCTGAGCACAACATGAGAAAGAATTACCTCGGAATGCTCTGGTGGACGACCAAGCCCTACGGGAACAGGGAATTCAAGAGGATCTATAGTTGGCGTGAGGGTACCATTGGGCCTTTGAATGAGCTCCTGAACTACGCGGGTGCACAGCTTCGGAATCATGCATCTAGATACTTCATCTTCCCAAAACCGGTCTTCTACCAAGTCCGCGAGTATGAGAGTGGATCAAAGGAGGTCCTACATCGAAGTACAGCTATGCGCCATCCTCCTAGAGATGCAGTGAAGGCCTATTGGATTGCGGCCTATCCTGGCAATTCAAGGTATCCACTTGCAAGAGTCCGCCACTCAACACTTCCTGAGCTGGACTTTGTGGACATGATACGTGCACACTTGGTTGAGCTGGTTCGCCAGTGTTTCATCCATAATGTACCCAGACATACAGCACAACGCTACATCAGGTTACTCATCCACAGATTGCATCCCTATCTTGAATGGGTCTATAGTCAAGGTGCTTGTGGAAGGAAAGACTTCTGGCCTGAGGCGGACCAAGTGCTTCGCAAGGCAGTACTTGAGATCAGAGCTATGTATAGCAGAAGGGTCGGCAGAACAGCAAGAATGACTCACCAGCTTGAGTATGAAGCACATGATGAGGCCACTGTGCAGCTTTTTGAGAAGCAGGCTCAGGAGGCCTTGAACCGCGACTCATCGAAGAAAATGAGAAGGGCCGTCAGTTCTCTCAGGCGACTAATCAAGAGGAAGTATCTGACTGATTGTGATGCACAGGAGTTCTTGAACACGCTACTTGAGGTCTCTCAGAGAGAGGGTAATGACTGGCATCGTATCCTCTTCAGTGGCATGTATCACCCAGCCTCTTTGAAGCAGGCTGTATTTGTTGGTGACAAGTATGTCGCTGAGATAACTGATGTGTTGGTGGCTGCCGAGGTCCCTGTGAAGTCGTTTCAGGGAAGCGGAAAGGCAGATCTTGTGGTCTTTGTGCGGAGAAGAGTCGCGGATGTCGTAGTGTGGACTCCAGTGATGGTCCTTGACATCAAGACAAAAGCAGGTATCAGTTGGAAGATGCTGGGCAGAATGCCTCGCACAAAGAGAGAAGACACAAGGGTACCCTATCACGCTATTAGGAAACGCAGGCTGACAGACTCTGAATGGGAGGGTATCATAGAGGGTACTCCCTCAAATAGAGATACTGAACAGCTTGTGAGTTATGAACAGGGTTTGGTACGTGCATACAAGACACTAGTGACAAACGACTCCTCAACACCCAATGAACTCTGGAAAGGAATTGTAGTACTTGACACAGACCAAGACAGAGAAATGCTCTTCCTGTTTCTTCCTTGGCTTATCAGGTCTGTTCTTTCAGATCTGAAGACAAAAGACTCAAACTCATCCTCAAGGACTCTATATACCCCGAATCTCAAAGGAGAGAGTAAAAAGAATCAGCCTAGACTTGGAGTCATACTTGCTGCATCTGAAGGACCTCATAGTATTCTCCAAAGCACAGTTCCGGTTGATTCACTTGAAGAGGAGAACCCATTCGAAGAGAGAGAAAAGGACAACAGACACTTCACACTATACCTCTCAGTTGCATCGGTAGGATCGTCAGGAGAAACAGCTGCATGGATCGCGAGGAACTGGCACCTGCTACACCATCTGAGTGACCTTACGGACAATGAAGAAGAGACTGAGCTTGTCTGGCTGGATCTTATCGGTGCCTTTGCTGAACCCGAACTAAGAACCCAACGTCTACGACTCTTCGGTAGTCAGAGACCTCGGAGAGTTTCCAGACGACAGATTGATGGCTTGCAGTCCCTCGTTAACGAGATAGACTTTCAAGATCTCAGTGGAGAGATAGAGGAGTACTTCTTCGAGGACTCAGTATTGGGTCTAAGAAAGCTAGATTCTCGCTTCAAGAAGATATTCAGAAAACCATCCAAGAAGCAAAGGGTCGTAGTAGTCGATGGATGGGCAACACTCAGGCAGATTATTCCACTGCACTTGGACTCACTAGTAAGAACCCTCGAAACAAGGCTTCTTGGGTGGCTGCCTGATGAAAGGGTGGAGATTGTCTGGCTCGATAGACCTGTACCATTGCCTGTCATGTCATCGATCTATCAGCGATTCAAAGTAACCCCCCTCCCTCATGACTCACCTAGAAAGGTGCTTATTGACGAGATAATCTGGAACCTACCCTCTTCGCCCCGGAACTTCGGTTGGAGAACACCTCGAAGAGAGGATATCAGGCTCATTGTGCAAGACACACCCACTGCTGCAAGTCCATATGTGACACCCTTTGGCGTTCCACATCTGAAAGGATGGGCACGTAGGTTCAGGGCTGACTCAAGTGAGGATAGGACTGTATCCGAGACAGAGGTACTTGAAGCCACAGTGGGAGATATGTACGGTCGGCTACTGAGTTCTTCCTTGGATTTTGTAGAGGTGGGGAGTGAGTCAGAAGAAACAATGAAGTCAGACATCTTTGACCTTGTCCCAAGCCTCTGTAGATCCCGGGGGAAACAGAGGGAAGCTGCTCCTAATTCTGCAGCATGCGAAGGTTCTAGTTCGGAAATAGCGCTGAGCTCAGAAGAACTGGGTCAAGTGGTTGCATCAAAGGGGATACTCGGAAGAGTGTCATTCGAGCCAGACTACGAGTCGCCAAAAAGGGGGCGTAAAAGCACATACTCTCCACCCAACAAGATGACAAGAGGTCGAATAAGAAGGACCCCGCCTGAAACTGAATACTTCATGCGCACAAGTCGGAAACCACCAATACTTGAAGACACTTCTGGTGAGCATCTAGATAACGTAACGACGAGGAGTCGGGAAGTCACCAGAGTCTTGAGAACCGCGAGGTTTCTCAAGCGTCAGTTTGAAGGATACGACCAGGTATGGCACGGTCTTATGGACAGTGTCATCAAGGTCTGCATGAAATACGGAGTATCACCAGTAGATGTACTCACAGAGATACGGGATATCCTATCAACACGCGAAGCATCCAAGGATTTGTGGAAGGCGCTCTATTATGAACGAAGCAAATCCGGAAAAGATGCAATGGCAGCAGTCTCAGATGCATTGGAAACCCTCAGGAGGGCGAATGACGAGGTCATGACCCTCTACGGGAATGCCCTATTCCTATTGGTCCTTGGAGTGGTAAAGAAGGGCGAACCAGAAGCCTGGATACCCTATTCTGGAACGCTTTGGAAGTCTGTTGCTGATTGGCAACTACTGCATATGGGATTCAGACCAAGACGCTCATCATATCCCATTGCCCAGTCAAAATATGACACGAGAGCCCTATGGTCGAATCTGCTCTGGAGAGCAACACATCTTTCATCTGGTCCGGAGCGTCCTCATCTCTTTGAGAGCGAGCAAATAGGCCAGATGATCTGCACCGAACCGAATAACCTATGGCTGGTATTCGAGCCGCATCCATATGACCGCAGAATGGTTGCTGGTATGATAGAAGATGTCCGCATCGATGCTAATCTAAGGGGATTCTTCAACACCATCATTGATCTGCGAAGACTTGCAGACGAAGCGGAACGAATTCTTGAATCGGGGGCGGAAATGCGGACTCCTATCATCATCACAAGAGTGGAGGATATGAACCTGCTATGGGCGGAATCCCTTGATCCAGAAGCAGAAGATGAATGGAACCTAATTGGAAATCTGAGATACGGGCCGCCCAAGAAGGGACAGGTTGGGCCAATAAGGTGGTTCAGAATATCCGGAGTGCCCTACAAGGTCATAGCAAGACTTGCGATACCAGAAGGAGTGACTGAAGCAGTTGATCCTGAGAAAAGGGTGGACTGTGCACTCAAGGAGATTGTGGAACTCGGAGATAAGACCGAAGCCGTGAAGGTGGAGGTGTCAGTAGATGAGAAGAAAGTGACCTACCTAGTCCGACTCATCAGCTATGATGGTGAACCTCTGGAAACTCTTGAAATCGATGACACAGAGGATTTAAGGCATTTCTTGAGGGGACCTGTTCTCTCACACGAGGATGAGAGGTTGGCCAGTGACACCAATTACACATGGGACCCCAGAACAGACATCATCTACACGGATACAGAAACAAAGAGTGGTCCCCTGAGTACGAGCTTTCTCAAGCCGCTGGTTCACAGGAGGTCCTTTCTGAGAGAGCAACTCAGATGTCCAAGAACCGCTCAGGACGTTCTCAACACAGAGATTGGCGGCGAGGTCTTGATGGTGGCGTCTCCAGAAATGAAAAAATACACAAAGGGCCAAAAGCGCTGCTGGAGGGTGTGGTTTCTGGAGGCTGACCTTGGGGAACGCCTGAAGTCTATTGAGAGTGGATTACTTACCATCTTTGATGTTGCGCTGTTGTTTGAATGCCGCCAGATTGTGGATCTTGAAACAGGAAAGCGACATCCGACAACGGTGGTGGTGAACGGATTTAGCAATGTTGAGTTTCCAGAGCATATTTGGGGATTTCATCGCATTGTGGATTATCTAGAGAGTAGAGGGATTGAACGGCACCGTTAGGGCTGATGCTTGGGTGAAGTGGCTTGTTGAATGTTTCATACTTGACAAAGGGGAATAGGGCAGCTCTGGTGCAGAGAGTGGTTCCGGTTTTGTTCCGCCCTTATCGGGTACCCACAAGAGGCCTTGCGACGTCAAGAAGGATATGCTCTTTCTTACCAAAACAAAGAATGATGGGTCGGATGAGGAGAAGTTAGGATGAGTCTGGAAGTGGCAAAGAAGGGAGAAGGCATCAATAGCTTCGACGACTCGGTCATGAAGGGAGTGGGCTAGAAAACAGATGCCCTTGCAATAGCAAGGATTGCTGCACCAAGAGCCCCTGTCAGCTGTGGCTCTTCGGGCATCCAAAGGTCACAGTTCAGGTTCCCGGAGAGATAGTAACGAAATGCTGGGTTGCGCGCGACACCCCCTGTCACGCCAATCGGCGAAGCTACACCAACACGCCGTGATAATGTGCTGATCTTTGCGGCCATTGCTTGGTGGATCCCTGCCGCGAGATTTGCTGGACTCTCTCCAGAGCCAATGCGCCCGATAACCTCACTCTCAGCAAACACCGTACAGGTGCTGCTGATTGGACACGGAGATTTAGATTTCAGCGCGAGTGGGCCAAGCTCGTTAATTGAAACCTCTAGAACCCTTGCCATGACTTCGAGGAATCTACCTGTGCCTGCTGAGCACTTATCGTTGAGCTCGAAGTCAGTTGGTCTGCCCTTCGAACCGATGCGTATTACCTTTGAGTCCTGACCACCAACGTCAATGAGAAGTTTGATGCCAGGGTTCAGACTATGAACTCCCACACTATGACATGTTATCTCCGTGATTGACTCGTGCGCGAACTTCACTTGTGTTCGTCCATATCCGGTGCTCACCGTAGAAACATCGTCTAAGTTGAGTTGAGAGAGTTTTGTCAGCTCTTCGAGAACATTTTCTGCGGCCGTGGATGCTATCGCTCCCGTAGGTATCAGGTGGGCCGCAATGATTTTGCCACTCTTATCCACAAGGACCCCTTTAGTGGTTGTGGAACCGAGATCAAGACCAATGCCCATTTTCGATTCTTGTATCACAGCAATCGCAACCTACAGTAGCATCTCCAACAGTGCGTCCAGGCGAGTTTCCACCTGCGCATCGTTTTGGAGACGCGAGTCGACCATATCGCCTTCTATGACCACTCCAGGCACTCCGGTCCTCTGCGATACGAGTTCCTTTGATACGAGCTGTCCTAAGGAATAGCGTTTGCATGACCTGACAGAGAACATGACAAACCCATCCAAGTCGTAGTCCTTTATGAGATCGCACATCTTATCGACCTTGGCCTCGAGTCCCTTATTCAGGTACACATTGGAGTACATGAACGCAATGCTATCCATCCGGTCTTCGTCCTTGAAAGATCCAGTCCACGCGTGTGTGTAGGTGTCTGCTGGGAAGACCACCCCCCTCTTTGCAAGCGACCCCATAATGCGGAATACACGGAACCATGGAGGAATATTATCCCAAAGGAGTCGGACCTTTTCGTTACGTATTGCCCCAAGACCATTGGCAATTCGGTCCTTGACCTCATTGAGAAGCGTCTGATAGTATTCCAACGTGTAGTCCCTCCCACGAATAGCAACAACCGGAGCCATCGCCAAGAAACGATCTGCACAATTGAGGGGAGAGGGCTTGTTCTTGCACGCCTCAAGGCACTGTGTCCAGACGCCGATGGTTTCTGTTGACAGGTCAGTCACTTCACGCAGCTTGTCCTCTTCTAGAGTTGTGCCGAATTTCGCACTCAGAAAGCTGACCAGGTTATCAAGACCATGACGAACATAGGCAATGTGGTGAGGTAGCTGTTCCCCCTCAAGAGGGGGTGTGTCCACAAGGAATACAGGAGCGCCAGTCATCTGAGAAATAGCGTCGTACCATCGCAGAACAGTTCCACAGATGTTGTTGCATGCCAATAGCGCTTGGGGGGCTGGAAGTCCCTCCAATGGACTCTCCTCGGGATGTTTCACCGACCCTATGTTCGCCCGAGCGTAGGAGCAGAGTTCTTGCGAGTAACCTAACTCCTCTGCATATCCACACAGCTTGGGACCAGCCTTCTCCGAGCCAACGATGGCCCCGTACTGCTCAGGATATGATACGCCCACATCCATTGCCACAGGAATCTCCACGGGAAATCCGGAGGTGACCCATGCCAGCTTGCCTTCTTCACTTGCAGCGTGTCCTTCTAGCATATAGCGGAACATTGCACGCTGTAGGAAACTATGAGATTCCAGTACTCTGTACGCTTTCTCTTCTTTTACATTCTCTGACATCACGCTGCACCCCCGTGTGCAAGAGTTTCTAGGAAGCTCTGGATTCTCCCTTCTAGTCGTGCACGGTCCGAGAATTCCGAGTCAATCGGAAGCCGTACAGTCCGTACACCGACCTTTGATGCAACTGCTAGGAGCGACGGTGACTCGAACTCATCTGGATCGCAGAAAGACTGTTCACACACTATCAGCCCATCAATGGCCAAGTGAGTGAGCGCATCCTTCAGGAAATCAAGACGCTTCGGAAGACCTTCTTGTGTGGGTTCTAGCAGAGCACCGAGGACTGAACGTGCGATAGTTTCGAATGGATCACCCTCGAATGCCGGCATTGGCGTGAATATCGTCTTGAAACCAAACGAGAGTAAGTCAAACACAACTGCAGTGCTTGACACTTTCGAGATGGCGTTTACCAATTTGGCTATCGCCTGTGGTTCGGTCATTCCTCCTACTATAGCAATTCGTGGAGTGGGCAAATCAGACGGAAGCGAAACATCCTCCAATCTTTGCTCCAGAAGGGCGTGCTGCAATGCCTTGGTGGAGTCGACCCGGCCTGCTTCCGCTAAGCTGTGCTCTACATCATTCACGGTCGCCCTGAGTTCGTCAACTACCGTTTCCAGAGGAACTGAGTGGAACTCCCTTACGAATGCCGCAATTCGGTGGTAAGGTACTGAACTTGGCTGAAGAAGCCGAGCTGCATAGAGAAACTGGACTGCATTGCGGAATTGTTGAACTAAATCAACTGCCTGCCTGAAGGTATCATCAGAAAATGGAGAACTATACGCATCCTCCAATGAATTGCTGAAGATTCTGAGTTCTTCTGCAAAGTATTGAACAGCAGCGTCACCCTGGTTTCCTGCGGGATATGTCAGTCGAAAGATTTTGTCCTGAGGGAATCGTAGACGCCAGATATCGGCAAGATTCTGGAGAGAATCACAGGTGTTTCCAGGGAATACTATTCCGTTAACATGGGGAAGCTGATCATTGACTCTTTGGCTGAATATATTTCGAACGAAGGAGCAGGCGAATGTCTGCAGGCTCGCCTCATAGGAGCCCATCACCGTAGGATTCGCATATAGGAGTGCAGGCATCACGTCGTGTGCCATTATAATCTCAAGCGGAGTGTGTGGATACACATAGCCTAGGATTGGTTTGCCCTTGTCAACTAGCTCCTTCAACATCCGTTCGGATTGCTCGGTCGCCTGTGCATCGTTCACTCGATCATCCCTTCAGCCGTGGATACTCTATATGACCCCAGTATTAGAGCCCTTTGTTGCATTACCATCTTATTTGTTGTGCTGGATGGTCATTAGGCGGTCATAATGTGCTCAAAAAGGGAAGCAGAAGGAAATATCAAGCACTGATGTGATATCCAGCAGTTGTTTCATGACCGTCTTTTGACATATACGGTCATTGGATTCAATGAGAGAGAGTATTGGAGTAGAACAAATTATGAAAGAAATGTTATGGCACAAAGGCGGAAAGTGGCCAGAGAAAGTGAAAAAATCTCTGGAGCTTCCAGAGGAACCCCTCTTCGCAATGCTTGATAGGACAGCCGACCAGTACGGTGATAAGATATACACTAGGTGGGCCGGTAATAATCAGACCTACACGCAAGTGAGAGAGAGCGCTGATAGGATTGCTAATTTCCTTGCTAGTAAAGGAATCAAGAAGGGCGATAGGGTCGCGATGTTCTTACCCAACATGCCCCATTATCCCCCTGTATTCTTTGGTATCTTGAAGGCCGGAGGAGTCACAGTTACGTGCAATCCGGCGTACAAGACACGCGAACTGAATTTTCAGTTGAAAGACTCTGGTGCTGTCGCTGTGTTTTGCTTTGACCATCCGGAGTTCACACCATTGACATACGAAGCCGTTAAGGGCACCGATGTCAAGACTGTGGTTGTCTGTAGCGCCGCGGAGTTCCTTTCGAAGATGAAAGCCGTAATAGGAGGACTCTTTGGCAAGATCCCCAAGAGCCCGTCCTACGACGCGGACATCACCGTCTTCTACAAGGACATTATGGCTAACTACGAGCCAAAGGCACCTGAAGTATCAACCAACCCCAAAGAAGACACAGCTTTGATTCTGTACACTGGCGGGACAACAGGCACACCGAAAGGTGCGGAGTTGACCCATTATAACTTAACCAGCAATGTGGAGCAGATGCACGAGTGGGCACAACTTGAGCCTCCTAACAACCTGATAGAAGGTGAGGAAGTGTATGTGGGCGCCCTTCCGTGGTATCACAGCTACGGTCTGACGCTGACAATGATAACCTGTGTTCGTCAAGCCAACAGTGTGATTTGCATCCCCGATCCAAGAGCAGGGAAACCACCAATGACAGAGTTGCTTGAGGCGATAGAGAAAAACAAGGGCACAATACTACACTGTGTTCCCGCGTTGTACGCAGGAATTGCAAATCATTCAAAGGTGAAAGACATAGACCTTTCAAGCCTCAAGGTCTGTGCGTCTGGAGCCGCACCTCTGGCGCCAGAACTGGCCAAGCTCTTTGAGTCAGTGGCAGGCGGCACCTTGTTTGAGGGCTATGGCCTGACGGAAACATCGCCGTTGACCCACGGAAATCCACCATCCAGAGTTACTCGCAAATTTGGTTCAGTTGGAATGCCAATCAGTGACACATATGCGACAATCGTCGACATTGAAACGGGATCCAAAGAGCTGTCCCAGGGGGAGGTTGGAGAGATAGCTCTCAGCGGACCGCAGGTCATGAAAGGATACTACAACAAGCCCAAAGAAACAGCTGCCGTGTTCCGAGAGATTGGTGGCAGGCGGTATTTCCTCACAGGTGACATTGGTCACATGGACGAGGAAGGCTTCTTTGCCATTTCGGATCGCAAAAAGGATATGATCATAGTAGGCGGTTTGAAGGCGTACCCGCGAGAGGTTGAGGATACTCTGTATGAGCACCCCAAGATCAAGATGGCAGGTGTGATTGGATTGCCACGAGAGGATGACCCAACTAACGAGTACGTGAAGGCGTATGTGGTCCTGAAGGACGGCGAAACCGCGACACCGGAAGAGATCATTGAGTGGGCTAAGGAGAGGCTAGCCGGATACAAGCGTCCTCGTGAGGTCGCGATTGTGGACTCGCTACCAATGACTGCCGTTGGGAAGATATTGAGACGACAGTTGCGAGAAGAAGAACTCAAGAAGAGAGGATAGTAATAGATCTGGTGGGGGGCCCCCCACCCTCTCTTTTTTATTGCCACAGTCGGATAGTAGACCGGTGATTGAGATTCTGCAGATTGCTCCAACCGAAACTGTAACACCGATGTTTGTAGTCCCCATCATAGTATTGGCTCTGGGACTAGTGATTATGGGTATCATTGTGTTCTACATATTGCGTCGGCGCGGCACTGGTTCCCTAGGCCAAGAAGACAACTGGCTTCAGGATTGAATCGATGTAGGGCGGCTACTTTGAACCATTTTCAGCATGCTTCCTACCTAGCTCCACATACAGCTCCGCACCAGCCATGAAGGCTTCCTTCAGTCCTTCAGAAACCTCCTTCCGGACCTTTCC
>Ga0209986_10004292_pt1 | contig 12122 bp, 8 predicted proteins | sample BlataG_FD_183168 | JGI IMG/M metagenome (GOLD analysis project Ga0209986, IMG submission 183168) | Deep subsurface microbial communities from Black Sea to uncover new lineages of life (NeLLi) - Black_00105 metaG (SPAdes) (version 2) | ecosystem: Environmental > Aquatic > Marine > Oceanic >...
AAAACCGGAGAAAAGTCTGGGGTTTACTGCTCATGGATTGGAAAAGAAAGTCATCAACAGCCATGTTCAGAGATCCAGCAAGGGATTTCTCATCTAAGATAAGCTTCCATTCCTTCACATTATTCTCTTTAGGTTTATTCATCATCTAAATCCATACTTTGCCTTGCAAAAGGGAAATCGATATCAAAGGAGGCATTAAAATTTTAAATGATAGAAAAAGAGCGGACAACGGGATTCGAACCCGCGACACCGAGCTTGGGAAGCTCGTACTCTACCGCTGAGCTATGTCCGCTCTTTCTCAATCTATTGATTCTAATTAATTTACCATCAGCTCTTTTTCTTTCGGTGCCAATATAGCGCCAGGTTGTGAAATCGAGCAGATCCTGTTTACGGCCCACAGCGTGTGGCTCGGTATCAGATGAACATATCTCATCGTTGTCATGATGTCACGATGACCAAAAAGCTCTTTTACTGTTACAAGATCGACTCCGTTCATTATCATGTAACTTGCGAAGGTTTGGCGTAATGTGTGTATGTGCGCATTCTTTATCCCCAGATTCTTTGCCAGTCTCCAGAAGTTCTCTCATAGGGCTCTCTATCATACTTCCTTATGCCGTCTTTATCAACCACGAATCTGTCCTTTGCCTTTTCTTTTTGCTTTATCAGCAGCTCAAACAGTTCATCTTTTAAAGGGATTTCCCCGTGCATCGCTAAATTCGTCGGTAAAGCATATTTATTTTATCTGTTTTAAGGCTTATCTACGCAGTAAAGATTTATTTTTCTCAACGAAATTTAAATTTTCAACAAAATCTTTTAAAAATTTGGAATTAACGGCGGCACATTTTTATAAAAATCTTATATAATCTATAGATTAATTATAATTTTTTTATTAGAATGAATCAGACATGAAGATAAGCTATCTTGATGGACCCAGGCTTTACTATGCCTTCATGGTCGGGGGGAATGAAGTCATAAAAGACCAAAAATATTTAAACAAGATAAATGTCTTTCCAGTTCCAGATTCTGACACCGGTACTAATCTGGCTTCTACAATGCGCTCAATCGCTGAAGGAGCTGTTCCCAATCCGTCTGTTTTTAAAACTTTACATTCAATTGCTGACATGGCGCTTTCCGGTGCTCGAGGAAATTCTGGCTTGATTTTCGCTCAGTTCCTCCACGGGATAAGTGAAGAAATCAAGAACATGAAAAGAATATCAACGAGTTCTTTTGGCGAAATAGTCAAAAAAGCAGTTCAATACGCTTATAAATCAATCGTTTCTCCAGTTGAGGGAACGATGCTTACCGTAATGAAAGATTGGGCTGAAGCGGTCTATCAGCATAGGACAAGAAAGCGGGATTTTGCCGATCTTCTCTCTTATTCACTTCAAGTCGCCAAAGAGTCTTTGATTGAGACTCGCAATAAGATTCCCGTTCTGGCCAAAGCCGGAGTCGTTGATGCGGGAGCAAAAGGATTTGTCGATTTTCTTGAAGGGATTACCAATTTTATAAAAAGGGGAAGATTAAGAAAAATTCCAAAACCTACAGTTTTATGGGAAGACGCAGGATTTCATGTTCGTAAAGATAAAGATGCAATTGAGCAAAGATACTGTACCGAAGCGCTGTTTGTCGGTAAGGGCATGGATTTAGATAAACTTAGAAAAGATATTATCGCATTTGGCAGTTCTGCAATTGTAGCAGGATCAGCAGAAAAAGTCCGTATCCATATTCACACAGATCATCCCGCTGATTTGTTTTATAGGCTGAAAGATTATGGCACCATTACACAGATAAAAGCCGATGATATGCAAAAACAGTATGAAGCGAGTTATGAGAGAAAATCGAAAATCGCATTGGTAACAGATTCTGTATGCGATCTTCCCCCGGAAATAATAGATGAATACCAAATTCATGTCATTCCTTTCAATCTATCATTCGGGGATAGTCTATTCTTGGATAAGGTCACCATCACGCCAGAGCAGTTTTACACACTACTGAAAACCCACAAAGAGCATCCAAAAAGCTCACAGCCTCCACTCAAGACCGTCCAGAATTTATTTTCTTTTCTCGCAACTCATTATGAATCGATCATTGTGGTGAATATTTCGGATAAATTGAGCGGAGCCTACAAGTTAAGTCAGGAAGCTTCCTCTATAGTCCAAAATAAAAAAATCAGCGTTATCAATTCCAGGCATCTTTCTGTATCTTTAGGCCTTATTGTCTTACGAGTAGCTGAACAGATTCCCAAAGGGACAACACACGAGGAAATCGTGAAACTAGCCGAGGAATGGATTTTGAAAACAAAGATTCTTGTGGATATCCAAACGCTAAAATACATGGTTCGCGGCGGCAGAGTCAGTCCCATGAAAGGATTTCTAGCGAAAATATTGAACCTCAAGCCGATTGTGTCTCTTGATTTAGAAGGCAAAGGAGTTGCATTTGGCAAGTCATTCAGTCGAAGAGGCAATATGAAAAAAATTTTGCGGATGATAAAAGAAATGGCCGATGAAGAGAAGCTCTGGAATTACGCGATTGTTCATGCCCAAAACCTCGAGCAGGCTGAGATGTATGCGGAAAAAATAAAGGAATCCATCCACCAGAATCCGGCTTATATCGTGGATATATCACCTGTGATAGGCGTACACAACGGAATCGGTGCTGTTGGAATTGCGCTTATGTTTGAATAAATCTCACTGAAACTGAATTATTCACGAGTCCAGATTGCCGCAGAGGTAAGGCGCGGCCCATGAAGCTGTGGTCGTCCACCGCGAATGGGCCGTAACCCCGCAGATGCGGTTAGATCGGCTCGCCCAAAGGGTAAAAATGCCGATTATGATTAAAAGAAAATTTAGAAAATAAGGTGATTCCTTTGACATTGTGAAAAATCATGCTAATAGGCAGATATCATTGAAAATAAATAAAGGTATCGGCAGTTTTTATGAATAATTCAGGTTAAGTAAAGTATCGAATATTTCACTCGAGAGAAATAGAAATTTTATCAACTCACATAATGAGTTCTTAGCATGCTTAATTTTATACTTTATTCAGCCATCTGTGTTTTTCTTTTCATGTCGTTTATTTTTATGCTCGCATGGATAAAGAGGGATAACTCTATCGTCGACATTGCTTGGGGAATCGGTTCCATATTGGTCACAATTTTGACTTTTTTTCTGGACACCGAATTCGTTACTCGCGATGTTCTTGTAACTGCGTTGGTCTTTATATGGGGAATGAGATTGGCAACACATATAGCCATCAGAAATAAAGGAAGAGGCGAAGATTTCCGGTATGCGCAATGGAGAAAGGATTGGGGAAAGTGGTTTTTTATCAGGAGCTTTTTACAGATTTATATGCTTCAAGGATTTTTGCTTTTAATCATTGCCTATCCGGTAATGCTTATTAATCATTCTAAAGAAGCGGGAATCGTGTTTCTTGATATCCTGGGGCTAATTATCTGGCTAGAAGGATTCTTTTTCGAGGCAGTGGGAGATTATCAACTATCGAAATTTAAGAGAAAAGCAGAAAATAAGGGAAAAATTATGACTCAGGGCTTGTGGAGGTATACACGTCATCCTAATTATTTTGGAGAGACTGCCATGTGGTGGGGAATCTTCTTGATTGCTCTTTCTGTGCGAAACGGGTTGACAGCTATTGCAAGCCCTTTGCTAATCACATTTCTTCTTTTGAAGGTTTCAGGAGTTAAGATGTTAGAAAAAAAATATGTTGGCAATAAAGAGTTTGAGGAATATGCGAAAAGGACAAGCCCTTTTTTTCCATGGTTTCCTAAAAAGCGGTAAAATTCTTTTTGAGTTTTATTAAAGAAAAGGAGTGAGGTTATGTTTAAAATGGTTGATGTTGTCGGGGTTTCTCCGGCAGGCTTCTCAGAGGCCGTAAAAGATGGCGTTGATAAAGTCTTGGCGTCGGGTGAAAAAGTCCATTTTTTCCAGGTTCTGGAACAGCGGGGAGCCGTGCGAGAGGGTGCACTCAAGGAGTTTCAGGTTGTAATCAGAGTGGCCACTGAATTTCCAGAAAAAAGTTAGAACAAGGACTAAGTAGAAAAAAAGGAAGATATTGAAATTCATATTTTCAAATCTCTTAGGCTTATGAGTGCTTTAAGCTCACTTTTTTCGGACAAAAAGGAGAGTTCAAATGAATATTATTCGCTATTTTTTGGTTTGGCTTTTATCTTTTGCCTTCACAAGCTTAATAGACGCTATCTGGCATCTGGGAATATTCAAGAAGGCATATTCTGAAGGAATAAGGCCGCTTGCCCGCATTAGTGGCGACAAAATGGCTATTAATCCCTTTGCTGGTATTTTGTCTCAAGTCTTGGTTGTAACGTGCATTGTATTTTTAGTTCTATTTAAAACGCAAAAGGTGAATTATTTAGAAGCAGCTTTGATCGGTGCAATTGCTGGAATTTTAGCAATTACTGTTTATGGACTCACAAATTATGCTCTTTTTAAAGATTGGAGCTTGAAGCTAACTGTTCTTGAAGTTATCTGGGGCCCGATGCTGGGTTCTTCTAGCGGAGTTTTTGTTATTTGGATAAAATCCATTTTAGTTATTTGAATACTAGAAAATATAGAGAATGACTCTTGAAATAGAAGAATGAATTTTGTATTATTTTAGTTCATAAAAGAGAGTTATTCTAAAATTGATTGATATCAGTAGCTGACATTATTTCTGGTCTTTATAGACTAAAAATCTTATTGGTCAGGAAATTACTGATAATTCTTTTCTTATTAAAAAGGGAATAGATAAAATCTAAATTACCAAAATTCTTATATACTATTTACTATGAAAAAAATAATATTCCTGTTGGCTTTTACTTTAACCAGTTTATCGTGCGTTTCTAAGTTAAGGGAGCCCCCAGAGCTTGATTTTAACGTTCCGGATAAGTGGGTTTCTGGAGAACTAAAGGCTGAAGGCGATATTTCTCAATGGTGGACTCGTTTCGATGATCCTAAACTGAACTCTATCATACCCATTGTCCTTAAAGAAAACTACAATTTAAAAGCCTCTGGTGCTCGACTTGAGGCTGCTGCCGCTTTAGCACGCTTAGCTGGAGCAGATTTATACCCTCAGGCGAATTTAAATCTTAATGCAATCCGTCAGAAGAGGAATTTCTTGGGTTTCCCTTTTCCTGGATCAGATACCGGCGTCCCGAGTGTAACAACAAACTTGTTTGGTGTTTCGCTCGATGTGAGCTGGGAAATCGATCTTTGGGGAAGAATCCGTGCTTCAAAATCAGCAGCCACCGAAGACTTTCAAGCATCCCTAGCCGATTTAATCGGGTTTCAACTTTCGCTGGCAGGTCAAACGGCGAAAGCTTGGTTTGCCGCGATTGAAGCCGAGCGTCAGGTCCGGCTGGCAGAAGCGACTGTTGAAAATTATAGAACTACGAACGAACAGGTTTTCACTCGCTATAAACGCGGCTTGCGCCCCTCCCTGGATGTGCGCTTTTTTGAATCAAATTTAGCCGCTGCCAAAGCAGTACTCCTTCAGAGGGAAGACCAACTTCAGCGTATTAAAAGGCAACTAGAAATCTTAGTGGGACGCTATCCCTCAGCCAGAATTTCAGTGAGTGATAAACTGCCAGAAATCACTGACTCGATACCTGCAGCTTTGCCTGCAGATATAATCAGTCAAAGGCCTGATTTAATTGCAGCTGAAAAGCGATTGGCCGCGGCAAACCTGCGTGTTGCTGAATCCCGCCGGGCACTCTATCCCCGCATCAGTCTCACTGGTTCAGCGGGGAATTCCAGCGATGAATTCAGCAACCTACTCAATGGAGATTATTCTGTTTGGAATCTCATTGGAAATTTGTTCCAGCCCATTTTTCAGGGAGGAAGGCTCCGCGCCGGGGTTAATCTGGCGAAAGCAAGAGAAAGAGAAATTCTTGCTCAATATGCTCAAACCGTATTAAGCGCATATGCTGAAGTCGAAACTGCCCTGGCCGCAGAGAAATTATTAAAAGAGGTAGATAAAGCTTTGCAGATTGCAGCAGAACAGGCGATGGCTGCAAGAAAGTTAGCAGAAGATCGCTATTCCAGGGGACTTGCAAATCTAATTGAGGTTCTCGAGGCACAGCGGCGGGCTTTTGATTCGCAGAGCCAGCTTTTAAGCGTCCGTCGCCAGAGATTAGAAAACCGGATTGATCTTTTTCTGGCGCTGGGCGGTGATTTTTATATAGATTCAATCATTCAGTCTCCCATCGAGAAGGAGGCAAAATCCGATGAATAAAAAACTTAAATTTTTCCTCCCGATTATTATCATTGCTATCGGGCTCATTGGGGCTTTCGTTATGATCAAGTCGCGCCCGAAAATCCAGGCGAAACCGGTAACTTTTCCCGCTCCATTGGTTCGTGCGAGCATAATTAAACTGCAGAATTTTCAGTTAACCGTTAAATCGCAGGGAACCGTCAGTCCTCGCACAGAAAGTGAGCTTTTCTCCCAGGTGTCCGGCCAGGTGATCGAAGTCTCCCCTCAATTTGCCCCTGGCGGTTTTTTTGAGAGGGGCGAAGTTCTGGTAAAAGCCGATCCGCGTGATTATGAATTAGCTCTATCTCGATGGAAAGCTCAAATCGCGCAGGCCGAGTTGAGATTGGCACAGGAGGAAGAGGAAGCCAGTATCGCGCAGGAAGAATGGAAGAGATTAGGTAAGAAGGAGCAAGCCAATCCGTTGGTTTTGCGGGAGCCCCAATTGGCCGAAGCAAAAGCATCCTTGGAAGGAGCTCAAGCGAGTTTGAAGCAGGCTGAACTGAATTTACAACGAACACAGATTCGGGCCCCTTTTAACGGAAGAGTCAGGAGTAAGAAAGTAGACTTAGGACAATACGTAAGCCCCGGGGTAGCACTGGCCACAATATACGCGGTCGATTATGCAGAGGTTCGCTTGCCCGTGCCGGATAATGAAATGGGTTATCTAGATTGTTGCCTGGACTACCGCAGTAAAAATCCTGCCACTTTAAATATAGATGTGACTTTGAAAGCGAATTACGCCGGAAGGGATTACAGATGGAGCGGTAAAATCGTCCGGGTAGAGGGAGAAATCGATCCTTTGAGCCATATGATCACCCTGGTAGCTAGAGTCGAAGATCCATATGGACGCGATCAAAGAAGCGATAGGCCACCTCTGGCGGTGGGTTTGTTTGTTGAAGCAGAGATCAAAGGAAAGCTAGTGAGAGATGTAGTAGTTATTCCGCGATCAGCTCTAAGGGGAACTGAAAGTGTACTAATGATCGATGATGAAAATAAACTTCATTTTCGTATTGTCGAGGTTTTAAGGAAAGATTCTGAGACAGTTATCATCAGCTCAGGTCTCGAACAGGGAGAACGCATCTGTATCTCCCCGCTTGAAGCTGTTGTTGAAGGCATGAAAGTACGAGTCTTGAATGAAGATGAGTCCAAAGCTTCGAGTAGCACTGCTGGATATGAGGAATGATTAAAATTATAGAGTGGTTTGCAAGAAACCCGATTGCTGCCAACCTGGTTCTATTACTAATAATTGTTGGTGGTCTACTAACTATGTCCGGGATCAAGCAGGAAGTCTTCCCGGAAATTGCATCTGATTTAATCACGGTTTCTGTCCCTTATCTCGGGGCAGCTCCAGAAGAAGTCGAAGAAGCCGTATGCGTCCTGATTGAGGAAGAAATTCAGAGTTTGGAGGGAATCAAAAGAATCACTTCGCGTGCATCAGAAGGAATTGGCTCTGTTACAGTTGAACTTATTCCGGGAACAGATGTCCGGAAGCTCCTCGATGATGTTAAGGCCAGAATAGATGCCATAGATACTTTTCCAGAAGAGACAGAAAAACCGATAATCCAAGAGTTGTTGAATAGACGCCAGGTGATAAACCTCGCTATCTCAGGTGATACGGACGAGAAGACTCTCAAGATTCTCAGTGAGCAAATTCGTGACGATATTCTAATGTTACGTGGGATCACTCAGGCTGAAATCGCCAATATCAGACCATATGAAGTTTCTATTGAAGTTTCCGAACAAGCTTTGCGCCGTTTTGATTTAACTTTTGATGAAGTAGCGCAGGCAGTCCGCCGTTCTTCGTTGGATTTGCCCGGCGGTTCCATCAAAACAGAGGGCGGGGAAGTTTTATTACGAACCAAAGGCCAGGCTTATGTAGGTTTAGATTTTGAAAATATAATATTACGGACTCAACCGGATGGAACTCGGTTGAAAGTAGGCGATGTGGCTTCGGTCATTGACGGTTTTGCCGAGACAGATCAAGCAGCTCGCTTTGACGGCAAACCAAGCGCTCTTATCCAGGTGTTTCGGGTTGGCAATGAAGATGCTATTCAGGTTGCTAAAGCAGTCAGACAATATGTCAGTGAAGCTCAGAAGAGAATACCAGAAGGCATCAAGCTGACGATATGGAGTGATGATTCGGAAGTTCTTAAAAGTCGTCTTGATTTGTTATTCCGTAATGGACGAAGTGGATTCATATTGGTTTTTATCATGCTCGCGCTTTTTTTACGATTGCGACTGGCATTCTGGGTAGCGTTGGGAATTCCCGTATCCTTTCTCGGTGTTATATGGCTAATGCCTTCTCTTGCTGTTTCAGTTAACATGATCTCTCTTTTTGCTTTCATCGTTGTCATCGGTATTGTTGTCGATGACGCAATTATAGTGGGTGAAAACATTTTCTCAGAATATGAAAAAGGTAAAACTGGCGTTCAAGCTGCCATAGATGGTGTTAGGGGAGTAGCTGTTCCTGTGGTATTCGCGGTGCTGACCACTGTCGCTGCCTTCTGGCCGCTTTTGAGGGTTGAAGGAGTTATCGGGAAAATTATGAGGTTCATTCCTGTCATCGTTATTTCAACTCTTTTATTTTCACTGTTTGAATCGCTTTTTATTCTGCCTTCCCACCTCTCCCATATTAGAAAGATAAAAAAGACACCACCTCGAGGCTGGAAAGGCGTCTGGGGCCGATTCCAGGGAAAATTCAATGAATTATTCCAGAAGTTCATCAATCGTGTCTACCGGCCTAGCTTAGAATTAGGGCTTAGATTGAGGTATATCACTGTAGCTGCTTTCATCTTAGTTTTGCTTTTAACAATCGGATTAGTTGGCGGAGGCTGGATCAAATTTGTTTTTTTGCCCCGGATAGACGCGGATAATGTTATTGCTGATTTAACCATGCCGCTTGGAACTCCTGTTGAAGCGACTGCTGATGCTGTGCGCCGCTTGGAAGAAACAGCATTGAGATTACAGGACGAGCTTGACCTGGATCAACGCATCATTCGGCACGTGCTCTCTTCAATCGGCGAACAGCCCAGCCGAAATCAAGCGAGCGGGCCGAATGTGGCCACCGGTGTTTTTGCTGGTTCTCATCTTGGTGAGGTGAATATTGAACTTATTCCCTCTGAAAAACGGAAAATCAGCAGTATCCAGATTGCAAACCGCTGGCGGGAATTGACAGGTTCTATTCCGGATGCCGCTGAGCTGACTTTTTCCAGTTCGCTTTTTTCGGCTGGAGCACCGATAAATATCCAACTGGCGAGTTCTAATTATACAGCCTTGAGGAAAGCTGCAGAACATTTGAAAGATAAGCTCAAGGATTATCCTGGTGTTTTCGATGTTGCTGACTCCTTTCGATTAGGAAAGCAAGAAGTGAAGTTAGAGATAACTCCAGTTGCTGAATCTTTAGGATTAACTCTTTCTGATTTGGGGCAGCAAGTCCGACAGGCTTTTTACGGTGAAGAAGTGCAGCGGATCCAGCGCGGCCGGGATGAAATAAAAGTAATGGTTCGATATCCACACGAAGAGCGGCGCTCCTTGGGAAACTTGGAAAATAAGCGAATCCGGACATCTGGAGGAATTGCTGTGCCGTTTTCGGCGGCTGCAAAGGCGACATTGGGACGGGGATATTCCACCATACAGAGAACAGACAGGCGGCGCACGATTAACATCACAGCGGATGTGGATGAAAGTAAGGCCAATGCTAATGAATTGCTCACGGACGTTACAAGAAATGTTTTGCCCCCTTTATTGGCTGATTATCCAGGGGTTTCTTATTCTTTAGAAGGTGAACAGCGGGATCAAAGTGAAGCTCTGGGAAGCTTACGAACTGGCTTCATACTTGCTTTATTTATTATCTATGCTTTACTGGCAATACCGTTTAGATCATACCTGCAGCCAGTTCTTGTCATGGCCGTTATTCCATTTGGAATTGTGGGAGCTATCTGGGGTCATATCATCATGGGAATTGATCTGACCATCCTGTCATTTTTCGGTATTGTTGCCTTAGCCGGTGTTGTTGTTAATGACAGCCTCGTTCTTGTGGATTTTATCAATCGCTTCCGGGCTTCTGGTGAGCCCATTGAAAAAGCCATCCGGGAGGCGGGTGTGATCCGATTCCGTCCGATCATACTGACGTCTATCACAACTTTTGCCGGGCTAACACCATTGTTGCTCGAGCGAAGCTTACAGGCTCGTTTCCTCATTCCCATGGCGGTTTCCTTGGCTTTTGGTGTTGTTTTTGCGACCTTTATAACACTTGTTCTGGTACCAGTCAGTTACCAAATCTTAGAGGATATAAAAGCTCAGTTTTTTAAGTTACTGGGCTTACGCAGGAGAGATGCATAAAAATCTTGAAGGATCCCGGATAATTACACGCTACTGACTTTCTTAATATAAGCTTTCACATCAAATTTTGAGCAGGCTCCTTTGTAGTTCATATAACGAATTTTTCCGAAAATGGGCCTTGGAAACCAGGCCCTGTCATGAACTCCACCGATAGACCAGGCAACTCCTACATATCCATTAGAATCTCTGCCGTCCAGTTCGTATTTGTCATTGAGATAAATCGCAGTTTTTAGAGCCTCATCTGGCGTCTCTGTCCACTCCAATATTTTTTTTGCCCAGTACATTCTCAGATAGCCGTGCATTTTGCCGGTTTTCACCATCCCCTTCTGAGCTGCGTTCCACAAGTCATCATGAGTTTGGCCGGTTTCAAACTGTCCAAGCGAATAGCTATATTCCCTTCTATCATTTCGATGCTCATTGAGCGTCTTTTTTGCCCAATCTGGAAAGCCTGTAAAATTATCATATTGCTCATTGTAAAAACAGAAATTATCCGCGAGTTCCCGTCTCACGATGAGTTCTTCCAAAAAAGCTTGTTGCTTACTGGTTGTCGTGCTGCTTTTTTTGATTTCAAGTGCAACTCGCTGAGCCGAGATCTGACCAAAATGAAGATAAGGGGATAGGTTTGATTGGCCATCCTGGTTTGGATCGTTTCTTTTTGCATCATAGTCTGAAAGCTTATACTGTGTAAAATGTTTCAACATTTGCTTTGCTGCCTTCTCTCCAGGCTTAATCCAGTCAACTTCTAAAACCTTTCTATCGACTTTTAAACTCTTTTTCGCTCTACCCCAATCTGTCTCCTCAGCTTTTTCGTTCCAGGAGTAAGGATGTTTCTTGAGATTTGGAAAGTCATCCATAAATTCACTCAACTGCCGTTTCACCTTTGGGCGGAAAGTATAGGCTGCAAATTCCTGTTTGGGCGAGGCTATCCAGCAGGGAATGATATTATGGGCATCCACTTCATAAACAGGAATATCAATCCTGTCCAAGACATTCTTTTTCCACGCTTTTTTCAGGCGCAGCGGATCAAAGTCAGTGATGAGAGCACCAATCTTGTTTTGCACCGCAAATTTCGCTATTTCCTTTTTGGGTGAGCCTAAAATAAGAAAAAAAGGAATATTTTTTTCTCTTATATTTTTCTCTGTTTCCTGGAGGCCCTGAAGCATAAAGGCATATTGTCTGATAGTCGCTCCGAGAAATTGAGGGACTAAACAGAAAACCACCGCCAGAGGTGTCCTTTGTTTGAAGGCAAGTTCCTGGGCAAAGAAGAGCGCCCAGTTGTCATGAGCACGCTGGTCCCGGCTCATCCAATAGACTATCGGACCGGGTTTCTCTTTTGCCTTTTTTAGTATCCTTATGCGTTCATTTTTCATGTTTTTTTGTAAATAATTATATACTATTGATACCTGCATAAGTAATGTCCTATTTAAGGCGTAAAAAAAGAGGAGTATGTTTCACGAAAGAACGAATAAGATTTTGCTTCTTCTGAAGAGAAAAGCCATGACGACGGGCCTTTTTAGTCA
>Ga0209986_10004293_pt1 | contig 12120 bp, 14 predicted proteins | sample BlataG_FD_183168 | JGI IMG/M metagenome (GOLD analysis project Ga0209986, IMG submission 183168) | Deep subsurface microbial communities from Black Sea to uncover new lineages of life (NeLLi) - Black_00105 metaG (SPAdes) (version 2) | ecosystem: Environmental > Aquatic > Marine > Oceanic >...
CAGGGAATTTGGAATTAATTCAAGGGAAGATTAACGTTGGCGAAGCGATGGCTCCACCCGTAATCAGGGAGGTAAAGAAGTATATTGACCCTGCAAATATAGTAATCATCGATGTTCCTCCGGGAACCTCTTGTCCTGTAGTAGAGGCGGTAAAAGGGAGCGATTTTTGTCTCCTCGTGACCGAACCTACTCCTTTTGGGCTAAATGACCTTTCACTGGCAGTGGAGGTAGTGAGAAAGCTGGATATTTCGTGTGGGGTGGTAATTAATCGTGTTGGAATAGGAGGCGAGGAAGTTGAGAGGTATTGCCATCGGGAAGGAATACCAATTTTACTGAAAATCCCCCTGGATAGAAATATCGCCATGCTCTATTCCCAAGGGATTCCCTTAATAGAAGGGGTGCCTCGGTGGCGTGAGGAGTTTCTCAGACTTTTTCAGGACATCAAAGATATAATTGCTGCTAGCTGGGTAGCAAAATGATGGACTGGCAAGAAGTTGCCATAGATGGCGAAACACACCTCAAAAGGGTAGTGGATATGTATGAAGAGCTGGGCTTTGAAGTTCGCCTGTAGGAAGTTAAGCCTGAAGAACTTGAGCATTGCACTCAATGTTTGCAAGAGAAGGGGGAAAAGATATACCAGGTCTATGCCCGACGCAAACCAGAAAGTCAGGAGTAAAAGTCAGGAGTAAATGAAAGAAATCGTGGTTCTTAGTGGCAAGGGAGGAACAGGAAAGACAAGCATAGTGGCTTCCTTCGCTGCCCTAGCCCAAAGCAAGGTGTTGGCTGACTGTGATGTGGATGCCGCCGACCTTCATCTGCTCCTTAGCCCCACAGTTAAAGAAGAAAAGGAATTCTGGAGCGGACAAGTTGCCTTTATTGATAGAGAAAAGTGCATAGAGTGTGACTTATGTCAGGAAATATGTCGCTTTGATGCAGTGCAAAATTATACCGTTGATCCTGTCTCCTGCGAAGGATGCGGTTTCTGCCACCAAATTTGCCCGACTGAGGCTATAACTATGCAGGAGATTATGGCAGGGCATTGGTTCATTTCAGATACGCGCTATGGCAGTCTCGTTCATGCCAGGTTGGGAGTCGCTGGGGAAAACTCCGGCAAGTTAGTCGCCTTAGTTCGAAATAATGCCAAACTTGTAGCTGAGAGGCAAAATCTTGACTATATCATCACCGATGGGCCTCCGGGCATAGGCTGTCCTGTCATTTCCTCCCTATCAGGAGCTAACTTAGCTCTCTTAGTAACCGAGCCAACATTGTCGGGAATGCATGATCTGGACCGCGTTATCGGTGTCTGCCGCCACTTTGGCGTTCCTGCCTTGGTTTGCATAAATAAATACGACATTAATGAGGAAAATACGTCTCAGATTGAAAGTGATTGCCTTAACCAAGGAGTGGAAGTAGTATGTAAAATACCCTTTGATAATGTGGTAACTGAGGCAATCGTGCAGGGTTTACCGGTGGTAGAATATTCCAGCAGCGAAGTAACTCAGCGGATAAGGGAGCTGTGGCAAATTATTTCAGCCAAACTAGAAAAATAGGAGGTAGAGATGCCAATTTATGAATACAGATGCCTGGAGTGCGGTAAGATTTCAGAGATATTTCTCCACAGCCTTAACAGCCAAAATGTCCAATGTCCAGCATGTGGCAGCTACAAGCTGGACAAACTCTTCTCCGCCCCATATACTCTGAAGGCTGGTGCCTCTACACATGGCACGACTTGTTGTGGCAAGACAGAGCGTTGCGAGACGCCTCCTTGCTCCTTGGACGACACTTGCAGGAGGGATAACAAATGAGATTCGCAGTACCTATAGTAGAAGGTAAGGTGGCTGCCCACTTTGGCCATTGCAGCCATTTCGCCTTGTTTGATGTTGATGAAGCAACTATGGCGATTGTGACGAAGGAGGTCATACCATCGCCAGGACATCAACCCGGACTTCTTCCCACATGGCTGGCTGAAGAAGGGGTTTCCGTTGTCATAGCTGGCGGCATGGGTTCTAGGGCCCAAGCTCTTTTTAGTGAGCATCGCATTAAAGTCGTTGTTGGCGTGCTTGGTGACGACCCTGAGAAGGCTGTTCTGGGTTATATAAAAGGCGAGTTGGCAACAGGCGATAATATATGTGACCATTAAGGATAAAGGCAAAATGGAGACAAAAGCATTTTCCAGCGATAGCAATTTGAACCCTGAGGAGGTGATTAAAGAAGCAAAATAGGGAACAAATGATTATTGTTGGTCTGACAGGAAGTGTGGGCACGGGCAAAAGCACGGTAACCAAATTTTTTAGAGAACTAGGGGCTTATATAATTGATTGGGATGAGCTGGCTCGGAAGGTAACCCGTCCTCACTCAAAGGCTTGGAAAGAAATAGTAGAGCATTTTGGGAAAGGCATTTTGAATGATGACCTTACCATCAAGCGGCAGAAGCTGGCTGAGATAGTATTTTCCGACAAAGAAAAGGTGGCAAAGCTAAATCAGATAGTTCATCCCGAGGTGTTTAAGGAAGACGAAAGAATTACAAATGAGATCAAAAGCCTTGACCCCGATGCTCTAATTATTAAGGACATTCCGTTACTGTTTGAGCTTACTCGCCCTATATTTGTGGATAAAATAGTCGTTGTTTCTGCCAGTGAACAAACTCAATTAAGACGATTAGAAGAAAAGGGGATGAGCCGGGAGGATGCCCAAAACAGGATAAAGTCCCAATTTCCTCTTGAGGAAAAAATCAAATCTGCCGATTTTGTTATTAATAATGATGGTTCACTTGAAGAGACAAAGAGGCAGGTAGAGGAAATATATTCTTTGTTGAGGAAAGGAGAACAACATGGAAAGCAGAGGTAAGTGGGAGACCTTTTACCAGCAGGAGGTGATTTGGTGAATCAAATCGAGGCAAAATTAGAAGAAGCACTGAATAAAGTGCTTGTCCCCGGGACAATGCGTAGCTTGGTACAGATGAACTTGGTTCGAAGCATGGAAGTTAAGGATGGCAAGGCGAAAATAAATTTGGCTTCGACTGCTATCCCTGACCAATATCATAGTTGGCTGAAGGACAAAGCAGCGGCAGCGGTTAGCGAGCTTTCCGGGGTGGAGGAAGTAACTGTTGACCTTGTCGAAGCCAAGCCCAAAGAACTTAATCAGATTGAGAAAATAATAGCGGTCATGAGTGGTAAAGGAGGAGTCGGCAAATCTCTGGTAGCTGGTTTGTTGGCTACTGCTTTTGCTCGGGAGGGAAAGGACGTGGGCATACTCGACGCTGATATCACTGGCCCCAGTATCCCTAAGATGTTTGGGTTAGATGCTCGCCCCAGCGGTAGCGAGACAGGTATTTTGCCCGTATTATCGAGGTCTGGAATTGAAATTATGTCCATGAATCTGCTTTTGCCTAGTGAGGATGAAGCGGTTATCTGGAGAGGGCCCCTTATGTCTAAAGCTATCACGCAATTCTGGGAGGAAGTTCTTTGGGGCAAGCTGGACTATCTCATAATAGACCTGCCGCCGGGCACTGGAGATGCCCCATTGACGGTGCTGCAGGCAATACCCATCTCAGGGGTAATCGATGTTTTTACCCCCCAGGAGTTGACTGAGATGATAGTCAAGAAGGCAGTGAAGATGGCACAGAAGATGAATGTTCGAGTTCTGGGAGTAGTGGAAAACATGAGCTATCTCGTATTGCCTGACACAGGTAAGAAGATGGAAATTTTTGGCAGGAGCAAAGGGGAGGAAATGGCTAAGGCTTCCGGAGCTCCTCTTTTGGGGAGCTTGCCCATTGACCCGGAGTTAGCCAGGTTATGTGACGAAGGAAAAATTGAGAGATATAGTTCAGATGCTGTGTCTGAGCTTTTTGCCAATGTGGTCGCAGTTCTAAATGGGAAGAATTAAGAGTAGCTATATATTGTTAGTCGAGCTTGCCGCCTCCAATCCATTCCTGGCTTTGGCTCGAGCGATTGTAAATGCCAGAGCCACCTTTATTTTGCCAAAGAGAAAGACAGACTAAAGGCGAAGGTTGCAGAAGCAGTCAGGCAAGCTGGTCTGGCCCGTGAAATCTTTTTCTAGAGGAGTAGAGAAAATGGCAGAAGAATTTGATGACTCGTTCAAAGAACTGGAGCAATCCGTCATGGAGGATATGAAAGGGGTCTACTCAGAGAAAACAATTGACCATTTTCTGAACCCCAGAAACCTGGGTGAAATTCCCGCCCCCGATGGCTTTGGCAGGATAACTGGTCCCTGTGGGGATGCTATGGAAATATGCCTTAAAGTGAGAGATGGCAGGGTTATGAATGCTTCCTTCTGGACAGATGGCTGTGGAACTACTATTGCCTCAGGCAGCATGGTCACAGAAATGGTTAAAGGAAAGAGCATCGTAGAGGCCTCGCGGATTACTCAGGACGGTATACTGGCTGCCTTGGGAGGACTCCCTGAGGAAAGCGAGCACTGTGCTCTTTTGGCAGCCAATACGCTTAAAGAAGCAATCAAGGACTACCTGGCTTTTAAGAACGAATCATGGAAAAGGGCTTATAGGTGATAAAAGCAATTCGCCTTTCAAGATACCAGCCATGTCAATCATTTATGGTCCAGTTTCATCGTGGCGACTGGGCAGGTCATTGGGTATAGACCTTCTAAATACGAGGAGGAAGGTCTGCTCCTTTAACTGCGTCTATTGCCAGTTAGGTGAGACTACCCAATTTGTTGCTGAGCCAAAGGAATTTGTCAGCCTGGAGCGGCTAGCCAAAGAAATCCAGTCGGTGAGGCAAATAAAAGCTGACTACGCCACTTTTTCTGGCATGGGTGAGCCTACACTGGCCAGTAATCTTGGTGAGGCGATTGAGCTTGCAAGGTCGATTTTGGATTTACCCATAGCGGTGCTTACCAATTCCTCGCTCATGTTCCGAAAAGATGTAAGGCAGCAACTTGCCCATGCTGATACAGTAGTAGCTAAGCTGGATGTGCCAAATGAAGAGCTATTCGCCATGGTCAATAGACCAGCCCCCGGATTACATTTTGACCAGATAAAAGATGGTATCAGGCTTTTTAGGGACAAATATAGGGGCAAATTAGCCCTGCAGGTAATGTTCATTGAAGCTAACAAGGATTATGCCTCGGAGATAGCAGCGCTGGCTCGTCAGATTTCGCCTGACGAGGTGCAAATAAATACACCTTTACGCCCCTGTGCTGTGAGACCACTACCGCCTAAAAACATAGCTAAGGTACAGCGGGAGTTTACCAATTTCGAAAGTGTTGTCACTGTATACGAGGCACGAAAGTACAAAGTTCTGCCGCTTGATTTGGCGGAGACATTGCGACGTCGGCTCAAGCTTTAGCTATTATGCAGCCACCGAAAGGACTGAAAGCTCGTTAATATTACAGTCTGGGCAACAGAAAAGATGCAAATTAAGGCGGCTCCGGCTTTAGGGAAAGAATCGGACTTAGGACGAACGTGAGCATTACTGTTGTATATGACAATAACAAATATGACGGACGCCTCACCACAGCATGGGGATTCTCCTGTGTGGTCAAATTCCCAGAGGAAACTATCCTTTTTGATACTGGAGGTGATGGCATAATACTGCTCAGCAATATGGCGAAGGTAGGTATCAACCCTGAGGAGATAGATGCAGTGGTGTTATCACATATACATGGCGATCATACCGGAGGGCTGGACAAGTTTCTGAAACAAAATAGTCAGGTAACAGTCTATATGCCACTATCTTTCCCCCAATGGATGAAAGAAAATGTCAAGTCTTCTGGGGCAATCGTTAAAGAGGTGCATGAACCTCGACAGTTACTTGAGGGTGTATTTACTACCGGGGAACTCGATGGCGGAGTGACAGAGCAATCGTTGCTGGTAACAACATCAAGAGGACTGGTGGTGATAACTGGCTGTGCTCATCCGGGAATAGTAAACATCGTCAAAAAGGCGAAAGAAATTAGCCGGGATAAAGTCTATCTCGTCATTGGTGGCTTTCACCTCGCCAGGGCCTTTCCATCCCAGCTTAGCTACGTAGCGGAAAGCTTGCTGCACTTGGGGGTAGAAAAAGTAGCACCATGCCACTGTAGCGGCGATGAGGCTAGGGAGCGGTTCGAAGATTACTTCGGCGAGAACTATATTGACTGCGGAGCGGGCAAAGACATAATAATTACATAGGAGGAAGCATGAATATCATCACTTTAGTTGAGAATACTGCAGGCAGAACACGCTTGCTTGCTGAATGGGGATTAAGCATTCTTGTGGAGCTAGACGGGTTGACAGTTCTTCTTGATAGTGGGGAGAGTGGCTCAGTAGTCCACAATGCCTCCGAATTAGGCATAGATCTCTCCACTATAGACAAGATTGTCCTGAGCCACGGTCACTGCGATCACACGGGAGGACTCCGTGAGCTGCTTATGGCGATGAGGAAGCAAGTGGAGATAATCGCCCACCCTGATATCTGGGATGCCAAGTATGTCAAACTTCCAGGAGAAGCAGAATATCGCTACATCGGTATACCATTCCAGAGGGAGGAGTTAGAGAGTCTGGGAGCCTCGTTTACTCTAACTGGCGAGCCGGTATGGATAAGCGACCGCATCGTGACCACAGGCGAAATTCCCCTGCTCACTGGTTATGAAAAAATAGATCCTAACCTCTATGTTAAAAAAGAGGGCACTTTTCAGCCTGACCCTGTCAGAGATGATATGGCGCTGGTGATTAAGACTGACCATGGCTTAGCCATAGTTGCTGGCTGTGCTCACCGTGGTATCATTAATACTTTGCGTCATGGTCAAAAGCTAACCAATGCGGAGACTATTGACACCGTGCTGGGTGGCACACACTTGATCCGTGCTACCCAGGAACAAACCGAGTTAACCATCGCTGAGCTGAAGCAATTTGGTATCCAAAGGCTGGGAGCCTCCCACTGTACTGGCTTCCCTGCCACAGTAAAGCTAGCTCAGGAATTTGGCGAGGTCTTTTTCCCTAACAATGCCGGCACACGCCTTGAAATAGGCTAGCCAAGTATTCCTATGTCAGCTAAGCTCGTCTATCAAACGTTGTATCGGAACCGCTATCTGGTCTTCCTGAACATGGGGTGAGTAGCAACTGTCAATCTGCACCAGTTTGATAAGTGGCATTCTATTCGCTATGGCAACAGCAAGCTTGTCAATTGTTCCTGATACGATTTCTTCAGACATCACCTCGGCTCCTACCAAGGTCTTGGTGCTGCGGTCGGCGACGAGCTTGTAATGGGCCGGCTTGCCATCAAATCTCTGCCTGAGCCAAGGGGTGTCAACTCTGACGGAAGCGACATCCACCCCCCTCTCTTTAGCCTCCCTTTCGGTAAAACCAACAGCTCCTATTTGATGACTGAACACCTTGGTAACAAAAGGCATGGCTGTCCCTTCATAGGAGATGGTATTGTTCCGGACGGTGTTCCTCCCCGCTATATACCCGGTGCGGATGGCATTGGTTGCCAGTTGAATTCTCCTTTTAGAACTGGCGACGATATCCCAGTTCTCCATGCAATCTCCTATGGCATAAATATCGGGGTCGCTGGTTTGAAGATAGTGGTTCACAGCTATGGCACCTGTTTCACCTATCATTAGACCGGCTTTTTGAGCCAGCTCAACGTTGGGCTCAGCTCCCGTGGCAAAGAAGATAAAATCCACCTCCAGTTCTCGCTCAGAGAGAATTACACGCTTACCCTCCCCCTGACTTCTTATGTTCTCTATTCTGGCATGTGGGATTAGTTCCACTCCATTCTCCTTAATCACGGCTTCTAACATTTCCGCCATGTCTTTATCGAGGTGAGCACGTAGAATATCCCGTCTAGCTAATAGGTAGACCTTAGGGTAACCTCTCGACTTTAGAGCCGCAGCTATTTCCAGGCTTATGAAGCCACCTCCGACAATGGCTGCTTTATCATATTTTGGAATTATGTTCCCTAGGACTACGCCATCAGCCATGTCGGTGCTTAACACAAATTCGTTTCTACCGTCCAGTCCGGGAAAGGAAGGAAGAGACGGGATAGCACCCAAGGCTAGGATCAATTTGTCATAGTCATATCTTTGACCCTTGGCGACCATGTACTTTTCTTTTCTGAAGATATCAGTAACCTCGGTATTTAGATGGATATTAATGCCTCTTTTTTCATAAAATGCTTTAGTGCGTAAGCCACGAACCAATTCTTCCCAGTGGGCAACGGTTCCGCTTAACACCAGAGGCATTTCGCAGGGCGGGCATCCCAGCTCTGCCCTTTTGCTGAAAATATTAATCTCAGCATTGTTCTCTAAGCGACGTATTTGGAGCGCCGCTATTGCCCCTGCGTCCCCGGCACCAATAATGCATACTTTCATGGCTCCCCTCCGCTATCTTTGCGCCAGCTTTTCGATTCTAACTAAAATATCATCCACCGTCAGGGATAATCCTCTTAATTCTTCTCTCAAGGCTTTTGGTGCAGGGATTGCCCCTACACGGGGAATAAAAGCAACGGGAAACTCATAGCTATAGGCTGGCACTTTTGCGCCGATGATTTGGCTTATTCTGTAACCTGACCAGGGGTTCTGCTGACAGCCAAAAGGTGAGGCTTTTCTTTCAGCAACTGCCCTGGCAAATTGCCCACAATTACCAAGTCCACATAAGCCACAGTTCAGCTTAGGCAAAACTTCGTAGATTTGCCTTATAATGTCCTTTTTCTCCATATCTTTAATTATGATCAAGCTTAATATGCCAAGTAGTTCAGTTTTTCCATGTCTCTGTGCTTAATCCTTTTACTTTCATTATTTCTTCCCAATATGCCCGGTTAGTTCAGGCTCTAACATTTCCCTTGGCATGGCTCCTACCTTCTGGTCAATAAGCTGACCGTTCTTGAATATTAGCAGCGTAGGTATGGACATGATTTGATACTTCATGGCAAGTGCTCGGTTTTCATCCACATTTAGCTTGCCAAAAGCGATCTTTCCTTGATAATCCCTGGCCAATTCCTCAATTACAGGAGAGAGAAACTGGCAAGGACCACACCATGGTGCCCAGCAATCAACCACCAATAGGGAATATTTGTTAGCTGCTTCAGCAAAATTGTCGGAGCTTAATTCGAGCACCAAATCTTTTTCCATTTCTTTAACCTCCTTTTCTTTGACTAATTCAACATTTAATGTGCCATCGCTCTTTTCCTCAAATTTTATTAGGGACGCTTCTTTCTTAAAGGAGCTCTGCAATTTCCCCCGTACCTCCTTTAACAGGAATTGTCTGCCTTGTTCTTGGTATTCTTTCAGCTTTTGGTATAGGCCTTCCGAATCGAGGAAGCCCTTGTAAAATTCCTTAAGTAGGGAATTCAGTCTTTCCCGCTCGGTTATTCTTTCCTTTTCTTCTGGAGTTACCTCTCCCATTTTAATCAGCTTCTCCCTTATAATCGGCGGGAGTCCTTCATTTTGTTCTGCCATTCTTAATCGAATTTGCGCCTTAGTGGTAGCGTGACTGCAATGCCTTTGTCACTGCCCCTCCCACAGCCTCTGAGCTTCCTCATCCACGCTTTCCTTTCAAGAGTCTTAAGATATTCTCTTTTTTTCCTTTCTTATCTGACGGCTTTTTCTCCCGGCGAACAATCTCTACCGTGATATAGCCGTCCACTATCTTAATGGCGCTTTCTTCTCTCTTAGTCTTGCCTTGACCCATTTTGCTTAGAACTGGACTTCAACACCAGCCATTGCTAATTCCTCATCTGTAACCGACTTCAAGGGGATAGGAGCATTTACATCCATGCCTGGTTCATATTTAAAGACGCCGGCAAGCTCCCTGTTCAGCATAAAGATAAGCCGGGCAAGGGGAATCTCCATGGAGCAAGCGTCTTGACACTGGCCACAATTCACACAGGAATCCATCACATGGACAATCCTTATCATAGGAAACATAATGTCAGGCGGGATTTCTCCAGGAGGCACGAAGCCCCTATCTGCCTCGAGAGAGCAGTCCTTGCAGTAACATATGGGGCAAGCATCCCTGCAACCATAGCACTTGATGCAGCGGCTGAACTGCCCAAACCAGTAGTGGAATTTCTCCTCGGTGCTCATTTCCCTTAAGCTGGTAAAATCCTTCTCTTGCCATTTTTTAGCCCGCCCGACCTCCTCCTCATTCGTCTTGCGACGAGCTTCTACCACTGCGCTATCGGGCTTTTCCACCTTGATATATCCAGCTTTAATGGCTTTCTCGATGAAATCAGCCCCTTTCTCAGAGCAGACCTCGACAAAAGTCACCTTTTTGCCCTCTGTGCCCCATTTGCCACAGGCTAAGTCCGCCATGGTTGGGATTTTCACTTCACATCTGCGGCAGTTCTCCCTTCTTCCATATCCCTTTTCCTCAAGCTCGTCCAAATCTTTCTCTTTTTCAGTGCCATCCTTTAACCTGATGGTTAATTTGCCTTCTTCTATGTCTTCTCGGACGACATCAGCGGGGTCCACTCCAAATTCCTCGCGAAACATCTGCTTTGCAGCCGCCGATGGCAGTGTGCCGGTGCAGTTAAGACCAACAAGAATGAGATTCTCCATTTTGATCTGAGTCCTTTTAACCAGCTCGATAATCGCTCTGGCATCGCAGGGCTTGCAGACTACAGCTATCTTCATGTCGAAGGCGCCACTCAGGTATTCCTTGAGAAATCGGGCAATATTAGGGGAAACGCAATGCAGCGACCCTGCAGTCTCTATCACTGCCTCCGGGTCAGTTATCAGCACAGGAACTCCGTCATATCTATTGCCATCCCGTGCCTTTACTGCCAGCACGGCATCCACCGTCTCGCTCTCCAGGGCAAATTTGAGAAGTGAAGTGACGACACCCCCACATTCAGCCCTTTTCAAGATTTCATCATCAGAAGACCAAGCAAAATACATCTCTCCTTTCATTGCTTTACCTCCTTCGATGGTTGCTCTCTAACTCTCCTAGCCTTGGCACTTTTCAGGACTTTAGGTATGACTCATTTTCAGCCCCATTTCGGTTTATCGCTTCAGCTTCATTCTGGCAGCGCAGACTTTGGTTTCGGCGCACTTGGCACTGGGGTCTAAGGCTGATATTGTCAGCACATTGGCACGGGATTCAGCGAAGTGGAAGGGGACAAACAATAGCCCTGGAGGCACTTCATTGGTGACCTTGGCTTCAATTTCTATGCTCCCCCGTCTTGTCTCCAGAGTAACCATATCCTTGTCTTTTATCCCTGTCTTAGCGGCATCCTCGGGGTTCACCTCAACAAAACCGCGACGAACCTCATCATTCAGCCTGGGCGTCCTGCGTGTCATAGTTCCGGTATGATAATGGAAAATGCTTCTCCCTGTGGTCAGAACATAGGGATACTCGTCATCAGGCAACTCCGCCGGAGGCTTGAACTCCACAGCCTGGAAATGCCCCAAACCATCAGCGGTATTGAATTTCTGCAGAAACATAGTGGGGGTGCCCGGATGGTCTTCCGAAGGGCAAGGCCAGTGAATTCCTCCTACCGTGTGGCTTAATCGTTCGTAAGTTATCCCCTTATACTGGGGAACACAGCTTCTTATCTCCTCAAATATCTCTTTGCTGGAAGAAAAATTAAATTTATCCTTGTAACCCATTTTCTCCGCCAGCCTGCATATAATCCACCAATCAGGCTTGGCTTCACCGGGAGGTTCAACGACTTTGTTTATCTTCTGCACTCGTCTGTCTATCCAAGTATGCGTAGCCTGCCTCTCCACCCAAGTAGCCGCTGGCAGCACCACATGAGCGAGCCTGGCTATCTCAGTGGGGAATATGTCCTGGACCACGAGGAAGCTAACCTTTTCTAAAGCTTTCTTCACATTATTAACATCGGGAACTGCCATCGTCGGATCTCCCCCCACAACATAGAGGTAAGGGCACTTATAAAGCATCTCTATATAGGTAACCCCTGGCTTGGTAGGCAGATTTTCCACCCCCCACGCCTCTTCAAAGAATTTCGCCGTCTCCTCACCAACACGTTTAAATCCGGGGTAGAAGACACATAGACAGCCCATATCACCACTCCCCTCACCGTTTATCTGCCCTCTCATTGAGTTTATTCCACTCCCCGGCTTACCAGCATGCCCGCAGAGAAGAGCCAGGTTAGCATGATTCCTAACATTGTCGGTGCCAACATAATGCTGGGACAT
>Ga0209986_10004294_pt1 | contig 12119 bp, 13 predicted proteins | sample BlataG_FD_183168 | JGI IMG/M metagenome (GOLD analysis project Ga0209986, IMG submission 183168) | Deep subsurface microbial communities from Black Sea to uncover new lineages of life (NeLLi) - Black_00105 metaG (SPAdes) (version 2) | ecosystem: Environmental > Aquatic > Marine > Oceanic >...
TTCTTGCTGGACACATCCGGCTAAAATTGAGCCAACCAAGCACATCGTTATTATTGAAATTAACCACTTTTTCATTTAATCAGCCTCCTCTTTGGAAATGTCTCCGTTTTACTACCACCGCCAAAGCCCGACAAGACTGGTAACCACACCATAAGTAGAGATACTAAAAGAAATAACCCTCAAAACAATTATGCTCATTGGCCCTCCTCTTATTATTCATTTGGAATAACTTCCCACCACATCATTATGGCGCTGCTTTTCGTTTCATACACGCCATCCTACCACTTCTCCAAGCCAAAAAGAAAACGCTGTAAGCCCCTGTTTTACAAGATCAGGTTCTGCAGGCTACCCACGATCAGTGCCGCGGCTACCATTATTCCAGTAGCTTTAAGGGTGTCTCTTGTCCGTAGCTCTCGAGCCAGTATCACAAAGGTAGCCACACAAGGGAAAAACATAGCTAGAACGGTACTGCTGATAACCAGCTGCTTAGCAGTCAATGCCAAGGGAGCTAGCATGCCCATAGCCACGTCCTTACGCAAAAAGCCGACAACTAGGGCTACAACTGTTTCCTTAGGCAGCCCCAACAGCCTAGTCAATATCGGAGTGGCAATATTAGCAATAGCATCAAAAACCCCTAAAGTATAGAGAATATTTACCACCAGCACAGTGCTAAGAACTATGGGCAAAGCTTCTTTGATAAAGCCAGAGACCCGCAGCCAAAGCTTCTCACCGATGACTCGCCACGGCGGCAAGCGATAGGGCGGAATTTCCACCAGAAGTTCCGGGCTGAAACCCTTGACAATGCGATTAAGGATAAGCCCTATGATAACCCAAGATGCAAACAGGCTACCGTAGACCATAGCTACGTACTGTCCACCTTGCTGCCCCACCAGTCCTATTATCATAGCTTGCAACGCTGCGCATGGAACGCCAATAGAAATCAAAGTAGCCGCAATAAACCTTTGTCTACGGCTCTCCAAAATACGGGTTGCCATAATCGCAGGCACATTGCATCCAAAGCCAAGGATAGTAGGGATGATGGCATAACCGTGTAGCCCCAACCTGTGCATTAGGGTATCCATCAATACTGCTAAACGGGGTAGGTAACCAACATCTTCCAGTATTCCTAACGCCAGGTAAAAAGAGACGATATACGGTAACACCGCACCAAGAGGGATGTAAAATCCAGTGCTAAGCAAACCAAAGGATTGAAAATAGTCAATTTCCCCAGCAATAAGGTTGCCTATCAAGACACTGTGCCAGAAACCTCCTGACCCCAAAGCAAGACTCACTTTCATTAGCAAAGGGGTCCATAGCCACTCGAAAAGAGGATCGGTCACGTAACCAATGATACTCTCACCAATAAGGCGGATGACCCAAAAGGTGGCAAGGAGAACCACCAGGGCGATGAAAACTCCGCCCACCGGATGATCGCTGACGTCTTCCAGAACATCACGCCAAGTATGGTGGCGATGGCTTAACGATTGCACTTGACTGACGATATTGCCAACTCTTGCCCACCGTTCATCACTACCAGAATAAGTAGTTTTAGGCACCTTCGCTTCTGGAAGACGCCTGACTAACCCCTTTATTCCTTGCCCGGTTACCCCTACTGTGGGGACAACTGGCACCCCGAGAAGTTCTTCTAGCTTGGCAACATCGATATTTATGCCTCGGTGACGAGTATCGTCCCAAATATTGAGGGCAACTATTACCGGTACTTGTCTTTCCAGCAGCTGCAAGGTGAGATTGAGGTTTCTCTCCAAATTGGTGGCATCAACAACATCGATGACTAAATCCCCGTCTTTAAGCATCTCCACAGCCACCTCTTCTGCCTTACTAGTCGGCTCAAGAGTATAGGTGCCAGGCACATCGATAACTTCAGCTTGCTCTTCACCCAGTTTCAAATGACCCTTGGTGAACTGCACCGTGGTGCCGGGATAATTGGAAGCGATTATGTGTATACCAGTAAGCCGGGAAAAGAGGGCGCTTTTGCCCACATTAGGATTACCCACAAGTAGGATCCGCATCATCCCCTAACAAAGTTCCCAGGCAGATATTTATCCAACCTCAACTATTATTCTGTTAGCCATGCCAAAGCCAATAGCTAGCTGGGCATTATCCACCCTGAGAGTAACTGGCCCGCGAAAAAGAGTAGAACTTACTTTAGTCACCTTCTTCCCCGGCCTGATATCCAAAGCCTCCAGCCGCCGGATTAAGCCTCGCCCCCCCAGAATTCCAATTACAGTGCCAGTCTGTCCAATTTCCATCTGGCGCAAGGTCAATTGTCTCCCTTGGTGAATAGTCATAATTTATCCCCTATCTCTGAAATGTCTTAACAAGGCTTCCCCAATAGCGGCCTCAGTTCTTCTAAATGCAGTCACCCTACTTCGTGATTCTTTCTTATCTTGAATACTATGGTGAAAAACATATTGGCAACTACTCAATACCCTGAATCACTAATACACTGGATCTGCCAAAACAAATTTTTGAATTAGTCTTGTCTAACACAAGAGCGTCAAATTTTTTACTTTCTCCTCTCCTCCCTCTCCAAACCCCTGACCAGACACTCTTCAGGAAGCTGTCCATGCTCCAGATAATATTTATACCTTTTGGGAAAGTTAGGCTCTTCTAAGGGACATGCTTGTATAAACTCTATGAACTTAATCATCCTCTCCAGACTTAGCGGGCTAATGACATGCTCAATCTTGCAGGCATCATCCTCAGCCGTTTCCTGATCAATGTCCAGCGCCTCAGTAAAAAAGCAGCTCAGTGCTTCATGACGGTGAACCACACCTTCAGCAACACTTTCACCCTCAGGAGTAAGCTCCACGTATCTATATCTCTCATGCACCACAAGCCCCTTCTCTGAAAGCTTCTCCAAAGCTGAAGTAACACTAGGCATTCTAACTTTCAGCCTTCGGCTGATCTGACTTACCCTCACTGCTTTATTCGCATCACGAAGCATGGCTATCGCCTCAAGATAGTCTTCCATACTAGGGCTATGTTCTCTTTCCACTTGCTGTTTTACCATCGCTCGCGATCCAAAATTTGTTAGCCTTGTCTAACAATTATATCAATGCCAAAATTTTCTTGTCAACCCCCCATACTCGTCTAGTACATTAGTGACACTTGATTTCCTTCCTTGTCATTGCTTCGCCGCAAAGCTCCTCGCAATGACAGAAAGAACTGCTAGAGCCTGTTCCAAACTCAAAGTAGCAGATAGCCTTATACTTCAAAGTGTCACCCATCTATCTGAACGAGATCACACCCCCACCGTATCTAACTCCAAAAAATCTGATATTATAGGCAGTAAAATAAGTAGGCTTTAAGTATTATTATGTCAAGCAAATTAGTAAGGTGGATAGGCAGCGATGAAGCTGGCAAAGGGGATTATTTCGGACCGTTGGTGATTGCCGGCGTGTTGGTAGATAACACAATTGTTAAGTCGCTTGAGGAATTGGGGGTAAAGGATAGCAAAAGGCTTTCTGCTAATTCAGTAAAAGAATTAGCAAACAAAATTAAGAAAATGTGCCTGTGCTCAGTAGTAACCATAGGACCGACAAAATACAATGAACTATATAATAAGATAAGAAACCTAAATCGCCTGCTTGCCTGGGGGCACTCTAGAGCTATAGAAAACATTCTAGATAGAGAAGAATGTGACTATGCCCTAGCTGACCAATTTGGAGACGAGAAATTTATAATCGCTGCCTTAATGGAAAAAGGTAAAGGGATAAAGGTGAAACAGGAAATTAGAGCTGAAAGCGATATAGGAGTGGCAGCAGCCTCAATACTAGCCAGGGCAGAGTTTGTTCACCGCCTGGCAATGCAGTCAGTAAAATACGGAATGGATTTTCCCAAAGGCGCTTCGCCAGCAGTAATTGAAACCGGAAAGGAATTTGTCAGGAGATACGGAAAGGAAAGGCTAAAGGAAGTGGCTAAAATCCACTTTAAAACGACAAAATCAGTGCTGGCAGAATAGAGGGTGTTTAAAAATGTAGTTGCCCAATTTATTGGGCGTCTGTGCCTGATAAATCAGGCAACTACAAAATTTGGAGGTGAAGAATTTCCGGGATAGTCAAGACAAATCTGAATCCAAAGCTAGAGCAAAATTAAACAGCCTAAGAAATAAGAAGGGAGGGGAAATGGAGGTAATTATCAACAACACAAAATTATCCCTAATTCAAGGAGATATCACTAAGCAGACTACTGATGCCATAGTCAATGCTGCCAATCCCAGCTTAATGGGCGGTGGTGGTGTGGATGGTGCCATACATCAAGCTGGAGGCCCAGCTATCTTAGAAGAATGCAAGCAAATCGTTGCTAAACAGGGGCGATTGCCAACAGGAAAAGCAGTAATCACCACTGGAGGAAATCTTAAGGCAAAATATGTCATACATACCGTTGGCCCCGTCTGGCGTGGCGGTAGTAGAAATGAAGCTGAGCTTCTAAAGAGTGCCTATTGGGAGTGCCTGAAAATAGCAACTGAGAATAAATTGACTAGTATCTCCTTTCCTTCTATCAGCACAGGAGCCTATGGCTACCCGGTAAGTGAGGCAGCCAGGATAGCCCTGAGGACCGTGGTTTCATTTCTCAAGGAACAAGCCACTTCTATTAAAGAAATAGTATTTGTCCTTTTCGACCCCAGAACCTACGAAAGCTACCTCTCGGCTTTGCAAGAAGTGACAGGCAGTCCTAAGACCTGAAAACGGCAGGAATATCTAAAACCCCCTGGAATTTGCCCCACCTGAGACTGCACAAAACGCCCTTTTGTTCAAGCCTGGCGGCGTGGGACCAGGCTAAGGAGAGTAGGACGCATTATCTAAAATGGAATCAAAGTTCCCCTTGCTGAGAAGCTTAAAAGGTAATTCCACCATCTTTGTGGATACTAAGTCCTCCGCCGGCTTTGAAGCAGCATGAAATTACACTCCCCTGAGTACTAGCAGTTCGCGCGGATGTTAGCTTCACCGAAACGGGCCAAATGAGAGCGCCTTCGATTGTGCAAACTGCAACTGGCCATTCCGAAATGGCCTCATGTATCGGCTTCCAAATGAACTCCGTACATCGTTGTATTATTCGCGCATGCAACTTGGCCTCTGTGAGTGAGCGAAATCTAAGGTTTAACCAGATTCCCTCCTTGGGGACGCGGATAGTGAGCGCGTTTGCACTGGGAGGACATTCCACATCCTCCACTTCGCCTAGCAGTACCCAATCATTAGCTTCCATCTTCAAGACAGGGTTCCCATTCGCTGTTCGAAGGTCTAGTGAAAGGGCTTGGAGTCCAGAGGGGTTACGGCTTACTTGTATAATATCATTGTCAGCGATACGCAATATATGGTCTGGGCTTAGGTAGTAATTACTGCCTACTTCCAATAGTATCAGTTGTCGTTGCCAGTTGAACTTTGCTCTTGGCTTAACATCTCTCAGGTATGGATGCCTCTTCAGGGCTTGAAGCTGTGATTTGGTGAAAGCACCAGCATCAGCCTCCTTGTGGTGTTGCAGGCAGAGGGCTACCATTCCCTCTGGATTATGCTGGTAGCAACCCCGCCATGGAGGGTCGAAGTGATGCCAAGTCAAAAAAGGGCTTCCGCATTCCCTTACAGGGCAACCGAAGTTCACCTCCTGCCTGAGGATCTTCCTTACCTCTGCTGGAGGAGTTTGAGAAACTGCTTTATCCATGCCTCTTGCTGCTTGTGCGGAGGACTTATGCCTCTTCCTTCCACAGCATATCCTTCTTATCGTAGCTTTCTGATCTCCCCGTCTTTGGACACTGAAACTTATTGCGGATCAGCGTACTTGATTCGAAGGACTTCTTGTCATCGAAGATTATAGGAGATCTATGCTCCTCCCCACATATCTTGCACTTGTAATAGACCGCCATTTCTTCACCTCCTATCGGCCCCAAGTATATTACTTTCTTTGGCAGGTTGAAAAATCCATACACAGTTGGCCATGCAGGAGCACTTCACATTCGAGCCAGTCTTTCATGTTCTTTCATGCCTTGATTAGAATTCGAGTTCTTGCCTGACCGTGAGTATAACACATTGGTTGTAGTTACCGTAATTTGCATGTTTCCTGCGGAAATTACGTAAGTGGACTATCCAAGTGAACAAAACGCTAAAAGGTGCAACGCGCGCCCGAAGTACTTGGCGTTGAATACCCCACCGGCGACCCATCACAATCTACTATTTTGTTAAATCGAGAATGGGAGTAGTGATGCCCCCATTAGATTACTTATCAAGAAATTGCCAATTCGACATTGAACGAACATCGGGATGTCCGATTTCTTGCACGTACGAGTGGCCGAGTGGTGAAGAAGCCATAAATATTATCCCCAGAGGTGCAATGAACGCGGTTTAGGAATTCGTCTAGGGATTTATTTCCCTATGTTTTCACATTGTTAAAAGAGTTTCTATGAACCTCCTAAGCTCACTAAGAGTGCAACTATCATTGATACCGATAAGGTCGATACCCAGTATCTTGGGTCAGTTATTGTGTTCCTAAAAGATAGTTTTCGAAAATATACATGAAGGGGAAGACTAATTGCCGAAATCAACAACGTGGTTATTACAGCTATAAAAATAAAGTTTAGAGCAAATTCCATAACGAACTCCTTTTTGTATGCCTATGCTTCTGGCGATTCACACGGCCTGCTGCAAATCAATGGTTAGACTGGCGGGCGCACGGCACTTTGAATAAGGGAAGTTAGCGAGGTAACATTGCGTCATTTAGTATAATAGGATAGCACAAAGGTCGTCTTCTCATCTCGAGACATGGCTGGGTGCAAACATCGCACTTAGAATTAGCTATTTCGCTGCTGATGCTATCCACAGGTGGTATGGCGACGAGCTAGCCGCTGCCTTGCCTGGCCCTCGTTGCCTGCTTAACCGCTCTTATCCATCCCATGACCAGTGTAATCTCGAGCTGTACCAGCCCCTTTAGTATGGGGATTCTGAACCAGAAGCCGGTCTCCATCGGCACGGACTTCTTTCTTGGCCCTTGGTGGTGTACCCTCATACAGAAGCGAGGAAAGGGAAACATGGGAAACAACCCTAACCTTACGCCGCTAATTCTCTCCAGAGGAATCTGGAAATTATTCTTGTGCAGCTTCAGAGCGAAGTCCGTTAGCTGGTGGAACCCCGCCTCGGAAAGCTCTCGAACCCTGTCCAGTTGCCAGTCAGCAAGGGCCACACGGTTTAGAAAAATCAGGCGGCGTGTGGTAAGGATTAGATTACCTGCCCCCAGAACCTGGCGTCCTTTGAGCCAATAGGTAACGTTGGGGTACTCCCGCAAGACTATCTCTACTCCATTTGTCTGCTCTGCCACTTCTAATGCCTGCTCTCAAATACTGCTTTCTTAAGGCTCGGCTGCCTCGTCCCGGAGAGACTACTGTCCATTTGCTCAACAAGGCTACTCTTCCAGCTTGGTACAAGCTACGATTACCGTCTTCAGTTTACAGCCAAGTGTTCTCTCTCAACCCCTGCTATTATATATCTGGTCCGTAGTGGTGTAAAAGGTTTCGGCATCTAGCAGGTAACCTTTGCTTCTTGCCCCAGATGCGTTTTCGGGTAAATCGGTTGGCGTCTCCGACTAAAGCGGCCACCCTTACGGAGCAAATCGGCCACCATCGGCTCATGCCCAACAGGCTGAAAACGAAAGGCGCCTGGAAGTGAGACCAGCGCCGGGCAACAAGAAGCCACAAGGTGCAGCGTTTACATGTTTCATCATCTTATTTATCCAAATACCTTTTGTCTCCTACAACCCATCCAAAACATAACTTGACTCCATTAACGTTCTTGGCGAACACCAACGAGTCTACTTTCCCCACTACCCTAAACAAAGCCAAAAACTGCTGATAATCCTCGAACCACTCTTTTTCACGGCTGAAGGAGTGCACTAGCATGAGTGCATTCGGTGCGTTAAGTCTTTGTGCTTCGATCAACGCCGACACTGTTCTATGCAGAAGTTGGTAGCGGATGTGGTCAATTTTTGCGATATCCAACCCCAATAGTTCACACAGGTACCCTAGCCTAGTCTCTCTGCCCCTTCCAGACTGGATTTTCCACTTGGCTGCAGTATTGCCGAAAGGTTCAGATGCCTTTCCTTCGACCATTATGGACACGAGTTCCCCATTTCCCTTCGCGAGTATGAATATGTCGTTTTGGGAAGCACAACGCCCTCCTGGAAGTGGCACCTTGTACTCGGGGAAACCTACCAGCATTTCAATGGCTTGGAAGACATCCATACTCGAACTGCGGAATACTTGCCTAACTTCAGGTGGGAAGTCCCCAGCTTCCTGCCAGCAGTAAGCCAGTGCCTTAGCCGAGTAGCTGGTCTTCCAGTGCTTGTCGGGCTCGGCAAGCAGTTGTTTCCAGTCTTCCGGATTGGTGATAGGCCGGTAGAATTTGCTGACGCGCCTTTCGCTCTTCATTGACTCAATTATACAAAGAAGTTGCACAACAATTCATCGGATTGTTACCTGACAGTGTGCTCAGTTGCGGGCTAGGGGCTTTATTGCTACAATTACCTTTGATGAAAGCTGTGGGGCTAGGTAGTCAAGCTGAAAGCCAGTTCAAAAGTTCTACCTATTGATACCCCAGCTCATAATCAACTTATAGTCTTACTCTTGGACCTTCTACTTCTGATTCTTCTTATGACCACCATTATGAAAAAGATCAGGACTATTGCCCCAAGAGCGACCAGTACATCTTCCCACATCCCAAAAGGATTAAGAACGAGAAGTGCAAACAATAGAATAAAGAATAGGGAAAAGAACAGAGCTATGAGCTTGTCGAGTTTTCTCTTCTCAGCAATTACAGAGGCTGGCAAGGGTGGTAAGGTTGTTAAATTAGTAGTCAAAAGTTCAGGTTTGCCTGTTACAAGAGACATAACTTTATCAATGTAGGTTAAGCCAAGTAAGTAAAATCCAAGGGTGAAGAATCCCACACTAACGAACAAACAAATTCTACCAAATTCATAGTTCTCCTGTTGGTAAAAGCCCATTTTGTAACCTAGCATAACGGAAATAATTCCTGCCATCGCACTGACTGCCAAAGCTATGCTTGCGCCAAGGGACATGCATCCTATGAAATGGAACATAATAAAAGTTGCTTTGTCTTTCTCTCTTTCATCTCTTATAGCACGTATATTACGTATGACCCTTCGTTGACCATCAGGTAAAGAAGATACCATCTCACGTAGAGTTTTCCATACAAAAGTAAGCGCGACTAACGATATAGTGATTATAAGTCCCGCCGCACCGAAAGCGATTTCGGCAGACGATATCGTAATCTCATTCATGCTTTAGTTTCCCTCTGCGTTTAGTGGACTTATTATAGTACACATCTCCCAAATGTATTAATTAGATAAATAGGGCTGGAGTAGGGAACGCTCGCTTGAGCACATACGAAATTCATTGTGCGAAGGGGCATTAAATATCGTGGCAGCAAAGGCAGCCCTTGAACAAAGAGTCAGAAATTCACGAAAGTTCGGATTTTCCCCCAGTCTAGGGAGCAAGTATACCATTCCCGAATCTAGTCTTCTGTATGTATCCAACAAAAAGCCAAAAGGTTCAACAAGAAAATGAAGGGTTAGAAATGTATTGAACAGATGCACTCCCTCCCGCTAGGGGAGGGAAGAATCAGAAGGAGTTTCGCGATTAGCCAGAATTATTGCAGCATAGCCACATAGCTATTCAGAGGCACTCCAAGCGAATCTGCTACGGGTTTACATTTCGCCATAAGGCAATAGAAAAACTTCCCTTGTTTGGGAAGCTCACTCAAAGCCTCATAATGCCCCATCCCTTTAGCAAATATCAGGTCTGCTGATTCAAATTCCTGTTTGAACTGAGTTGAGGCTAAGGCAAAAACTATTCCCGGTGAAGCTACACCGGTAGTTATGACCTTCCCAAAGTCACTTTCCAAGCCAGCATGGCTAATATCCTCCAGGGTAGCATCGTTCTGAACAGGCGAGGGCTTAACTACGTAGATAACGTCAGCAAATTGCCTCATCTTCTCGACTAAAGGTAAATCGAAGTAAATTTCACCAGCATTATCAGCCAAATACAGAACTTTGCTTGCCTTTTTTAGCTTCGCTTCAAATCGTTGTGAGTCATTTATAGTAAAGCTAATGGACTTTCTCATATCCTCCTTAATGATGCCAGGCTCCCTGAAGAAATCTATGGCATTCGCTGCAGCGGCGAGTTTAAGACAACCCTCAAAATCATCCTTATAGAGATTGCTTCGCTTCCTGCCACGCCTTCGGCTCGCAGCTTCGGCTCGCAATGACAGCTCAGGGTATAATTCCCTGGCAATTGCCATCTCCTTCTCTTTCATCACCCGATAGGGGTCAGGATTATGAGTTATTTCCTTTATCACCTGATGAATCTTAGTAGCAATCACAATAGATATCTGGTCATAGGAAAATTCATCATCCAGAATTCTCAGAGCTTCTTCTATTGCCTTCTGTTTAAGCAAGTTATTATCAGTTGCTAAAGTAGCAGCTTGATGAATTAACCTTTGCAAACACTGATAGCATTCCGGTGAGATTTTCACTTCAACTCCTGGCTCAAAAAGAGAGCCTCAGATTCTTCACCATCATTCTGGGTGAAAATCGAACACTCCCCTTAAATTTGAGTGACCTACACTACTATATTATAATAACTCAAAAACAACCAGTGGGTGTGGGCTATGCTTGATAAATTGGAATTAATACAGAAGCGCTACGAAGAGCTAACTCGGCTGATAGCTCAACCTGAAATAGCCACTGAACCAAAGCAAGTACAGGAGCTAACCAGAGAGAGAGCTAGCCTTGAAGGTATCGTTACCATATACCAAAAATACAAGGCAAACTCTAAAGAGTTAGTTGAAATGGAGGCTTTACTCGACAACACTACAGAGGCGGACCTAATAGCTCTCATTAAGGAGGAAACGAGCAAGCTTAAGCAACACCAGGATGACCTCCTTCGCCAACTCAAACTCTCTTTACTGCCCAAAGACCAGCTAGCTAATAAAGATGTCATCATTGAAATAAGAGCTGGTGCTGGTGGTGAAGAGGCAAGCCTTTTTGCTGCCGACCTATTCCGTATGTATAGCCGCTATGCCCAAAATAAAGGCTGGGAAGTAAACATTATCAATAGCAACCAGAGTGAAATCGGAGGCTTCAAGGAAGTAATATTTGAGGTTAAAGGTAAAGGCGCCTTTAGTCAATTAAAGTACGAGCGTGGCGTTCACCGAGTGCAAAGAGTGCCTCTCACTGAGGCTTCGGGACGAATACACACCTCCACAACCACTGTAGCTGTTCTACCTGAAGCAGAAGAAATTGAGCTGAACATCAACCCAGATGACCTCAAAATGCAATTCTTCCACAGCCATGGCGCTGGAGGACAGAATGTAAACAAAGTAACTACAGCAGTTCGCATTACGCATCTGCCCACCGGCATAGTAGCTACTTGTCAAGATGAGCGCTCCCAATTAAGAAACAGGATGAAAGCCATGGCAGTACTCCGAGCCAGGCTATTTGACTTAAGACAGCGCAAGCAATCTGAAGAGATAGATAGACAACGAAGAACTCAGGTAGGCAGTGGCCAGCGGGCAGAGAAAATACGCACCTATAACTTCCCACAAGAGCGTGTTACCGACCACCGCATCAATTCAACTTTCCACAATCTGAGCCAGATTTTGGACGGAGAACTCGATGAAATCATCGAAGCTCTGTCTGCTAAAGAGCAAGTTGAACAATTAGAAGCAGTCCTTTCATGACTTCAAGCGAAACTTTATATTTAGCTAGCCACATATTATCTATGGCCAGAATTGACGATGCTTCTATCGAGGCTGAACTTCTAGTGTGCCATGCCCTGGGAATATCAAAAACACGCTTATACAGTGAACCAGAGCGGCTATTAACTTCAGCAGAAATAAATCACTTATGGCATCTCCTTCGGCGTCGCCTTTTCCACGAGCCCACCGCTTACATCTTAAAGCGTTGCCAATTCTATGGCATCAACTTTTACACCGACCATCGCGTCTTTATCCCCAGGCCAGAGACAGAGCTTTTAGTGGAAAAGGCTGTTGAGTTTGCTAAACAACGCTTCCCCCTAGGAAACCCTATCATAGCTG
>Ga0209986_10004295_pt1 | contig 12117 bp, 10 predicted proteins | sample BlataG_FD_183168 | JGI IMG/M metagenome (GOLD analysis project Ga0209986, IMG submission 183168) | Deep subsurface microbial communities from Black Sea to uncover new lineages of life (NeLLi) - Black_00105 metaG (SPAdes) (version 2) | ecosystem: Environmental > Aquatic > Marine > Oceanic >...
GTCTCATGGTTATAATTATGTGTTATTAAGCTCCCCTAAATCAACCATTACATAACCCACTTATTTTTGATTATATCACAATAAATATCTTTTGTCAAGTGAAAAACCAAATGCAGGTATTTGAAAAACAAGCATGTTTATATATTCTAATCGGGATTTTATGGAGTTGTTCGGGTAGTATTAAGAATTGGGTATTACACTAAGGTCCTTTAACCTTTCTTTCACCCTGTTTTCAAATCCATCCGCGTTGGATTTTATTTCGAGGGGGGGTAGTGATGAGGAATTACTAAATCTGCCTTTTATCTTCCCAGTCTTTGCATCTTTGTTCAGCATTTTGAGAAGCTGGAGGTTGGTAAATCCAGTAAGAGGGGGTATTGCCCTTTTTATATTTTGCACCTTCCCCATCATATTCACGGAACTCCCATCTACTTCCGCAAATGAGACTGCAGGCAGCACCACATCCGCAAGTTTCGCTGTTTCTGTATGGAAAAGATCACATACTGCTATGAACTCTACATCTTTGAAGAAATTTCGTACCCTATCAGGCTTAATAGCCAGACCAACGGGGTCTTCCCCAAAGATAAAAATTCCCTTATATCTCTTATCCAAAGGTGGAGAGGTAATCCCCATATTAACCAGTGTTCGCATGTTTGATTTTGTGTACACTGGAGCCATAGGAATATCATTCAAATTCTCTTTCACAAGTGCCAAAACATCTCCATCCACCCCGGGATTGAAAACTATAAGGGGCCTATGACTCTTTTTAAGGTTAGCTCGTAGATTGGAGATTTCAGATTTCAAATTTTTCAAAGGAATAAAGGTATCAGGTCTATACACAGACAACATATCCTCATACCCTACTATGATAAGTTTCACCCCGTTCCTTCTTGCCTGTCTTACCTTTACACCGTAGACTGAGCGCAGTATCCAGGAATCAAATCCAAGAAGGAGGATGGTATCGTAACTTGCCCGACGGTAGTCAGGTGAAGAAAGATTATCCCAGTCAATATCCTGATAAGTTTCACTACCTATAACTGCAGTATCCGGAGAAAATGTAAACAGGTTCTGTGTGCCCATATTTTCTGCAAGTTTTGCACATTCCTCTATTTCCTCTGTTAAAGACCTCGGGGAAACAAAGAAAGCAAGTGAATCAGGACCGTATTTCTTGCTTATCTTTAATAAATTATCTCTCATAATTTCAACAGCTTGACGAATTTTCGTCACCCTAAAGGGTGACCAACCAGTGCTGGTCGAGCAATCTTCGGAGTGTCGATGAGGCATTTTCCCTTCCTTAATATAAGCATTCAGGAGTCTATCCTTATCCTGTGCCAGCACAGGCCCAAATTTTCCCCTTACACACATTCCTCCCTCATCTATACCTTCTATCTTCTCCAATCTTCCATTCCATACATCAAGATAAATCTTGCAGCCGTATCCACAGAACGGACAGATGGTTTCAATCTTTTCGTGGTCAAGTGGTATCGGTTTGTTCAAAAGGATATTTTTATCCCACAAAGCACCTGTAGGACAGATATCCACGCAGTTTCCACAGGATTCACATTCTGTTTCAGGTAGTGGTCTTCCAAAGAATGTATCTATTGATGTATCAAATCCCCTATTAGCAAATCCAAATGTTGCTATACATCTTACCTCGTCGCATACCCTTACACAACTACCACAGAGTATACATTTTTCCTCATCTCTTATTATCAATGGATGATTTCTGTCTTTGCGTTTATGGTGAGATTCGCCTTTGTAAGTTTCCTGGTGTGCTTCATAGAATGTGGAGAACCGTTTCAGGTCACATTCGTATCTTGCCATACAGCCACATTCAATACACCTACTCGCCTCTCTTACAGTCTCCTCTTCCGTAAATCCTTCTTCAATCTCATTGAAATCATTCTTTCTTTCCTCGGGGTCTCTCTTTTTGGGTTCCAGTCGGGGTTTTTTCTCGTATTCTTCATACTCTTCTTTTGGGATCTCTGCAAATTCACCCTTCTTTGCGACAAATTCATAATCTTTATTAGGAGGATCTACGCCTATTAAATAGGCATCAATACACCTCGCAGCCTCTCTTCCGTCATAACAAGCCTCTACAACGGTCGCAGGGCCCCTTACTCCATCACCTCCTGCGTATATACCGGGGAGATTGGTAAGAAATCCCGAATTAACTTCTATACTATTCCATTTCGTTGTGGCAACTTCATTTTTCTCATTGTTTGAAGAATGCTGTGCAAAGGAGAGGTCAACCGATTGCCCGATTGCCATAATTATAGAATCCGCTTTAATCCTGAACTCTGAATCCTCTACAGGTACAGGTCTTCTCCTCCCGGACGCATCGGGTTCTCCAAGTTCCATTCTTATACACTCAATCTCTCTCACCCTTCCGTCTCCGGTAATCCTCACAGGATTTGTAAGAAAATCAATCCCTATACCCTCTGCTTCGGCATCTTCAACCTCTGTGTGATGGGCTGGCATTTCCTTTCTCGACCTTCTGTATACTATTCTTACCTCTGCACCCATCCTAAGTGCTGTTCTTGCAGAGTCTATCGCTGTATTACCACCACCAACCACCACAACCCTCTTTCCTATATCCAGGGACTCTCCCAGGGTAAACCTCCTCAAGAAATCAACTCCCTGAAAGACCCCTTTTATCTCCTCTCCCGGTATGCGCATAGATTTTCCTAAACCGGCACCGACACCCAGAAAGACTGCATCATACTTGTCTCTCAGTTCAGTCAAGGTAAGACTTCCACCTATCTTTATACCTGTTTTAATTTCTATACCAAGCGATGTTATAAGACCTATTTCCTTATCCAGTACATCCTTTGGAAGTCTATATGCTGGTATACCGTATCTCAACATTCCACCTGGTTTTGGAAGAGCCTCAAAGATTATAACCTTATGTCCCCACTGTGCAAGATAATAGGCACAGGAAAGGCCTGCTGGTCCCGAACCAATTACTGCAACAGTTTTTCCTGTGGGTAGCTTTTTAGGTGGAATATATGGATTGGAAGAAAAGAGGTCTCTATCGGCAATAAATTTTTTGATATTCCTTATAGATACAGGTTCTTCAACAAGCTCTCTTCTGCACTGTGCCTCTTCGCAGAAGGCAGGACACACCCTGCCCAGAGCTGATGGAAGTGCAAGGCTGTGCCTGATCAACTTTGCCGCAGAATCAAATTCTCCTCTTGCAGCAAATCCGATATAACCCTGCACATCAACCTTTGAAGGACAAGCAAGACTGCAGGGTGCCACACAATCCGCATAGTGGTCGGATATAAGAAGTTCGAGAGCGGTCTTGCGCAGTTCCAGAATGGATGGAATATCTGTCTCTATCTCTATCCCGTCGGCTACAGGGGTGGAACAGGCAACAACAAGCTTTTCTCCTGCCATAACAAGACATAATCTGCAGGAGCCAAATGGAGCAATCTGCTCATCCTGACAGAGAGTTGGAACCTCAATTCCTTCTCTTTTTAAGACATCAAGAATTTTCTCTCCCGAGTTTGCCTCTACCGTTTTTTTGTTTAATTTTATTTTCATATTACCTCGGATAACATAAACACATCGAAAATTAAAAATCTAATTTGCCTACCGGCAGATAAGCGACAGACAGGGGAAAAATTTTATTCACAACAGTATTCTCGTTTTTTTTCTTAGGTTCTCTTACAATCCCTGTTAATTTTTCTTTTTTAAACAGGGAACTAAAGAGATTGGAAGAGAACTGTTTTTACTCAACTTTTACTGCGTCAAATTTGCAAGAATCCTTACAAAAGCCACATCTTGTGCATTTTTCAATATCTATCTTGTATATCTTCTTGGGTTCTCCCTCTATTGCGCCTACAGGACAAACTTTGGCACATCTCCCACATCCAGTACATTTCTCCGGGATTATAGAATATGTTATAAGGCTTTTGCACTTGTGAGCGGGGCATTTTTTATTCTTTATATGCTCCTCGTATTCGTTTTTAAAATATCTGATAGTTGTCAGAACAGGATTGGGGGCAGTCTGGCCGAGACCACATAGAGAACCCACTTTGATCTCTTCTCCAAGTTTCTCAAGCATCTCTATATCAGAATCTCTTCCCTCTCCTTCTGTAATACGATTTAACATCTCAAGCATTCTCCTTGTACCAACTCTACAGAAAGTGCACTTGCCACAGGATTCATCCTGTGTAAAGGAGAGAAAGAATTTTGCAATATCAACCATACAGGTATCCTCATCCATAACAACCATACCGCCCGAGCCCATTATAGCCCCCGTTTTTGTTATTGAATCATAATCTACGGGGATATCTATCAAGAATTCGGGTATACATCCACCGGAAGGCCCTCCAAGCTGGACTGCCTTAAACTTTTTCCCTTGTAGTATCCCGCCACCTACATCAAATATTACATCCCTTAATGATATTCCCATCGGCACTTCTATAAGTCCCCCTCTTACAATCTTTCCAGCAAGGGAGAAGACCTTTGTGCCTTTACTCTTTTCTGTCCCATACTGGTTAAATGAAAGTGGTCCATAGTGTATTATAAATGGGACATTTGCGAAGGTTTCAACATTGTTTATATTGGTTGAGTAGCCCCAGAGTCCACTTGCTGCTGGATATGGAGGTCTTGTCCTTGGCATACCTCTTTTACCCTCTATAGACGCCATAAGCGCAGTCTCCTCACCACATACAAATGCGCCAGCACCTTCCACGATATTTATATCAAATGAGAAGTTTGTTCCAAAAATGTTTTTTCCAAGAAAACCATACTCCCTTGCAAGTCTTATTGCATTATGTAATCTCTGGACTGCCAGCGGGTATTCTGCTCTCACATAGACGTAGCCCTCGGTCGCCCCGATTGCATAGGCTCCTATAAGCATTCCTTCTATTACGGAGTGTGGGTCACCCTCAAGGGTGCTTCTATCCATAAAGGCACCAGGGTCACCTTCATCTCCATTACATACAATAAACTTTTTCTCTCCTCTTGACGCCCTTGCAAGGTCCCATTTTATACCTGTTGGAAAACCTGCGCCTCCTCTTCCACGCAGACCTGATTCCTGCACCATTTCAATCACTCTCTCGGGTGAAAGTTCCCTCAGCGCTTTTTCGATTGCCTTGTATCCATCTTTTCTTATGTACTCATCAATGTCGTCCGGGTTTATTATACCACAGTTTCGCAGGACAATCTTTATCTGTTTTTTAAAGAAAGAATCCTCTCTGGTGGTTATACCATCCCCTCTCACTATAAATTCCTGGACTACTCCTTTTTTCTCCATTTTGCCAAGGTGAGCATCAATTATATCGGGAACAAGTTTCGGGGTCACATTGCCGTAGGAGGTGAGCTTCCCATCCTGAATTACATCAACTATTGGTTCTCTATAGCACATACCTATACATCCTGTCTGTTTTAGCTTAATAGAGAGTCCTTTTTGCATAATCTCTTTCTTTAGTACCTCATAGACTTCATTTCCTCCAGCAGCAATGCCGCAGGAATTTAATCCAACTCTGATTTCTTCAATCATAATTTATTTTTAGACGCAGATTAAAGATTTTAGATTACAGATTGTAGTATTTTTCACCACAAAGGGCACAAAGACAACAAGGTTACAGGGTTCAGGTTATAGGTTACAGGTTACAGGATAATTACATAATTACTTAATGACCAAATGACTTAATGGCTTGATTGCCTGATAGCTTAATAGCCAGATAGCTCGATTGCCCGATAGCTCATCTCTCCGATGATATTTGCTTTATCACCTTTTTTGTCTTATCTGCAGTAAGTTTAGCATATACCTTTGTATCTATCATCATACAGGGCGCAAGGCTACAGCATCCAAGACAGGCAACTTTTTCAAGGGTAAATTTGCCGTCCTGGGTAGTTTCTTTCTCCTTTATGCCAAGTGTATTGGAAATTGCCTCTGTAATACGCTCTGCACCAGTTACATGGCAGGCTGTGCCATGACATACTTTGATTATATGTTTCCCACGCGGTGTAAGATTGAACTGGGAATAAAATGTGACTATACCGTAAAGCGTAGCGGGGGATATATTACGCGCCTGTGCAATCCTTTCAAGTGTCTCTTTGGGCAGATACCCATAAGCTTCCTGAACCTTCTGGAGAATCGCGATAAGCGTACCCTCCTTATCTTTGTAATCCTCTACTATTTTATCTGTTTTTGATATATCCATAGTGTAACCTCAAATAGAAAAATCGCAAAATATATTTTTTAGTTTGTTTTTCACCACGAAGAACACAAAGAGAAGCTATTTATTTTTTAAAAACTTTGTGTCCTTTGTGAACTTTGTGGTAAATTCAATCAGATTGTAGGGACAACTCTCCTGCTAAAACACATCTATCATCCTTGCCAGCACCTTCTTTCCTCTGTAATCCGGAAGAAGTATAGGCGCTTTTCTCTCTTCCGGTATCCCCGCCTCTTTAAGCAGTTTCATATACTTCTTCATATGTTCCAGTGTCAGTTTCCCTCTTTTCTTGCCCGATTTTACATATTCAGCAGTCGATATACCGGATTTTCTTCCAAATACGATACAATCAAGGGTTGAATTTCCCATCAGTCTGTTCTTGCCGTGCACCCCACCGGATACCTCTCCTGCCACCCAGAGTCCTTCAAGGTTCGTCTTTCCCCAGGGGTCTGTTTCCACTCCTCCATTCTGATAGTGAAGCGTGGGAAATACTAAAACTGGATACTTCGCCATATCAATACCGAACCTTGCAAACATCCTCTTCATTCCAGGAAATGCCTTATCTACCGCTCCTTTACCATTTTTAATATCAATGAGTGGAGTATCAAGCCATACTCCTCTCATGCCTGTAGGAGTTACAACACCCTTGTCCCTTACATAACACTCTCTTATAAACGCGGATGCCTCAACATCTCTTGGCTCAAGGGGGAATACAAATGTTTCCCCATCCTTGTTTACTGGCTGGGCACCCATGCTTCTGAGTTTCTCAGTAAGCAAGAGACCTATTATCTGCTGTGGATAGGCAGCGCCTGTTGGATGATACTGGACTGTATCTGTATCTCTCAAGCGTGCACCTGCACGATATGCAATGACCACACCATCACAGGTAGCACCATAGTGATTTGTTGTGGGAAATCCCCTTATGTGGAGTCTTCCAAAACCACCGGTTGCAATAATTGTTGCAGTAGCCTTTACTATTTTATACTCGCCTGTTTCAAAATTCCAGAGAAGTGCACCCGTAACCCTATCACTGTCTGTAAGAAGTTCAATCACAGGTTCATATTCAAGAGATGGAATCCCCCTGCTTTTAAATTCATCTCTTATCACTCTAAGTTCCTCAAGACCGGTATAATCCCTACAGGCATGCATCCTCTTTCTGCATGTTCCTCCTCCCCATATCTCCACAAAATCCCCGTTCTCCTCTCTATCAAACATCGCCCCGAGGTCTGTAAGCCAGTCCATTATGAGAGGCGCATCTTCTACCAGCGTCCGTAGAACATCCGGTTTATTTGTAAAATGTCCTCCTCCTAAAGCATCAATAAAATGTATAACAGGGGAGTCATTTTCCCTATCGGCTACCTGGGTTCCACCCTGTGCCATAATTGAATTGGAATCGCCGTGCCGTAGTTTATTTACAAGAAGAATATTCTCCTTCGGGACACCCTGGTCATTCGCCCATATAGCTGCAGTTGTTCCGGCAAGACCACCACCTATTATCAGAATATCGGTGGTATAATCGGGCTTTGCAAGGTCTATTTCCCCTTTTTCTATAAGGGGATATGCCTCAAGGAGGTCAACAACCTCGTTTGGTGCAATATCTCCCTTGTTTACTCCGATGTTAATCGCTCTCTTGCCCCCTTTTGCATAATCAGGGTGAACCTTTAATACCTCCTCTCTTTCCTCCATCGTCATTGCCTTCGGAGTATAATCTTTCCTCTTCGCTCTTGTTCGTTCCACTACCTTTATCAGTTCATACATATACTCCGGATAACCTTCAATGAATTTTAACTCTGCCATTTTTTCCTCCTGGTATAATATTCATTATACCTGATTACAAACTTGAAACCCTTTTTCTGTTTCGTAATTTAACCCTTCTTGACTAAAAGCCAATTTAAGAGCAGCGTGATATATCTTTTCCTTAAACCCCGGCCCTAATTCAGAATGAATTCTGTAACGACAGGCTATTATTCGTTCTGTAAGAGGGTCTCTATTTTCCATAATCTGTGTAATCTCCCTTTGAAATCTGCGTAATCAGACATCTATAGGATGTCTTTAATCGGGCTCTCTTTCTCTGCTGGCATATAATTTTTTAAATTCTTCCATCGTAGCACTCAAAAGTTTCCGAAAATCCTTTTCGTATTTTCCTTCTTTTACCTCCTTCGCTCTCTTAGTCAAACTCTCCGGACGCTTAGATCCGTATCGTCCATACATCCTTCTTGCCAACTGAGCTACATGATATTGCACAATCTCTGCGGGACATCTTATTGCACAGAGGCCACACTGGATACACTCAAAAGAACCCTCTGCAACTGCTGTAAAATCGCCTTTAATGGCTGCCTGAACATAGTCCATAACCTCCAGGTCCTGCGGACACGCTTTTGTGCAGGTGTTACACGATAAACATCTTGCAAGTTCTGGATAGTACTTAAAAAGTACAGATACATCGTATGGCTCCTTACCAATATCATAGGCGGCCTTTTCCGCGGGTGTAAACGGTATCTGGGCAAGATACATCCCGTCCTCAACCTTTGTCTGGCATGCCATAGCAGTCTGGAGTTTATAATCACCAATCTTTCTGAAAACCGTAGCACAGGCACCACAGAATCCTGCCCTGCATCCAGCAGACCTTATAAATCTATATCCCGCATACTCCATTGCTTGCATAATTGTCAGTCCAGCTGGCACCTTATATGCCCTTCCCATTATGTATATCGTCACCCAGTGTTCTATATCCTTTTCATCGATGCCAGTAGTAACTGCCTTGTTTGCCTCGGCAATTCTGTCCATAATACTCTTCTGCTTTTTCATAATTCCTCCAGTAATTAAAATATGCTCTTTTGACGCTGATTTACGCTGATAACTTCTATTTTTTCTGACGCAGATTAACGCTGATTTACACTGATTGTTTTTTATTTCAAATTTTTTATTTATCTGTGAACATCTGTGTTAATCTGCGTCCAGGTTGTCTGTGTTGTTGTTTGCGCGATAAAATCGTGCCTACATTGTTTCACAACAAAATTGTAGACACAAATTCAATTTGTGCCAGTTTAATCCAAATTCTGGATTAGTTTATTTATATCATTTGCAAAGGAACTTGTCAATAATCCTTCGCTGTTACCCAAATATTCCTCAAACGACCTATCAAAACCTATTTCTCCCAAATATTTCACATCAAATTTTTCTATTTCTTGTCTTACACGGGAAGAGTTATTAAGTTTCATATTTTCAATCACACCAAGGATCGGGACTTCTGCCTCCTTCAGCATCTCTAGTGTCTTTTTGACGGTTTCTAACGATAGCTTTGACGGTGTTGTGACCACAAGAAATTCAATCCTCTTTAATAACCTGATAACATCGAGTGTTGTATCCCCAATTCCTGGCGGCATATCGATAACCAAAAAATCCAGTTCCCCCCATAGTGTAATAGCCAGGAGTTCTATTATTGAGTTGGATATATCTATCCCCCTTGCCATTAGTGGATTGTCTTCCGCGTAATATACAATTGACATAAACCTGATACCGTTAACCTCCGGGGGGATGATGCCCTTCTCTTCCTCCGGGTAAACCCCTTTTATTCCCAATATCAGGTGACAGGAAGGACCGTAAAAATCCAGATCTAATAATCCAACCCTGTAATTCTTTTTTGACAAACACAATGCTAAAGCAGAAGCAACAGAACTTTTACCAATTCCTCCTTTGCCACCTGAAACAGCAATCAGCCTGTCTATATTTTCTAACCTATGAGCAATAATACTTAATCTGGGATCCACCGTATAAAATTAAAAATCAAAAATTAAATATCAAATTTTTGGGTCCCTATTTCACATCCCACATTCCTCATTTCACCTACTTATCGCGACCAGGAGGTCGCTCCTACCACCTATCACCTTTCACATCTCACATTCAACTTCTCACATTCAACATTTCACATTCAACATTCCACATTTAACATTTTTATTTCATTCCTTCAATAGATGCTATCCATACCCCTCGACCTTTTACAATTTCAAAATCCCTACTTCCACATACAGGACATTTCATATAAATATGTGACATTTCGGGTATAAAATGTATTGACTCCGCCTCAACATCGTCCAGTTTGCTCAACATATCACCGAATTTCCATTCTTTTCCGCAAACCTTACACCTCAGGACCGCTTTCTCCTTTTCGAACTTAAACCCCGTCTTCTTAAAGATAGATGCGGGTTTTATGATCTCCCGAAGGGCAAACTTAAATATCTCCTCGTCTATCTGTTGTAATTCACCGAGTGTTATTACAACCCTGGTTATCTCTTTAAGTTTTTTCTCCTTTGACACTTTGACTGCAGTGTCAATAACTGCCTCTGCTAATGCCCATTCATGCATAATTCAAATAACTCCTCTGGTTGCATCTTACATAATAAAGTGGCATCTTTAATGAGATTCTCTGATTTTATGGCAAGTTCAAAAATGTCTTGTTTCACTTTAAGCCTGACCGATTTTCCATTCTTTCGATTATCAAACTGTATAATTGGAGGATTTGATGTCGATTTCTCTACTATTAAGTTACCTTTGCCTATGGTACAACAACTTGAAGACTGTATTCCATCAATAATGCAGGTAAAAGGTTTTTGAGGGACAACAGTAATCTTACACTCAATATCCATAATACCCTCTGGATTAAGTATATTTACTGCATATAAACCCGCCTGATAACCAATAGCAAGAAATGGGCCATCATGTCCATGGAATCTTATGGTTTCTTCGTAGGTTAACATATCCTTGGAAGTAGGGTTCCTACAGGCATATCTACAATTCTTGTTCCACCTATCTCAGTTCTAAGACACACTCTACCCTTTGGAGACTCAACTACCTCTCCAATGATTTGTGTCTCTCTGCCCAATGGATGGGCACGCATTGTATCAACTACAAAAGAAGTATCTTCACGCCCGACTATAATAACTACCTTTCCTTCATTTGCAAGATAGAGTGGGTCAAACCCGAGCAGAGAACACGCACCTCTAACCTCTTCTCTTATCGGGATTGCTTTTTCTTCTATGAGAATTCCAAAATCTTTACCTGTCACTATCTCATTCAGGGTGGTAGCTAGTCCTCCTCTCGTGGGATCTCTCATAAATTTTATTCTTCTGGATGCGGTCAAAACATGCGAAATCAGATCCGCCAGCGGTGCGCAATCACTCTCAATCTTTACATCCAGTCCAAGTTCTCCCCTTGCTGATATAATAGCAATCTCGTGGTTGCCAATTGAACCATTTATGAGAATTTTATCACCTATCTCAATATTTTGCGGCAAAGTATAGTTACAAACCCCGATCCCCGATGTGTTGATAAAGATGCCGTCTCCCTTTCCATGTTCCACCACCTTTGTATCTCCCGTAACGACGAGCACCCCCGCGGTTCGAGCAGCCTCTGCCAATGACCGGGTAATTCTGTCTAACGACTCGCCGTCGAACCCCTCTTCAATCACATAAGCACAGGAAATATACAATGGCTTGGCACCCACAACGGCAAGGTCATTCACGGTTCCATATACTGCAAGCTTACCTATGTCGCCGCCCGGGTAGAACAGAGGCTTAATCACATGAGAATCGGTGGTAAATGCTAAATTTATTCCCTTTAAGTTTACAATAGCAGAATCAGTCAGTTCAGAAAGTATTGGATTTTTAAACCTGGCTAAAAAGCAATCCTTTATTAAATCATGTGTTAGTTTCCCCCCACTTCCGTGAGCTAACGAGATACGCTGATTACCGTATGTATTCATTTGATTTTACCACAAAGGCACAAAGAATGAATAGAAATTCAAAGAAGACCTGTGCCAGTTTGACATATTCTGTGGTGTCAGGAGTTACCTCCTGACACATTTGAATCGATTTATCCGTCGGGAGGTAACTCCCGACAGCACATTTGCGGACATCTGCGTCTCCCTATC
>Ga0209986_10004299_pt1 | contig 12110 bp, 8 predicted proteins | sample BlataG_FD_183168 | JGI IMG/M metagenome (GOLD analysis project Ga0209986, IMG submission 183168) | Deep subsurface microbial communities from Black Sea to uncover new lineages of life (NeLLi) - Black_00105 metaG (SPAdes) (version 2) | ecosystem: Environmental > Aquatic > Marine > Oceanic >...
TGGGACTTATACTCGTGTAGTTTGACCATCTGCTTTGGCAACCATTAGATTCTTTTTTGACTTTGACTTTCATTTTCATTTACATTATAATCAAAAATTTGCATTTGTCAAGGGGGAAAATGTAGCGGTTTGATTCATCAAACAATACCCTGTAAATCGGACGACCACCACTTTTCCTTGACATTGATTGTTTTTTGTGCTATACTATTTCGTGCAACTTGGTATAAATACCCTCATGAGCAGAGGTTTTGACCTGCTCAAGGGCAGTAATGTCGGCTTGTGCACCAATATCGCATCTTGTAATTCTGTTCTTGAACCAACCGTCGCCATATTCATCAAACAAAAGGCTTTCAAACTTAATGCAGTTTTTGCACCAGAACATGGTTTTTTCAGTGCTCTGCAAGATCAGGTGCGTTCGCAAAACTACTATGACAAGGAGAGAAAAGTCAGGGTTTATTCCTTGTATAGTAAGAGTCTTGTGCCGGATAAGACGATACTGAAAAAGATAGATATCCTGGTCATTGACCTGATAGATATCGGAACCCGCTATTACACGTTTATCTGGTCAGCGATTCTATTGATTGAGCAGGTGGCACGTCTGGGCAAGAAAATCGTTATTCTGGACCGACCTAACCCTTTAAATGGTAAGACTGTCCAAGGACCTGTTCTTGAACCAGAATATGTCTCTTTTGTCGGTCTATACCCGGTTCCGGTCCGGCACGGTATGACGATTGGCGAACTCTGTAACTTGGTCAATGATGAACTCCACCTTGGTGCGGATATTCAGGTTGTGAAAATGAAAGGTTGGGAACGGGGATTCTGCTTTGAAGATACTGGGTTTTACTGGACTGCACCAACACCGAATATGCCCAGTTTTTCAACTGCTTTGGTATATCCTGGTATGTGTTTGCTTGAAGGTACTAATGTATCCGAAGGTCGAGGAACGACCAGACCTTTTGAGATTTTTGGAGCACCTTGGATAGGTCCTTTTTCTTTTGTAAAATCACTGAATAAGAAAAAGATACCTGGTGTTATGTTCCGTCCAGCATTTTTTATTCCGACCTTTAGCAAATACAAGAACCGGTTATGTGGTGGTGCACAGATATACGTGACCAATATGCGACGTTTTAATCCGTTTTCAGCTGGATTGGAAATAATACACGCGATAAAGAGTCTATATCCCGGTAAATTCAGGTGGCGCAGACCGCCATACGAGCATGAAACGCGCAGGTTACCCTTTGACATATTGGCTGGTAATGCCTGGATAAAACAAGCTCTGGACAAGAACCACTCTATTAACTCGATAAAGAAACGATGGCAAATGGAGTTATATCGGTTCAAGAGAAAACGAAGAAAATACCTGCTTTACAGATGAGACGGCGTAATGGAGTAATGGAATGAATGCTATTTTGATCGCTGCTGGTTTAGGAGAAAGAATGAAACCAATAACTGAGCATATACCAAAAGCTCTGCTACGGATCGTTGATTTTCGCTTGATAGATTACAATATTGCACGGCTTTTTAATATCGGTATAAAGCAAATCGGCATAAACCTTTTCCATAAAGCAGGGGTAATCAGAGAATATTTGGAAAAGTCTTCAGAGAATTTGTATATGGTAACTGAACCGAATTTAAAAGGAACTGGTGGAGCTTTGGTAAATTTCAAGGATTTTATTCGGGGTGACTTTATTTTTTACTCCTGCGATGTATTGACTGATATTGATCTCGCTGAAGTTGTAGAGTTACACCTGACGCGCAAACCTGCGGCAACGATTGTTTTGCTCAATAATGATGGAGCTAATATTATTGGTATAGACAATGAGCACAGAATAAAGGAAATTACCAGGAACAGCGATGATACGTTCTATGATTTTGCCGGTATTGCAGTGTTTTCGGAGCGCATTTTTTCCTACTTACCTAAAAAAGAGACATTTAATATTGTCGAGGTGTGGACCCGGATGCTTGAAAACGGCGAATACCTTCTGGGTATGCCCAAGGAGATGAACTGGTACAACATCAACTCACCAGATACATATTGGCAGGTACACTATGACTTACTTATTGACAAAGTTGTCGTAGGTGGTCATGGATTTGATTCATCTTTTTACATAGACCCGACAAGCCAGGTTAAAACTACATCACTCGATGGTTTTGTTAGTGTTGGCCCGAATTGCACAATATCTGCTCAGGTGGCATTAACCAATACGGTCGTTCTTGGCAACAGTGCAATTCAAGATGGTGAATACATGAATTGCCTATTGTCTGACATGTTCTGTATTGAGATTAAGCATTAAGCGGGAGAGAAATGGAATACAAAATTATTGAAAAGATAACCATTGGTGGTTCGGATCGGATTTACTATCGGTGTAACAAAGGAAATGAAACCTATATACTCGTTTGGGATAAGAACATTCAGTATCATTTGAAAATACAGAAGCATCTTTTTGGCAAGGGTATTAGTGTACCAGAAGTACACTGGTCAGATGAAAACTTGAATCTCATACTCATGGAAGATCTGGGAGATAATTCTTTATACGAATTATCCAAGAAAAAGAGAAGCCTTATTTTACAGTATCGGACCGCGATCAAAGAACTCGTGAAATTCCAAGTTGATGGTTATGATAATGCACCAACTGAGGACTACTATGATTACGAACATGTCAAATGGGAGCAGCAGTACTTCAAGAAACATTTCCTCGCTCAATACTGCAAAATCTCAAGGCGGAAAATAGAGAAACTCAACGATGACTTTGAGAAACTCGCTAAGGAACTACTGAAAGCTGTAGAACCATGGAGCAATTTCCTCATGCATCGGGATTACCAATCCCAGAATATCTATATAAAAGAGCGCAAGGCCAAGATCATTGATTATCAGTCAGCTCGAATAGGTCCACTCACCTATGACTTGGCTGCTCTGTTAAGGGACAGTTATGTAAATATTACTCCAAAAATAGAGAAAAAACTAATCGACTATTACCTTGAGTGTCTCAAGAAAAAACACATCCAATTCAAGAAGCGAGAGTTTTTGTACGCTTATGCATTGACTGCTCTGCAGAGAAACTTACAAGCCCTCGGTGCATTTGCCAATCTGTCGTTGAACAAAGACAAAGTTCGTTTCAAAGAATACATCCCAAGGGGTTTGGAATTACTCCGAGCAGGTTTGGAAAAAACTGAGTACAAAGAACTCAATGATTGCGTGATGAGTGCGCAAGTTAGTGAAGCGTGTCTTTCCAACAATTAGATAGGTACCTCACCGCCTGCATTACAGAGAAGAAAATACCTGGTATTGTGTGCTGGGTTGGTACCAGTAAAAAAACTCTATTTTTTGAAGCCCGTGGTTTTGCACAGTTGATTCCAGGCAAAGTAAATATTAACAAGAACACTATTTTCGATCTTGCATCAATAACCAAGCCTTTAGCCACCGCCCTGTCGATAATGCTCCTTTATGAGAAAAAACAACTGAGATTAAACGATCGGGTGAGGACATTTTTGCCGATGAGCGCATCTTGTGCAACAGGCCAGAAGACTATTAAGCAGCTTCTTACCCATACTGCCGGGTTACCTGCTTGGTTTCCGCTCTATCTGTTGCCTCAACAAAAGCGACTGCAGTATTTAGCAAGTGTAGCAAGTAAGAACAAAGGGGTTCTTTATTCTTGCCTTGGTTACATACTCTTAGGCATGATTGTAGAAAAAGTAACAAATCTGCGCCTTGATAGATTCTGTAAAGAATACATCTTTAGACCTTTGGGGTTGAGCAATACAATGTTTGGCCCGATCAAGAAGAAAAATGTTGCGGCAACTGAATTCGGCAATAAATATGAGGAGCAGACCGCGGCGCAGCATGGTAAGACCAAAGCAATAAAGTGGCGCAACTACGTGCTCAAGGGTGAAGTTCATGACGGGAATTCATTCTACGGTTTCAATGGTGTATCAGGTAATGCGGGACTTTTCTCGACTGCCCGGGAATTGGCAAAACTCGTGCGTGTGTATACAGCAGGTGGTATAGTCAGTAAAAAAACGGTAAAGATGATGACACGGGTTCAAACGAACGGTAAGGAGAAACGAGGACTCGGTTGGATAATAAACCCGTTCCCTAATTTCGTTTCAAGCGGGTCTTTCTATCACTCTGGTTTTACCGGAACTATGTGTCTTGTTGATCCGATAAAGGATAGCATTGTTGTATTTCTTACTAATGCGGTGCACCCGGTAGTGCGCGTTGACCTTATGCCAGAAGTAAAGCAGCGGCTTGTCGAAATTACTGCAAAAACCATGGCTTAAGAAATCAATCGATAAATAAAAAATAACCTATTGCTAGACCAACGCTATCCCAGAACAAGTCTTTCCATGAGAAATGGTTCTTTTTCTTTTTGTCACATATTTCTTTGCCAATACCGACAAGAGCGGTTGCTGATACTGAATACACCTTTGCCTTGGTTACATCGCCGTTTCCAAAGTTGGTATATAAATGAAAGGTCAAGCACGGAATTACTGCACATGCTGTGAGGTGGTAGAACTTGTCTTCAGAAAACCACGGATCAGGATTATGTTGCAATACCGCAAGTATTTCCGGTGTTAGATTGTATCCAGCTGAACGTGTTTTTCCAGATAGAGGGGTAATTTTTTGAGCAATCAGGAAAAAGATTGAGACCAAAACAAGTGCAATACATTTATTCATACCGGGGAATTATAATGATATATGAAAAAGTGTCAAGCAAGCAAGTAGTGTTTAAAACAATAATAGTGCAAATAAAGCCTTGACAAGTTAAAATATTTCAATATATTATAATAACCTATGAAATTAGGCGAATTATTACTGAAACAGGGTACAATTTCTGAAGATATGCTTGCTCAAGCTTTAGAAGTTCAGAAGAAAGACGGGACTAGACTTGGAACTACGCTGATAAATCTCGGCTATGTAAAAGAAGAAGAGATGTTGGTAGCACTTTCAAAACACTATGGTGTTAAGTCAGTTGATCTTAGAAACATAGAAATTGATGAATCATTGTTAAAGTTAGTCCCCAGCGACCTCGCCGGGAAATATCTTATCGTACCGGTCTCACGCTTCGGACGTACCCTCACCGTCGCTATGATTAACCCTGGCGATGTGGCGGCGATTGAGGATATCCAATTTGCGACCGGCTTTGAGGTGGATGCAGTTGTTGCTGCTGAAGATGCTTTACTAAAGGTAGTGCAAGACCACTATAATGTTCAGAAAATGTTATCTGATGTTATGTACGAGATAGAGATGGCCGATGCTGGTGATGCAAATGTCAAAGTTATTGATGGCACAGAAGAGGTCAAGGCGGTTGAGGAAGATTTATCATCTGTTCAGGATGACCGTGATAGTGGACCAGCCCTCAAGCTTGTCAGCAAGATCATTACTGACGCAGTTGACATGAATGTGTCGGATGTACATATTGAGCCATACGAAAATGATATGAGGATACGCTATCGTATTGATGGCATACTCCACGAGATTTTGAAACCGCCAAAACGGATGAACCGTGCTTTGGCGACGGTTATAAAAGTGATGGGAAAACTGAAAGTCGAAGAGAAGAGATTACCGCAAGACGGTCGAATTAAGGCAAGAATTCACAACAAGATCATTGACATTCGTGTTTCGACGGTACCGACGCTTTTTGGCGAAAAGATTGCCTTACGTATCCTTGACCGTTCAACGATACAGCTGAACCTTGATCTCTTAGGTTTTGAGGAAAAAACCCTAAAGACCTTCCGCAGTGCGATTCAGACACCTTATGGTATTGTTCTTGTTACTGGTCCGACTGGTTCTGGCAAGACGACAACCTTGTATTCTGCATTGACTGAACTGAATGATCCTGGTCTCAACATAATTACGGCTGAAGATCCAATTGAATACTCGCTGTATGGGATTAATCAGCTGCAAGTTCACGAAAGGATTGGTTTAACCTTTGCTAGTGCATTGCGTTCATATCTTCGACAGGACCCAAACATCATAATGGTCGGTGAAATTCGTGATTTGGAAACTGCTCAAATATCAATCCGTGCATCATTGACTGGACACCTTGTCTTGTCAACGGTCCATACAAATTCAGCCGGGGCAACGGTAATCAGATTGACAAATATGAATGTTGAATCCTTTTTGATCGCATCTACGGTGTTGGCAATCGAGTCACAGAGATTGCTGAGAAAGGTCTGTGGCAAATGCCGACAAGAAGTTAAATATCCAGACGAAGTACTCATGGATGCTGGCCTTGAACCCGGAAAGATAGATTATCCTTTGGTTCGTGGTGAAGGGTGTGAGCATTGTCGGGGCACCGGCTATAAAGGAAGGATTGGAATTTTTGAAAACATGATGATTACCGCCAAGATACGTGATTTGATCCTAAAGGGTGCAACGAGTGAAGAACTTGAAAAAACAGCGGTTGAACAAGGTATGGAGACCCTTCATGATTCAGCAATACACAAGCTTGAACACGGTCTAACATCGGTTGAGGAAGTGATCCGTGAAACAAAGGTGGTTTAATGGAAGAAAGACTTGCTTCATATTTAGTAGATAGTGGTCTAATAACTGAGGAGCAGTTACGCGAGGCTATGCAGGAGCGGCGCGAAACTGGACAGCGTTTGGTCAGTGTTTTGAACCGTCTTGAGATGATCCCGGAAAGTAAGTTGCTTGCGCAATTGAGCAACCTTTATAAAATGGAGGTTGTTGACCTCGATTATATTATCCCTGAAAAAGAAGTTCTCGAGATGATCCCGGCGGAAAAAGTGTACCATTATGAAGTGCTGCCTATTGACCGAAAAGGAAGATACCTGACCGTGGCAATGGTTGACCCGACTGACATAAGTGCGATTGAAGATTTGCGTTTCATTACGTCCATGGAAATAAACCCTGTTTTGGCTGCTGAATCGAGCATCAGGGAAGCACTGGATCGCTACTACACAATGGAAAAAGGTATTGCTGAAGTGACCGCGGAGACTACCACTGATGGTGCCAAGGAACTGGGTATTGAGGACATGGAACTTCTCGAAACTGAATTCCAGGACGAAGTAGAGGAGAACAAACTAATAGCTGATGCTGAAGGCGGACCAGTTATAAGGTTGGTTAATTTCTATATTGCCGATGCCGTAAATAGACTTGCTTCAGATATTCATATTGAACCTTATGAAAAGGAGGTCAGGGTTCGTTTTAGAATCGATGGCGTGCTTCAAGAAGAACAGTCGCCGCCCATAAATCTAAAAGCTGGTATTATTACCAGGTTGAAGCTTATGGCGAAGATGAATATCGCTGAACATAGGCTATGTCAGGACGGTCGTATAAATATTCAGGTCGGCGATAAGATGATTGACTTACGTGTTTCAGTAATCCCGACTCTGTACGGCGAAAAAATCGTTATGCGAATATTGGATCGGAGTTCTTTGATGCTCGACCTCTCGAAACTTGGTTTTGCTCCAGCAGCTTTAAAGAAATTTTTGAAGGCGATTGAGAGCCCTTACGGCATAGTTCTTGTAACCGGCCCAACTGGCAGCGGTAAAACAACCACTCTGTATTCTACACTTGCACGGTTAAACAAACCTAAGCGCCAGATAATGACGGTTGAAGATCCGGTCGAGTATAATTTGCACGGCATTAATCAAATTCAAGTCCATGAAGAGATTGGTTTAACTTTTGGCAGTGCATTGCGTGCTTTTTTGCGTCAGTCGCCGAATATTATACTCATCGGTGAAATCCGTGATAATGAAACAGCGGAAATCGCCATAAGAGCTGCGCTAACCGGGCACCTGGTCTTTTCGACGATTCATACCAATGATGCACCGACAACAGTTAACCGATTGGTCGATATCGGTATAAAACGATATCTGGTGTCGAGTGCTCTGGTTCTTATCCAAGCACAACGTCTGGTAAGAAGAATTTGTCCGAAGTGTAAAGAGAAGATTAAGGTGAGCGAAAAGCTCCTTGAAGACGCTGGTATACCTGAAGGTACTTTTCCTGATGGCATAGTCTATAAGGGAAAGGGGTGCAGTCACTGCAACCAGACAGGGTATAAAGGCAGAGTTGGTCTTTATGAAGTAATGCCGATATCTCCGGAACTAAGACAGATGATACTGAAAGGTGCTTCTTCAGACGAGATTGCTAGACAAGCTGTCAAAGAAGGTATGGCAACGCTGCGCGATGATGGGATGGAAAAGATAAAACAAGGGGTTACGACTGTTGATGAATTAATGAGGGAAACTACGGCATTTTAGGTACATGCTCTATGATTAATTTAAAGGAGGCTCTATGCCTGTAACAATGAAACAACTTTTAGAAGAAATGGTGCAGAGGAATTCAACCGACTTGCACTTGACTACTGGTGCGCCGCCGATGTATCGAATCGATGGTGATTTGGTGCCAACCAATTATGAGATTATGACCCCGGAATTGATTCAAAACCTGATATACAGCGTATTAAATGATCAGCAAAAAAAGAAATTCGAGATGGAGTGGGAATTGGACTTCTCCTTTGGTATTGCTGGTTTATCGCGTTTTCGAGGTAATTGTTTCCAACAACGGGGTAGCGTTGCTGCAGCTCTACGAACCATCCCGTTTGAGATCAGGGGGTTTAAAGAACTGGGGATCCCACTCGTTGTTCAGGAACTTGCCAGTAGACCAAAGGGTTTAATACTCTGTACTGGTCCAACCGGTAGCGGAAAATCAACCACCTTGGCGGCAGTGATCGATAAGGTAAATAATGAACGTCGATGTCACATAGTCACTGTCGAGGATCCTATTGAGTATCTGTTTAGGCACAAAAAGGCGATAATTAACCAGCGTCAGATAGGTAGCGATACGAAATCCTTTGGTAATGCATTGAAATATGTTTTACGTGAAGACCCGGATGTTGTTATGATCGGTGAGATGCGTGATACGGAGACTATCGGTACGACGCTTACTATTGCCGAAACAGGTCACCTTACCCTAGCCACCTTGCATACCAATTCATGCGCTGAGTCAATTCACCGAATCATCGATGTTTTTCCCCCTCACCAGCAAGGCCAGGTAAGAGCACAACTTGCTTTTGTGGTTGAAGGTGTGATTACGCAACAATTACTTCCGAAAATCGGTGGTGGGCGGGTTCTATCGTGCGAGGTGATGATCGCAACTCCAGCAATCCGTGCTCTTATCCGTGATGAAAAAGAACATCAAATTTATTCAACGATCCAAGCTGGTTCGAAATATGGTATGCAGACAATGAACAATTCTTTGTTTAATCTGTATGCAAAACGCACGATTACATTGGAAACAGCCTTTGATTATACGCCTAACATAGAAGAATTTGAACATATGGTTGAACAAGGACAGAGGGTTTAAGATAGCTTATGGGGTTTAAGAGAATTTGTTTTGTAAATAACCATTATCTCAAATAAGGAGGTGAAATGCCAACTTTTGTCTGGAAAGGTAGAACAGCATCAGGAGCCTCAGCTACTGGTGAAATTGCTGCAGGTTCTCAAACCGACGTTGTAGCTGCGCTGCGCCAGAAGAAAATTATTCCCACTTCAATAAAGGTTAAAGAAGAGAAGAGAAAATTGACGCTATTTGCGGGCCGGGTTACAGGACGTGCACTGGCTGTTTTTACTAGACAATTTTCGACTATGCTCAACGCTGGTCTTCCGTTGTTAACGTGTCTTGAGATTCTCGGTAAGCAGACGGAAAGTCTGGCGCTGCGTAAAGTCTTGACTGAAGTGAGAGGCGATGTTGAAGGTGGTTTGTCACTTGCTGATGCGTTACGTCGACAACCAAGGGCTTTTGATAACCTGTATGTGAATATGATCGAGTCAGGTGAAACCGGCGGTGCTTTGGACGTCATCCTCATGCGTCTGGCTGTATATTTGGAAAAGAGCGCGGCGCTGAAGCGGAAGATAAAGGGTGCGATGATCTATCCGGCCATTATTTCGCTCGTTGCGGTTGGCGCTATCTCGGTAATGCTTCTTTTTGTGATACCTATTTTTGCAAGAATGTATTCTGGCGTAGGCGCTGAATTACCAGCTATGACGCGCTTGGTCATGAAAATTTCTGACTTTCTCAAGGTTGCGATAATACCATTAGTGATTATCGTCATTGCCCTATTTACGATCCTCAGACGGTGGCATAAGACTACCTCTGGTGCTAAGGCAATGGATCCAATATTCCTTAAGTTCCCGGTCTTCGGCGATCTAACCAGAAAACAGTCAATTGCTCGTTTCGCAAGAACCCTATCAACTTTGCTGTCCAGTGGTGTACCCATTATTGATGCCCTGGAAATAACCGCACGCAGTGCCGGGAACTGGGTTGTCGAGGATGCCATTTTAAAAGCTCGAATCTCGATTAAAGGCGGTGAAAACATCGCTGATCCGTTGTCCAAGACTGCGGTCTTTCCACCGATGGTTACGCAAATGATTGCAATCGGCGAAGCATCGGGTGGTTTGGACGAAATGCTTGCTAAAGTCGCTGATTTCTACGATGAAGAGGTAGATCAGGCAGTCGAGAACCTGACCGCTGCTCTTGAACCTCTTATCATGGTCTTTTTGGGTGGAATTGTTGGATTCTTAGTCATTTCCATGTATCTGCCCATATTCCAATTAGCCGGCACAATTACGGAATAACTTTATAAGCAAACAATAGGTTGTGCCAGAGTTACTGAACGCGGATAGCTGTGTAGGCAAACGCTATTGCATATGTTTGGGTGTAGATCCGGAATAGGTAGTGGTATATTCGACGTTCTTCAGTAGAAGAGTTGGTCTAATCATTCTTCACCCACTGTTGATTACTTTTATTCTGTTATCCTCATATCCAATAATTCACAGTATCCCAACACCTTTTTGGTTTATTATTCTTGCATCTTTCATATTGGCTTCGGTTTTTCTACTCTTGCAGACCTGGCTACCAGAAAAAACTTCCTTTTACATCATTTTCCTGGTCGATATCCCGCTAATTGGTTCTATGATTCACTACTCAGGCGGGGTTGAATCTATCTTCCCATTATTCTACATATTGTTGATTATTGTTGTATCCTTGTACCTTTATAAAACTGGTGCGTATACGGTTAGTGTTATTTCGGTGATTTTCTTTCTCGGCTTGCTATTCTATGAAATGCACGAGACAAATGCGACAATGCAATATGTCATGTATCGATTCTATATCTTTGGACTACTGTTTCTCTTTACCGGGATACTGAGTGGTGCATGGTCAGAGCGCTACCAAAGCCGTACTGAAGAGGCCGCGAGATTGAGGCTCACAACCGAAGAAATATTAAAGAATCTTCCTTCAGGGATTATAACCATCGACCGGAGCGGCACGATAATTCATACCAATATCCCAGAAGGTCCAATACAGTCAAGGGTTCACCTCTATATTGCAAAATTTCTTAAGGCACGTCACGCAAAAAGGTCGATTGAACTGAAGATCGGTAAACGGTATTTTGTATTGTCGTGCGCCAGGATTTACAGTTCAAAAATCGGTCTTGGTATACTCCAGGACATTACAGCTATTAGAAAACTGGAAGAAAAATCACGCGTCTCCAAACAGACACAACTCCTTGCGGAATTAGGTGGTTCTTTGGCTCATGAGATCCGGAACCCCTTATCGTCAATAAGAGGGTCCCTTGAAGTAATCCGGGATTCACAGAGGGATGCTGATATCCTCCATTTCATAAATATGGCATTAGACGAATCAATAAGGTTGAATGAAATTGTTACTGATTTCTTGAACTTTGCCCAGTTCGTGCCGCTCAAGAAAAATCGTTTGCGTATCAGTGAAGTCGTAAACGAGGCATTCATTGATGCGTTGCCGCGTGCCAAAACCAAGAAGATAGTGATAAAAAGAGAAGACAATGATTTCTTCATCCTTGGTGATCTCAATAAACTGAAAGCCGGTCTGTTGAATATTCTTAGTAATGCCTGCGAAGCTACCCCTGAAGGTAAGACTGTTAAGATAAGGACATATATAGACAAAAAGAAAGGTATGGTTGAAATACAGGATACTGGCAAAGGTATTTCCAAACGAGCTCTGGAAAAGATCTTCGAACCTTTCTTTACAACAAAAAAAGGTGGCATAGGTCTTGGTCTAGCAATAGCCAGGAACATAATTGAGGCACATGACGGGAGTATCGAAG
>Ga0209986_10004300_pt1 | contig 12108 bp, 12 predicted proteins | sample BlataG_FD_183168 | JGI IMG/M metagenome (GOLD analysis project Ga0209986, IMG submission 183168) | Deep subsurface microbial communities from Black Sea to uncover new lineages of life (NeLLi) - Black_00105 metaG (SPAdes) (version 2) | ecosystem: Environmental > Aquatic > Marine > Oceanic >...
GTTACCGAGTGAAGGGTTGTGAGATAACCATCTTCAGAATCTCGTGCGTCCCTTCCGTGATGACCATGAATTGCGAGTCACGGAAAAACCGCTGTGCTCTGGATTCTTTCATCAAACCAAGGCAACCGAAGACTTCCATGCAATCACGAGCGACCCTTCGGTTTGTCTCGGCGGCGATGAGTTTGGCCATGGCAGTGAACCGGGCCCACTCGGGGTCATTCTCCTCAAAGAGCCAGGCAGCCTTGTAGACCATAAGGCGTGCAGTTTCTATTTGGGCGGCCATTTCGGCGAACTTGAATGCAAGACTTTGATGCCTTACTATCGGCTGGCCCCATACGACCCTTTCCTTGGCGTAGGATAACGCTAAGTCAAAGGCCGCCTGAGCACAACCCAGTGCCCGGGCGGCGTGAGGAATTCTGTTGGCACCGATGAGCCATAGTGTGTTGGCGTAGCCCCGACCCTCTTGTCCCACCTGGTTCTCGGTGGGAATCTCTACATCGTTGTAGAAAATCTCCGCCTCGTCGGAGGTGCGTGAGCCCATCTTTTCCAGTTTTCTCCGAGTCCATCCCTCCGTAGGCCAATCCATGAGGAAGTTGGTCATGCCACGAGTCCCCTTCTCCGGGTCGGTGACGGCAAGGATGAGCTGATAGTCACAAATAGACCCATTCGTGATGTAGATGTTGCTGCCATTTAGAATCCATTTATCTCCCCTCCTCACAGCCTTGGTCACGCGGCTGCCGGGATCAGAACCGCCGGTATGCTCGGTAAGAGCGAACGCGCCTACCCATTCACCGCTGATGCTGGGGGGTATGTATTTGTGACATTGCTCTTCAGTGCCTTCACGCCAAATTAGTGGAGGTACGTAGTTGGACGCCAAACAAAAGGTCTCAGCCAGGCCAAGGCTGATCTTGGCGACTTCCTCATTCATGATGACTTCGCTTATCTTGTCCATTGCGGCGCCTCCGTATTTCTCCGGAGCGCACACGCAATTGTATCCAAGCTGTCCTGCTTTAAGCATCAGAAGATCCCTGGGAAACTCTCCCTTGTCCTCCCATTCGTCTACTATGGGGTCCATCTCCTTCTGGCAGAAGTCCCGTATTGCCATCTGAAGCATCCTGTGCTCCTCAGTAAGCGCAAAATCCATTAGTCCCTCCTTTTAATGCTGATGACTAGCTTATGTGGGTAGTGGCCAGATTGCTCTTTCTTTGCGTGACGATTCCGATTGCTACACCCTGAACTCGAGCATCTCACCATGCACGTTGCAATTATCTTCTCTGAAAACATGGCTGTCAAGGGTAGGGAGCTAGGACGCTAATGTCGTATCGTTTTTTCACCGTGCAAGTGTTCTGTGAAGAGGACACTGTAGTGCGAGGTTTCAGCCTCGTGCGGGGGAGGAGGGCACGACCCTAAGGGGTCGCACTACGTGTGTGGGCTTGCTTCGTCGCTGCCCCTTCGCTGCGCTCAGGGCTTCGGCTCACCCTGGCAATGACAAGCAAAGCGCCGTACGCTGCACTGAGAACAAAAGAGGTGCTGCTTGCAATGACATAGAGTTCTGGTGGCTTTCTTTACCCTACGTCAAATTCGGGATACCTTGGCAGAGGTTTCGAGCCCGAGAACCGCAAAGTTTCCCAGCAGCATATTCTGCTACCAAGTCTCAGCCTTCAGATTGCTGTTCCTCAGTGCCGGTTGATTCGCTTGCTTTGAGAGCAGCTAGCTGGATTTCTTGATAAATATCCTTAAGAGGGACCCCCGATTTCTGGGAGAGTTCTCTACAACTTTCATATTCTGGGCTTATGTTTACTACCTTTCCCTGCAGAATGCCCAGTTTTGCTCTAACCCTTCCATACCTGGTGGGAAGCCAAATTTCCTCGCGAGCAAGTTTTTTCCTACACACCTCATGAGTTCTCACCCCAAGCGTAGTAGTCTCTCGAAAAATCACATCCACGACTTCTTGGAATTCTTCCTCAGCGATTGCTCCTAGAAGGATTCCGGGCCGATTTTTCTTCATATGCATGGGGATGAAGTAGACATCTTTGGCTCCAGCTTCAAGGAGTTTCTCCATCAAATAAGGATAGATTTCTGGATTCATGTCATCAATGTTGGCCTCGATCACCGTGGCTGCATTCTCTATATAAGCGTCCTTGGAGATCTCTTCCGCGGTGCCCAAGAAAACTCTCAACAAATTGGGGAAAGGGAAATCTCTTTCTCCGGCACCGTAGCCAATTTTTTTCGTCACCATGGAAGGGATTCTGCCAAAACCACTTGCCAAGCTAGAGATGAGGGCTGCTCCGGTAGGGGTAGCAAGTTCCCCTTCCACATCACCACCGTAGATAGGGACATCTTTAAGGAGTTCCAGCGTGGCAGGGGCAGGAAGAGGTAGAATGCCATGAGTGCATTCAATAAAGCCTTTGCCAACATGAATCCTGGAGGCATAGATTTTCTCTATGCCTAATCTCTCTATCCCGCTTACGGTTCCGACTACATCAATAAGGGTATCTACTCCTCCCAGTTCGTGGAGGTGGATTTCAGAAAGCGGGATGCCGTGGATTCTGGACTCAGCTTCTCCTATTCGGGTAAGAATGCTGCGGCTTTTCTCCTTTACTTTGTTTTCTAGGTCGCTTTTCTCTATTATCTCAAGAAGCTTTGAGAAGCTCCGGTGCTTATTCTCTTCGTCTCTTATTTTTACCTGAGTACCGGTAATCCCATGCTTTGAGACTTTCTTGACTTCCAGCTCCCAACCGCTCAGCTTGAGCTTTTCTGCCTCCTTTCGGAGGTCTGATGCTTCCCAGCCCACGTCCAGAAGGGCGCCCAGCATCATATCGCCGCTAATGCCGGAAAAACAATCAAAATAGGCGATGTTCAAACTCATCTTTCTACCTTTGCCATTTGATTAATTAAGCCCGCTAGATATCCTGCTCCAAATCCATTATCAATGTTCACCACGGCCACGCCTGGCACACAGCTATTGAGCGCGGCAAGGAGAGCAGAAAGTCCTTTGAAACTAGCTCCATATCCTACACTAGTAGGGACAGCGATCACGGGACGCTCCACAAGCCCACCCACCAAACTGGGGAGTGCCCCTTCCATCCCTGCTACCACAACAAGAACATTTGCTTCTCTTAATTCAGTCAGATGATCTAAGAGGCGATGTAGCCCGGCTACACCCACATCATAAAGCCGTTTCACTTTGTTTCTCATGAATTCGGCAGTAACTGCAGCTTCCTCAGCGACAGGAACATCAGCAGTTCCAGCAGTTATCACAAAGATAAACGAGCTACCTTCGTCTTCTCGCTCTTCCTTTGGAATTACTATTGCCCGAGCCAAGGGATGGTAAACAGCTTCAGGAGCTATTTCTTTCACTCGGTGATAGATTTCTTCGCTTGCCCTTAAGGCCATAAATCCATCAGTGTTTTCCCGCATCTTCTTTACGATTTCCTCAATCTGTTCTGAGCTCTTCCCCTGGCAAAAAATCGCTTCAGGAAAGCCTCGGCGTAAGCTACGATGGGTATCGATCTTAGCAAAACCAAGATCTAGGTAGGGGAAAGTTTCGAGCCTACCCAGGGCTTGTTCAGGGGAGAGCTTGCCTCCTCTTACTTCCTCCAGAAGCCTTCTGAGATTTTCCTTATCTATCTCTGTGCCCTCCATGGCTCAGAATGTTCATGCTTCCAGTGCGGTAACCTTCCAAATCCAGGGTTATATACTGGTAACCCAATTCTTTTAATCTTTCGATGAGCTTGGCGTGCAATTCCTTGTCCAGAAACAGAGGCATATCCTCTCTTTGCACCTCTATTCGAGCGATATCGCCGTGGTCACGCACCCTAATCTGCCCTACTCCTAAATCTCTCAAGAATCTTTCAGCTTGCTCAATTCTGTGGAGTTTTTCCAGAGTAATTCTGTTTCCATAGGGAATTCTGGTGGCCAGGCATGATGAAGAGGGCTTATTCCAGGAGGAAAGTCCCAAGTCTTTCGAGGCTTGCCGAATTTCGGCCTTGGAAAAGCCAACATCTTTGAGAGGACTCCTCACCCCACATTCCACGGCAGCTTTCGCTCCAGGACGGAAGTCGTGAAGGTCATCCGAAGTAGCCCCGTCGAGAATACTACTGAGCCTATATCGCTCGGCGATTTCCTCAAGTTTAGAGAATAGACTCCTTTTGCAGAAATAGCACCTTTGGGGGGAGTTAGAGGAGAATTCTTCATACTCTAATTCCTTGGTGTGAACAAAAACATGATTTACCTTCAACGCAGCGCCTGTTTTTCGCGCCTCTTCTGTTTCCCAGGGTGGATGAATAGGTGAGCTTGCTGTGGCAGCTACAACTTTCTCTCCCAGGCTTTCTTGAGCAATCTTGAGCAAAAAGGTGCTGTCCACCCCTCCGGAGAAGGCTACAAGAGCAGAAGACGTTTGTCTCAATAGTTCTCTAAGTTCGTGTAGCTTTGCCTTCATGGCATAGCACTCTAAGGCCTCGGATCCCAGAAACAACGTAATATCGAGAATCTCAACAGGTTCAACTCTCCGCCAGATTACATCCTACGCTTATTGTTTTTGAAACGCCAGAACTTCCGCCCTGCTTCAGGAGAATTTGGCCTTTGCGACTGGCCAAACAATTGCACTTACTCTGGTAATTGTGTTGGCCGCCCTGCCTGCGCTGATACCTATCTAAGCACAATAACGCCATTCTAATCAAGTAGGTTTCTCATCATCGCGTGCCGATGCTGTGCGATTCTGTCACCGTCTAAGTGTTCTGTGAGAATGTCACCTGATGAAGCAGGTGGCGACATTGAACAGGAAGTAACAGAAGAGATTAACGGTATCAAATCAAGTGGGGTGAGTGGGGTGAGAGGCAAGGGTGGTATCTGAAGTAGCGGATCTGTGCTTGCACCGTGTTAGGTGACTTCCAGCGGCGCAGAGAAAGCATGCCGGTGCGGCACTGGCATGGGGTAATGGGGGCAGAAAGCCCCTTCTTCGTCTCCTGTGTGACTGCTCAGTCTTTGGGTGCTGGAACAAAAAGGGCATTGCCGCAGCTAAGAGCCCGTTTCAATCGTTGATTTTTGCGTCTATGTCAAGCTCATTCCAGAGCTGAGTTAGTCTGGCTTCGAGCTGGTTCAAGTCGCCATCGTTGTAAACGACCTCATCGGCGTATTTCGCTTTTTCTTCTGCCGGCATTTGTGATTTAAGGCGAGACAAGATTTGAGATTCGGTTATGTCCCTTTCTTGTTTCAGTCGTTTAACTACCTTATCCTGTGAAGCTACCACGACCCAAATCTTATCTGCCAACCAGGTGCGCTTGTCTTCAATGAGCAAGGTGGCTTCCAAAGCAACAGCCTTGGCTCCCTGTCGGCGATGGTATTCGATATTCTCCTGTATCATACGCTGTACCTCGGGTTGTAGTATCCCGTGAAGCTTGGCTAAGGCGGTAGGATTGGGAAAGACCACCTGCGCCAGTTTTTGACGGTCAATTTCCCCATCCGATTTGAGGATGTCTTTGCCGAAGGTGGCAACTATTTTCTGCCAGGACTGGCTGTGTGGCTTATAGGCCTCGTGGCTTAGCCTGTCAGCATCTATGACGGCGGCGCCGAGCCTGGCCAGAATCCGGCATACTGTGCTTTTGCCACTGCCTATATTGCCAGTTACCCCAATAACAACCATTCTGTTTGCCATATTCTACGCTAGAACCAATGTCTGTGGAAACTGATTATGGGCCAGCAAATGGTGATGGTATAATGAGTCAGGGCTTGATGGAAAAGGAAGCGATCCTTTACGAGAGACTTTCCGGTGATAGGACAAAGTGTCACGTTTGCCAGTGGCGATGCGTTATCAACCCAGGAAAAATGGGCCTCTGTCGCGTGCGCCTTAATCGTGACGGCAAGTTATACGCTGTGAATTATGGTGATGTATCCTCGGTGGCGGCCGATCCCATTGAGAAGAAGCCGTTATTCCATTTCTTCCCTGCCACCCGCGCATTGTCTCTGGGTACATGGGGTTGTAACTTCCACTGCAAGGATTGTCAGAACTGGGAGATCTCTTGCGTCGATGTTCCAACTACTTCGCAGTATTTGTCTCCTGAGCAGGCGATAGAGCTAACCGGGAGATACGGTTGTGCTGGCATCGCCTGGACCTATAATGAGCCTACAATTTGGTTTGAATATACCTTAGATTCAGCCAAGCTGGCGAAACAAAATGATCTATATACCGTTTATGTTACCAACGGCTATGCCACCCCAGAGGCGCTGGATACCATAGGTCCCTACCTCGATGCCTGGAGAGTTGATGTGAAGGGATTTACCGATAGTTTCTATCGTCAGCTAGCCAAAGTATCTCACTGGCGCGGTATTCTGGATGTGGCGAAGCGGGCCAAGGAGAAATGGGATATGCACGTTGAGGTGGTAACCAACATCATCCCTACCATGAATGACGATGAGGAGCAGCTTAGGGGCATTGCTACCTGGATTCGGGATAGTCTGGGGGAACTGACTCCGTGGCATGTAACTCGATTTCACCCCATGTACAATTTGACTCATCTGCCACCTACTCCGGTATCCACTTTGGAAAGGCCTGCCAGAATAGGAAAGCAAGCAGGGCTGAAGTTTGTCTACCTTGGCAATGTTCCGGGACATGAGGACGAAAACACCGTTTGCTATTCCTGCGGCAAGCTGGATGTCCGCAGGATTGGTTATGATACCGAGGTGGTAGGGCTTGATGACGCCAAGTGCAAGTTCTGTGGCGCTGAGCTTAATTTCAGGACTACGTTGAAAGCAATTTCGGATGTGTCTGTAGAGCAAGAACTTCATCCTATAGCTAAGCTGGCAAAAGAAACGGTGGAAGACTATGTTCGTGAGGGCAAGAAGACCCAACCAGGAGAACTCACGCCCGAGATGAGCGAGCGAGCCGGCGTTTTCGTTTCCATCCATAAACATGGTGAGCTAAGAGGTTGTATCGGCACTTTTGAGCCTGCCCAAGCCAACGTAGCTGAGGAGATCATGGCCAACGCTATCAGCTCAGCTACGAGGGATCCCCGTTTCCCACCGGTGACTGTGGCTGAACTTGATGACCTGGAATATAAGGTTGATATTCTTACCAAGCCTGAAGCCGTCAACGACGTGAGCGAACTCGATGCTGAAAGATATGGAGTGATTGCGGAGAGTGGGTTCAGAAAAGGACTTCTCTTGCCCGACCTGGAAGGTGTGGACAGTGTTGAGGAACAAATTGCCATCTGCCGGCTCAAGGCCGGAATAGGGCCTGATGAACCGGTGGATCTTTACCGCTTTGAGGTAAGGAGGTTCAAGTAGGAAAGCGCTCGCAGGGCCTTTTGGCGCTAAGATGCCGAGGTGCGGAACGCCAACTTGGGATGTCTAATGCTCGGGAGTATTCAGTTCCTCATATTTGGCGGTAACGGTTCGCAAACGCTTCAAAAGTTGTAGCTATCACGATAGCTATCTGTTTCCTGGTTCCTTTGTCTTTTGTATTCTCGACCTTAAGTCCTGGTTAGAAACGTGTTAGATTCTGCTTAGAGAATGAAGGAATTGCCGAGGCGGCTGTGGCATATCTTTGGCGGGCTATCTCTTGCTATAGCTGGTTTATTGGTGCCGGAAAACATATTTTTGCCTGCACTCATTTCCGCCACTGTAGCCTTTCTTGTTCTTGAGCTTGCCAGGCTGAGATTCCCGCAGGTGAATCGCCGATTTTTGACTTGGTTTCACCCGCTCCTGCGGGAGAAAGAGGCTTCAACGCTTACCGGGACTGCTTACTTTTCTATGGCGGCCGTCATCGTTTTCATCTTTTGTGACAAGTCGATCGCTGTTGTGGCGTTGACTTTTGTTGCTGTGGGCGATCCCATAGCTGGTATGGTTGGTGAAAGGTGGGGGAAACTGAGGATGAAGGATAAGAGCTTGGTGGGCAGCGGTGCTTGCCTTCTTTCCTGTCTTGTGGCAGGCGCTATCTTATCGGCCATAACGGACGTCGCTTTACCATTAGTTGTGGTTGGGGCGTTGTGTGCTACCTTGATGGAGTTTCTCTCCCTGCGGATCAACGACAACCTGACTGTCCCTTTGGTGTCAGGTGGAGCGATGATGCTCGTTAAGCTCGCCGTCACGGTGTAATGCGAATTCTAGTTGTGGGGTTGTAGCCTTATAGATTGAGGTTTAGGCCTTGACCTGTAGCTGTGGAGTTATGCATTTTTGTTGAAACCTTGGGGGGGGGATCACACCTTCTTCGTGATTCACCATATACAAGCCGAGTGATTGATACAAGTTAGTCTAGTTTGGAGGTCAAACTGTGGCATCCTCTACTGTGCCTATCAGACTAATATAGCGATGTGCTACAATTATGCTAGTAATGTGTGATTCGTAGAGTTCTCCCGCGGGGACTTTGAGTTGTCCAACGTACGAGACGGGCTGGGTTTGGTTTTTCCTCTGCACAAAACTACTTCGTTCACCCCAAATAGCATTGCTCTGCTGGCAGTCACTTCTCCCGCCACAAGAAGCTTAGAGGTTGAAATAGGAGGGAGACCCCGCCTAGCCTTAGTATTGCGGAGAGGGCCAGTGGTTGCGAGGTGTAGCCGAAGCAACCTCGCAGCGTGGATTCCTCGCTCGGGCTCTGAACAAGCTCCGCAATCTGACTGGAGGCCCACATCGCGACTCCCGTCGCCTGGTGAGCTAAAGGAGGTGCAATTTGGCTAAGTTCCTTTTGACCCCCAGAGATACCAAGTTCTATGACTTGTTTGAACAGGACACCAGAAATCTAGTCGTTTCTGCAGAAAAGCTGGTCGATCTTTTTGACAACTACGAAAATGTTGAAGTGAAAGTGAAGCAACTCAAGGATTTGGAAAGGCAAGGTGACATTATAACTCATGAGATAATAGCGAGGTTGCATCGCACCTTCGTGACCCCTATCGATAGAGAGGATATCGCTCTCCTGGCTAATACACTGGATGACGTAATGGATTTCATCGAGGCTGCTGGCAGAACAGCCTTCCTCTACGGCATTGCCCAACCCACGGAAAGGGCTCGGGAGCTGGCCTCAATCGTAGCTAAGGTAGCCTATAAGCTGGACGAGGTAATGCCTTCTTTACGCCGCCGTGACCAGTTCAAGTGGATTCTAGAGCAATGTGTGGAGATCAATAGCCTGGAAAACGAGGCTGATGACGTGCATCATGCTGCCTTGGCTGAGCTGTTTCATGATTGCACGGATGCGTGCGAGATAATCAAATGGCGCGAAATCTACCAGCACATGGAGGATGCCACTGACCGGGGTGAGGATGTAGCCAATGCCCTTGAAGGTATAGTATTGAAGCATGCCTGAATCCCCCGCTGTGCTAATTCTGGTAATTGCAGCGGCCATCGGATTCGCTATTGCAAATGGCTTTAATGATGCCGCTAACGCTATTGCTACGGTAATTGGTACGCGCACCCTTTCCCCTCGGGCTGCCATAATTATGGCAGCCTTTTTCAATTTCCTCGGGGCGGCCACAGGCACTGCCGTAGCTATGACCATCGGTAAGGGGATCGTTGATCCTGAAGCCTTGAATATGAGCATCGTGCTCGCCGGGACTGGGGCAATTATTATCTGGGCTGTTGTAGCAACACGTTATGGTATGCCCATAAGTCTGACCCATGGGTTGGTGGCAGGGCTGGTGGGGGCTGGCATCGCCACCGCTGGTGCCGAAGTCATCGTTTGGGGGGTTCTAGCGAAGGTGATGAGTGCGGTTGGTATCGCCCCTCTCTTGGGCTTTGTGGGTGGGTTCTTGGTGATGGTAGCTATACTGTGGATTTTCCGAAGGACTGCGCCTGAGAGAGTACGGGGCATCTTCAGCAACCTGCAGGTCCTTTCGGCCGCCTTCATGGCTTATAGTCACGGCAAGAACGATGGCCAGATGCCTATTGGTCTAATCTCGATGGCCCTGATGGTCTATTATGGGTATAGTGAGTTCCATATACCCTTCTGGGCTATCGCGGTTTCAGCAGCCTCAATTAGCTTTGGTACTGCTCTTGGCGGGCGGCGCGTTATCGAAACCTTGGGGTTGAAGATAACTACTTTGCGTCCTCCTCAGGGATTCGCTGCCGAGGCCTCGGCGGCAACCGTTATCGAAGTTGCCTCACACTTCGGTATTCCAGTAAGCACCACACAGTGCATAAGCAGTGCGATTATGGGTGTGGGTGCCACAAGGCGCCTTTCCGCAGTGAGGTGGGGAATAGCCCGAAACATCGTCTTGACCTGGATTTTGACTTTCCCTGCTTGTGGTATCCTCGGTTGGCTAATCGCATCGCTCCTGAAGATTGCCTTTTAGGCGAAGCTAGGCTTTGCCATCTCCCCTTCTCAATCCGATTACTGTCAAGTACCTTTCGGCTGCATTTTACGAAGATTTTACGCGGAGGAAAAACGGCGGTTACAATGCAGGATTATAGTGATTCTAGACCGTGGAGTTGGCCTGTGGATGCAGAGAAATTGCTGCGGCACTGCCAGGAGATTTTCGCCGTGCGGGCGCAGGAGAAGGGCCTTCGCCTGAGAGCAGAAATTGGGGCAGTACCGCTGGTAGTTGGCGATATTGACCACCTGGAGCGAGTGTTCAGTAATTTGCTGGACAACGCGGTAAAACACACGCCGCCGGAGGGCGAGGTAAGCATCGCAGTGCGACAGAGCTCTGCCGGTTTCGTTGAAGTCGTTGTGGCAGACACCGGGCCGGGAATTCCGGCCGAGGACTTGCCCCGTGTGTTTGAGCGCTTTCACCGCGCTGCCTCGGAGAAAACTGGCTCTGGCTTGGGGCTAGCTATCGCCAGGGAGATAGTGCGGGCTCATGCGGGGGATATCGAGGTCAGGAGTGCTTCGGGCGCAGGAGCTGAGTTCATCGTCAGGCTGCCCACCAACTTGACTATCTTGTAGCTGGTGGCAATGCTGGGATATTGATATCGCGGGTTCTCTCCACAAGTTGGCTGCGCCCAAGAGTGAGCTCCTTGTTCTTCAAGAATCATGACCAGCGACAGAATCCCTTTGCTTCGCTAGAACATCCGTGCTACGATTTGGCGGGGTAAGTGGCTGATGAGGGTTCACTAAGGAAAGGAAATTGAATATGAAGCTATTGAAATACGCCCTGGATAACCACCAGTATGAGCTAGCCGCCCACGCCCTGGTCTACGGGATGCTGAAGGCCAAGATAGAGCAGAATTCCAGAAAGAAGAAGAATCAGAGGAAATCGAAAGAAGCAGCCGTTGGGGATGAGGGGCCAGCGTTAAGCTGATAGCTGATAGTCGAAAGCTGTTACCCGAATATGGCAGAAAGAGGAGCTCCAAAAGGCGATCAAAGCGCTCGTAAGTATGGGTTCTATAGCCGCGTACTGGACGAGGTAGAAAAGGCTGATTTTGAGGAAGCGAGCCAACTCGAGGGTATCGATCAGGAGATAGCTCTGCTAAGGGTAAAGTTTCGAGACCTTGTCGAAAACCAGCCAGACAGGATTGACCTCCACTTTCAGGCAGCCAACACCATAGCGAGGCTCGTCCGCACAAGATACCAGATCAGCAAAGAGCAGAAGAAGTCACTCAAAGAAGCCATCGCCAAGGTGCTCACCGAGGTTGCCTTGCCCCTGGGCATCGGCGTCGGCATGAAGGTCGCAGGCAAATGAAAAACGTTCAAAGTTCAAAGTGCAACGTTCAATGTGGAACCTTGAACACTGAACATCGAACATCGAATAATGAAGCTTAGACCCTACCAGGAGCAAGTAGCCAAGGCAGTGCTGGATAGCATCCAGAACTCCAGAGGCCTCACCCTCTCAGTCGAGATCGCCCGCCAGGGAGGCAAGAACGAGCTGTCGGCCCACCTGGAAGTCCTCCTGCTAACCCTATACATGGCCCAAGGTGGCACCATCGTCAAGTGTTCACCAACCTTTAAGCCACAGACCATCATCTCCATGCAGAGACTTAAGGAAAGGCTCGACGAGTTCGGGTTCGATGGCATTTATCACACTGAGATGGGCTATATCATCTGTCTGGGGAGCGCCAGGCAGATATTCCTTTCCGCAGAGGAATCGTCTTCAGTAGTGGGGCACACGGCCGACATCCTCTTAGAGATTGACGAATCCCAGGACGTCAGCAAGGAGAAGTACACCAAGGAGTTCCGCCCTA
>Ga0209986_10004301_pt1 | contig 12107 bp, 8 predicted proteins | sample BlataG_FD_183168 | JGI IMG/M metagenome (GOLD analysis project Ga0209986, IMG submission 183168) | Deep subsurface microbial communities from Black Sea to uncover new lineages of life (NeLLi) - Black_00105 metaG (SPAdes) (version 2) | ecosystem: Environmental > Aquatic > Marine > Oceanic >...
GCGCTGAATTTGTTCGAGAAGTAGAACCAGGAGAGATGGTAGTAATTGATAAAGAAGGAGTGAGATCTACCAGAATTTTACCAAATAATAGAAAAGCTCTCTGTATTTTTGAATTTGTTTATTTTGCTCGTCCAGATAGTAATATATGCGGAGAAAATGTAGCTTTAAGCCGACAAAAAATGGGTCGAAGATTGGCCCAGGAATATCCGGTGCAAGCAGATATAGTAGTTCCTGTTCCAGATTCAGGAATTTCTGCAGCTATCGGTTATGCGGCTCAATCAGGTATCCCTTATGAAGAAGGTTTAATTAAGAACCGTTACATTGGAAGAACTTTTATCCAGCCTGAACAATTAATTCGAGATTTTGGAGTTAAAATAAAACTCTCCCCCATCAAAGAAATAATAAAGGGTAAGAGAGTGATATTAATAGATGATTCTATTGTTCGAGGGACTACCAGCCGAAAGATTGTAAAGTTAGTAAGGGAAGCAGGAGCCCGCGAGGTTCATGTTCGAATAAGTTCTCCACCTATTTTTTTTCCCTGTTTTTATGGGATAGATACACCAAAAAGAGAATATTTATGGGCTTCAAATCATACCATAGAAGAGACGAAAAAGTGGATAGAAGCAGATAGTTTGGGTTATTTGAGCATAGAAGGGTTATGCAGTGTTTTTGATAAAATCCCTACTGATGATTTTTGTCTGGCTTGTTTTAACGGGAAGTATCCAATATAAAGATTAGTATCGCGTATCGTGTATCGAGTATTGCGTAAGGAAGAGAGAAGCCTAATTAATATACAGTATATAGTGAAGAAAATAGAATTAGTTAGCTGGTCGAAGGTTAGCATTAAACTAGGAAACCGCCAAACAGGATAACTGGATAACTGATTCATATCTAGTATCTCGTGAATCGTATCTCGAAAATTAATGGATAGGTAGGTAAATATGTAGGGGCAGACCTTGTGTCTGCCCGAAACAAATCGTAGTTTAGCGTAGAGCGTAGAGTGAAAAAGAGTTAAATATAATATGTAGGGGCACGATGCATCGTGCCCAACGTAGGACAGGCGTCTCGCCTGTCTATCAGTCAATTAATGACTATTTAGTAACGACTAAATTAATCGGTAGAGTGAAAAAAGAAAGGAAAATTAAGCTGATGGGAAAATCTTATAAAGAAGCTGGTGTGGATATTGACTTGGCCAATCAGATAGTTAAAGAAATAAAACCATTAATCGGTAAAACATCTATCCCCGGAGTATTAAGTGGTATAGGAGGGTTTGGGGGATTATTTTCTTTGGCCGAGCAGAAGTATAAAGAACCGGTATTGGTTTCCAGTACTGACGGAGTGGGGACCAAATTAAAGATTGCCTTTACTCTAAATAAACATAACACTGTTGGGATAGATTTAGTGGCAATGTCGGTGAATGATATCATTACCTGTGGGGCAAAACCTTTATTCTTCCTGGATTATATCTCTATTAGTAAACTGTCAAAAAAAGTAGTTGTTGAGTTAATAAAAGGAATTACTAAAGGGTGTAAAATGGTAGGCTGTGCTTTATTGGGCGGAGAAACTGCAGAGATGCCCGGATTTTATCCGGAAGGTGAATATGATTTAGCCGGTTTTGCAGTAGGAGTTGTAGAAAAGAGTAAAATAATTGACGGCCGAAAGATTAAAGAAGGAGATTCGGTTATAGGTATTGCTTCTAATGGGTTGCACAGCAACGGTTTTTCTTTGGTCAGGAAAGTTTTGATGGAAGACAAAAAATATGAACTTGCGGAGAAATTAACTGTCTTAAAAAGAACTTTGGGAGAAGAATTGCTTCAGCCAACCAGGATTTATGTAAAACCAGTTTTATATCTACTCGAGAAGTATAAGGTTTTAGGAATAGCTCATATTACCGGTGGAGGGCTATTGGAAAATATTCCTCGCATTTTACCTGAAGGAGTTTCAGTCCAGATTAATCAAAATAGCTGGCCTAAACCCCCTATCTTTCCTTTAATTCAAAAAGAAGGAGAAATTTCTGATGAGGAGATGTATCGTACCTTTAATATGGGAATCGGGATGGCTTTAATAATTAGACCGGATAAAACCGAAAAGATAATTGATGAACTTAAACGGATGAATTTTCCTTCTTATCTTATTGGCCGAGTAGTAAAAAGGGAAACAAAAGTGCCTGGCACTTTTGTTTCCCTTTTTGAAGGAGAAAGAGTTAATGATTAATATCGGAGTGTTGGCCTCAGGTAGAGGAACTAATTTGCAGGCCATAATTGAAGCTGTCGAAGAAGGCAAAATTGAGGGAAAGATCAGTATTGTAATTAGTGATAATCGCGATGCTTATGTACTTAAAAGAGCAAAACAACATAATATTAAAACCCAATATGTCGATTTTAAAAGTTTTAAAAACAGAGAAGATTATGATAAAAAAATTGTTGAATGCCTGAAAGAAAAAAAGATTGACCTGGTAGTTCTGGCTGGATACATGAGAATTTTGAGCCCCTTTTTTATTAATGTATACAAGAATAAGATAATGAATATTCATCCTGCCTTACTTCCTTCTTTTCCAGGATTACATGCCCAGAGGCAAGCCGTAGAGTATGGAGTGAAGATTTCTGGCGGTACTGTTCACTTTGTTGATGAAGAAGTAGATTCCGGTCCTATTATTTTGCAAAAGTCAGTAGAAGTGAGTGATGACGACACCGAGGAATCTTTGGCAGAGAAAATCTTAAAAGAAGAACACCAAATTTATCCCCAGGCAATTCAATTATTTTCTGAGGGTAGATTGATTATTAAAGGAAGAAGAGTCTTTATTAAATAATCATTTAAAAAAGGAAGATAAGTAGGGGCTCGATTCATCGAGCCCGCAACAAGGACGGGTCAGATAAATCTGACCCCTACAGAATACATTTAAGAATAGGGTAACCTTTATTTTTTATGAAAGATAACCAAAATAAAGAGTGGATAATTAGAATTTTTAGGTGAAAGGTGAATTTAAAATGAAAGTATTGGTTATAGGAAGTGGTGGTAGAGAACATACTCTGATATGGAAGATTAACCAAAGCCCAAAAGTTTCTAAAATTTATTGTGCACCGGGCAATGCAGGAATTTCTAAGTTGGCCCAATGTATAAATATTGATGCAGACAGTATAGAGAAATTAGTTGATTTTGCCCAAGAAGAAAAGATTGATTTGACTGTAGTTGGACCGGAATTACCTTTATCGAAAGGAATAGTAAATGAGTTTAACGGGAAGGGTTTACGGATATTTGGTCCGAGTAAAGAAGCTACTGAGATTGAGTCAAGTAAAGTTTTTTCCAAATATTTAATGAAAAAGTATAATATACCTACCGCTAATTACGAGGTCTTCCAAAACAGTGAAAAGGCATTCGATTATATAAAACAACAAACTTTTCCTTTGGTAATAAAGGCAGATGGATTAGCAGCTGGCAAGGGAGTATTTATTGTAAGAAATTTGGTTCAAGCAGGAGATGCTTTAGATGCCTTGATGAATGAAAAGAAATTTGGAGAAGCAGGCAGGCAGGTAGTAATAGAGGAATTTTTAGAGGGGGAAGAGGTATCGATTTTAGCATTTTGTGATGGGAAGACTGTTGTACCCATGGTTTCCTCCCAGGACCACAAAAAGATATTCGATAATGACCAGGGGCCTAATACTGGTGGGATGGGGGCTTATTCTCCGGTACCCTTTTATCGTGATGAGTTTGAAAAGAGAGTTTTAGAAGAAATTTTAAAACCTACCGTAAAGGGATTACGGAGTGAGGGAAGAGAGTATAAGGGGGTACTTTATGCCGGGTTGATATTAAATAAAGAAGCCCCTAAAGTTTTAGAATTTAATGCCCGCTTTGGTGATCCGGAAACTCAAGTCATATTGCCGAGATTGAAAACAGATTTAATAGATCTATTGAATGCAGTAATTGAGGAGACTCTTCATGAAATTAATATCGAATGGGAAGATAATGCCGCGGTATGTGTGGTGGTGGCTTCCGGCGGATATCCGGGGAAGTATCAGAAAGGAAAAGTCATTAGCGGTTTGGAAAGATTAGAAAAGATGGAAGATATTATAGCCTTTCATGCTGGCAGTAAATTTCAAGATGGCGAAATTGTTACTTCGGGAGGAAGAGTCCTGGGGATAACTGCCTGGGATGAGACTATCTCTAAAGCAAAAGAGAGGGCATATAAGGGAGTAAAAGAAATTTATTTTGAAGATATATATTACCGAAAAGATATTGCCGCCAAAGTCATAAAATAATTATAAAGTTATAGGAGAAGAGACACTATTTATGTTCTATACTAACGACTAAAACAAGAAGGAGAAGAAAAAATGACCAAAATAAAACGAGCTTTAATTAGTGTATCTGACAAAGAAGGAATTGTTGATTTTACTAAAGGTTTGGAAAAATTAGGAATCGAAATTATCTCTACAGGAGGAACAGCTCGGCTACTAAAAGATGCTCAAGTTAAAGTGAAATTAATTTCCGAAGTAACCAATTTTCCGGAGATATTGGATGGAAGAGTCAAGACTCTTCATCCTTTGATTTTCGGAGGTATATTAGCCAAGAGCGATAATTCTCTTCATCAAGAGCAATTAGCAGCTCAGCAGATTGAAACAATTGGTCTGGTAGTGGTAAATTTATATCCTTTTCAAAAGACAATTTCTAAAGAAGAGGTAAAATTAGAAAAGGCTATAGAAAATATTGACATTGGGGGACCTTCTCTTTTACGCGCAGCAGCCAAGAACTATCAAGATGTAGCTGTAGTACTAAATCCTCAGGATTATCCGATAATTTTAGAGGAATTAGAGAAAAATCAGGGAGAAATATCTTTAGAAACTAAAAAGAGATTAGCGACAGAGGTATTTGAACATACTTCATTCTATGATGGAATTATTACCCATTATTTAAGAAAAAATTTACTTAAAGAATCAACTTCTTTTCCCCAGACTCTAAATTTACTGGGCGAAAAAGTTTCAGACCTGCGTTATGGAGAAAATCCCCATCAATCTGCTTCTTTTTACAAAGAAGTATTAGTAAAAGAGGCCAATCTGGGAGATGCGGTACAGTTAGGCGGCAAAGAATTATCTTTTAATAATTTAGTAGATTTGGGAGCGGTCTTGGAGATGGTTAAAGATTTTCAGGAACCTACTGTTGTCTTTGTGAAACATACCAATCCCTGTGGTTTGGCCAGTGCATCTACCATCGAAGAGGCCTATCAAAAAGCTTACCAGGGGGACCCTCTTTCTGCCTATGGGAGCATTATCGGTATAAATAGGGTAGTGGGGACAAAATTGGCTGATTTAATTAATGAAACCCCTTTTGTGGAGGCAGTTCTGGCTCCTGATTTTGAAGGTGAGGCCCTAAATATCTTAAGACAGAAGAAGAATCGCCGATTAATAAAAGTGGGAGATTTAAAAGATAGAGATGTTCAGATAAAAGATATTAAAAAAATACCGGGTGGTTTTCTGGTTCAAGATAGAAACATAAAGGAAATTGTAATAGAAGATTTAAAGGTAGTAACTAAGAAAGAGCCTAACAAAGATGAATTAGAAGAGCTTTTATTTGCCTGGAAGGTAGCCAAACAGGTAAAATCGAATGCCATTGTTTTAACCAAAAATAAGCAGATGGTAGGTGCCGGAGCCGGGCAAATGAGTCGTGTGGATTCGGTTCTAATTGCTATTAGAAAATCTGAAGGACGTTCTAAGGGCTCATATCTTGCATCTGATGCCTTCTTCCCCTTTAGAGATGGGGTAGATGAGGCGGCTAAAGCGGGAATAACTGCTATCATTCAACCCGGTGGATCAAAAAGAGATGAGGAAGTTATAAAAGCTGCTAATGAACATAATCTGGCAATGGTCTTTACCGGTGTAAGATGTTTTAAACATTGATTTGTAAATAATTAATTTATTGATTGAATTCATTGGTAGGGGCAGACCTTGTGTCTGCCCTTTTATCTCCTGGATTCTTTTTTCTTTACGCAATACGCAATACTCAATACTAATGCCCCTTGACATCTTTTTGAAAATAGGATATTATTTTTATATCAAATGTAACCGCTTACATTATCTACGTTATCAGGGTGAAAAAATGAGAAAGACTATTGAACATATAGCCCAATTAGCTAACGTATCTAAAGCTACCGTTTCAAGAGTTATAAATAATAGCCCCAAAGTTACCCCGAAAACTCGAGAGAGAGTAATGAAGGCCATCAAAGAATCAGGCTATTATCCCAGTGCAACGGCTAGAAGACTTACCACCAATAAAGCCGAAACAATTGGTCTGATTATTCCCACTCCTCAAGATAAAACCTTTGGCAATCCTTTTTACACAGAGATTCTCCGCGGGTTTACTCACCAAGCTAAAATCGAAGGATACGATCTTTTATTATTTATAAATGAACATCAATTTAACTACTCTCAACTATTCCATGGCCGACGTGTCGATGGAGTCTTACTTGTGGGAGTAAACAGAAATGATAAGGGAGTTATCCAATTAAGCAAGAACAACTTTCCTTATATACTTACAGGAAAAATAGATTATAAAGAGGCAAATTATGTTGATGCTGATAATAGAGGGGGAGCTTACCAGGCAGTATCTTATTTGGTCAATTTGGGGCATAAAAGAATTGGCTATCTTGGTGGTTCATTTGATTTTGTTTTTAATCAAGAGAGATTCGAAGGTTACCTTCAGGTGTTAAAAGAAAATAATCTTGAGTATGGTAAAGAGTTAACTATGGAGAGTATTAACACTGAGAAAAGTGGTTATGAAGCAATGCGTAAACTTTTAGAATCTTCATTAATTCCTACTGCAGTTTTCGTTGCCAATGACTTAGATGCAATTGGGTCGATGAAAGCGGTAAAAGAAAAAGGTTTAAGAATTCCGGAAGATATAGCCGTTATTGGTTTCGATGATATTCAGTTAGCTTCACATATAGAACCACCCCTGACTACAGTTCGACAACCTATTTATGAAATGGGGATTACCGCTATCAGTTTATTGGTTCAACTAATAGAGGGGAAGAAAAAAGAACCACTTAAAGTAGAGCTGCCCACCCAGTTGATAATAAGAGAATCCTCAGGAGGAAAAATCTAAATAGGGATAATAATTATCCCAAAAATAAGAGGGAACAAAAAAGATGGGGAAATTTATTATAGGATGCATATTATGTCTTTCAATAATTTTTTTAATAAATGGCTTGGTTTTAGCAGCGGAATTCACTTTCACTTATGTCCCTCTTGAAGACGAGGAAGTAGCCTCAGTAAGTTTACGCGGTTCTTTTAATAGTTGGGGAGAGTGGCCTATGGAAAAACAACCTGATGGAACCTGGAGTATCACTATAGATTTAGAGCCAGGAGAGTATCAGTATAAATTTTATATTAATGGCAAGTGGTCCCAAGATATGTCTGCTGCTCGTGCCGGAGGTCCGGTAGACCCGAACGCCGTAGGATACATTAATGATGGTTTTGGTGGCCAGAATGCAATATGTAGAATTAAAGAGGAAGTCACAGGAGGAGTGAACTTTGTACATAATCCTGATGACCCTGCTTATTTGTGCATTGCTGATGAACGTTTAGTGATAAGATTAAAAACCTCACCTCATAAGGTTGCTAAAGTGTTTTTAGTTACCGATGAAGGTAGATGGCCTATGGAAAGACAACTACAATGGGAATACGGAGAAGTTTTTCGCCTGTCATTGAAATTTCCAGATTCCCTGAAGTACCGTTTTGTAGGATATACTATTGAAGGCACTGAATTTTCTCTACCGGAAGACCCCTCCCAATCTTTCTTTTTTGATGGTATTGACCATTTTCCTCAACTTAAATGGGTAAGCCAAGGTATAGTCTACCAAATTTTTCCTGAGCGTTTTTATAATGGAAATCCTAAAAACGATGTCCTCGCTCTAAAAAGTGATGAATTTCACTATAATGAACAGTGGGCTCAGAATAAGCTATGGGCAGGAGAAGGCCCTTCTTTAGTGAGTTGGGATGATCCTATTTCCTCGCAACATTGCTGTCATCAGTATTTTGGCGGAGACCTGGCTGGTATTATTGAGAAACTCGATTATTTAAAAGAATTAGGAGTTACTGCATTATATTTAAATCCTATTTTTGATTCGGGCAGCGCTCATGGGTACGATACCCATGACTATATGAAGGTAAGTCCAAAATTTGGTACCGAGGAGGATTTACAGGAACTCTTAAATGAAGCACATAAAAGAGGGATGCGGGTAATTTTAGATTTTGTTCCCAATCATACCGGTTTAGGTTTTTGGGCCTTTCAGGATGTAGTAAAGAACGGGGAAAATAGCCCCTATTGGGATTGGTATTTTATTCACCAATGGCCCTTTGCTCCAGGCGACGCAACTGCTTATGAGGCCTGGTGGGGGGTAGGGAGTTTGCCAAAATTAAATACCGGTAATCCAGAGGTGAAGGAATACCTTCTTAAAGTAGTAAGTCATTGGTTAGACTTTGGAGCAGATGGCTGGCGGGTGGATGTACCTAATGAATTAGTTAAAGCTAAAGAATTTTTCAGTGAAATGCGCCAGCTGTCCAAAATGGAAAAAGAAGATGCTTATCTTATTGCGGAAATTTGGCAGCTTGACTCATCGTGGGTGCAAGGTGACCAATTCGATTCTCTTATGAACTATGCCCTGGGACGAGATACCTTGTTTAACTTTGTCAAAGGGAGTATTGATGGGGAGAGTACCCTGGCAAATTTAAGTCGTTATTTTGCTGCCTATGGAGAAAATGTTACTGCTATGGGCTTTAACTTAGTGAGTTCTCATGATACTGGGCGTATCCTTACTGATTTGGTGGGAGGTAATTTTGGTGATTTACCTAATCCCGGAGCAGTAGAGAGATTAAAACTACTTTCCACTCTGTTTTATACTCTGCCTGGAGCACCGGTAATCTTTCAAGGCGATGAGCGGGGGATTTTAGGTGAAAAGGAATTTTATGATTCCCATCGTTATCCCATCCAGTGGGATACTGCAGATGAAAGCCTTATATCTCACTACAAAAAACTGGCTCAATTGCGTCGTGAAATACCCGCCCTTACCAGTAGTGTAATTCGCGTTAATTATGGGACAGATAGTCTAATTTCCTTCTTTAGGGGGGAGCAGGGTAATGATGAGGTGCTGATTGTGGCTAACAATGGAACCGAAACAGTAAAATTTGAATTACCTTTCGGAAATTGGCGATCTGTTACCGAAGGAGAAGTACTACAGGGGACCATATACATATCCTCACTCCAGGTAAGGATTTTTGAACGTTTATAGCTAATTCACATTTAAATAATATATAGAACCTAAGCAAATCAAAGCAAAGCAAACACATACAAGAAAAGTAGAAATTTTAAAAAAGAAAAGGGGGTGGTAAAAAGAAAATTTAAGGAATAATTAATTGTGTATTTGGTTAAATATTTTTAAATTTAAAGGAGGAAAATAAAATGAAGAAATTTTTAACAGTTTTATTAGTGTTAGTAATGTTGATGGGTGTAGTTAGTATGACCAGCGCGAAGGTGAATCTAATCCTGTGGACTAAAGAGGACACAGATGCTCTGGATTGGAATAACTCTTTGGTTGAAGAATTTATGAAAGCCAACCCAGATATTACTATTGAATTAGTCAAAAAGCTTAATGTAGAAGTCTTACGTGAAGATTTCTTAACTGCCAGTCTGGCTGGTGCTGCTCCGGATATTTTATGGACCGTAAGTGACCATGCCGGTCCCTTTGTAGCTGCAGATATCGTTGAAGCAGTCGATAACCTGTTTGACTTAAATATGTATGTAGACTCAGCTATGAACGCGGTAAAGTTAGAAGGAAAATACTGGGGTGTTCCCATTTCCAACGGTAACCAATTAATGCTCCTTTACAATAAGAAACTTATCGCAGAGGCTCCCAAAGATACAGATGAATTGTTTACCATAGGTAAAAAGCTGACCACCGGAGGAAATTATGCCCTGGTGTGGAATCAGACCGAACCTTTCTGGTTAGTCCCCTGGTTGGGAGGTTTTAAGGGCAAAGTTTTCGCCGAAGACGGAGTTACCCCTACCCTTAATACTCCTGAGATGGTAGCTACCTTAAAATTCTTACATGAGATGAAGTTTGATGCTAAGATTGTTCCTTTAGAATGTGATTATGATGGAGCTGATACCCTCTTTAAAGAAGGAAAGGCGGCTATGATTATTAATGGTGACTGGTCAATAGGTGGTTATGTTAGTGCATTAGGTGATGATTTAGGAGTAGCTCGAATTCCTAAAGTTTCTGCTACCAGTGAGTGGCCTAAACCTTATACCAGTGGAGTATACTTTATGTTAACTAAGGGTATTTCCGGAGACAAACTGAAAGCAGCTCAGGATTTCATCGGATTTGTATCCACTAAAGAAAAACAGTTGGAGATGGTCAAATTGTTGAATCGTTTACCGGCTTTAAAAGAAGCTTTAGATGATCCATTGATAACTGATAATCCTATTCTTAAGGGTTCTGCTGACCAGATGGTCGTTGGTACACCAATGCCTACAGTATTAGAGATGCGTTGTAATTGGGACTCTATGAAACCTGAAATGTTAGCAGTATTAGCTGATACTAAGTCTCCTGAAGATGCTGCTAAATTAATGCAGTCAAGTGCTGAATCCTGTATAAAGAGTCTGGAATAAATTTATGCAAAACAAATACGAGGGACGTTTTTTTCGTCCCTCGTAATCTTTTTTTAAAGTGAAATAGTCCGGACAAGGCAAGGGAGGATAGAATGGAAGCTTTAACCGCCGAAGTTGTTGTAAACACCTTAAAAGAGTTGGGGAGTATGGTGCTTTATATAATTTTAGGCACTGTAATTCTTGAGATCCTGGTTTACCTGGTGTTAGGTAAAATCTTTAAGAGTAAATATACCCTGCCATATATGTTAATGATAGCAGCAATCTTTGGCATAGCTATGTTGGTTATCTATCCTATCGGTTATGAAGTGCGATTAGCTTTTACAAATATGGGCCTACGACATTTTCGGACTTATACCTTAAGCTGGGCTCAGGGATTGAAAAATTTTGGATTAATTTTTTCTGAGCCGGTATTAAAACAGATTAGATTTTTCCCCTTGCTTTTTCGTACTCTCCTATGGACAGCTGTCAATGTGGTTTTTCACCTGGCCGGAGGCCTGGGATTAGCTATACTACTCAATCGCCAAATGCGGGGAAGGGGCATCTATCGTACTCTATTGGTTTTCCCCTGGGCGGTTCCCCAGATTATTGCCGTATTAGCCTGGAAGGGTGAATTTCACTATGAATATGGTTTTGTCAATGTAATGTTAAAGAGTATTGGGATGCAGCCAATTCAATGGATGGTCAGTCCCTTCTGGAATTTTGCTGCAGCCTGTATTACCAACATTTGGTTGGGTATCCCTTTTATGATGGTTATTATCTTGGGGGGATTACAAAGCATTCCTTTAGAGTTCTATGATGCTGCTGAGATTGATGGTGCTTCCCGGTGGCAGCAGTTTCGTAATATTACCTTACCCTTGCTAAAACCGGTACTTACACCGGCAGTTGTTTTAGGCATCATCTGGACTTTTAATAATTTTAATGTTCCATATATGATTAATGCTAATGAACTGGAGACTACTGATATTTTAGTTACCGCCCTATTTAGGGCGGCTTTTGAATACCACCGTTATGGCTTTTCTGCAGCTTTTGCTATGATAATCTTTATTGTTCTTTTTATCATATCTTCAGTTTATATTCGAATGACCCATGGATTGAAAGGAGCATATGAATAAATATGAAAAATAAAACTAAACAAAGTAATATTTCTCGGTTTTTTATATCGCCAAGTCGTGGTGATAGCCCATTTAAAAGGATGGTTATTCACTTAACTTTAATAGCTGCTTGTGCTATTGCAGTCTATCCTGTATTGCGTATTATCAGTGTATCACTTCGTCCCGGTGACCGTTTACTATCTACTTCTTTAGCTATTATTCCTAAGGATGCCTCACTTTACAGTTATTACAGAATTATTTTTGAAAAACCCTTTTTGTTATGGCTTTGGAATAGCTTAGCTATAACTACAACTACAGCGTTCATTGGCCTTATTTTGGCTTCTACCTCGGCTTATGCCT
>Ga0209986_10004302_pt1 | contig 12106 bp, 10 predicted proteins | sample BlataG_FD_183168 | JGI IMG/M metagenome (GOLD analysis project Ga0209986, IMG submission 183168) | Deep subsurface microbial communities from Black Sea to uncover new lineages of life (NeLLi) - Black_00105 metaG (SPAdes) (version 2) | ecosystem: Environmental > Aquatic > Marine > Oceanic >...
ACCCATCATATATCTCCCGTCGGGGAAGATCCAGGCCTCATTATGTTCAGGGAAGGTATATATAAGGCCATATTCCCGCAGGTTAAAATCGGAATAAGCTGGGTGAGTATAGAAGCGGGTGAAATGGGCACATACATTTTGTATGAAACCTGGTAGTGGAAGTTCCTCTCCAGCGGCACCCCCACCGACCTCATGCCATCTCTCAAAAACAGCTGTCCTCAGCCCGGCCCTCTGTAGGTAGCAGGCAATTATTGTCCCATGATGTCCCCCTCCGACTACTACTGCATCGTACTTTGCATCTGGCATGGTACCCTCCTTATTCGTCGCTTTCAATTTTTTTAGGCTTTGGCCCTTTAGAAAACAATAAACGCAAGCTCCAGTAAAGGATAGACGGGCTTTTCAGTACTATCCAGAGCATGCGCCTTAGATCTGGCGGCTCGACGAAGACCCTCACCGTCCAGTGCACTGGCTCCACTGTCTGCATGGTCATTAACAACCTTGTTGGCTCATCGCCGTCCTCTGGTTTCTCCAAGGTCTCTGGAACAATCTTTATTGCTTCTATGTTTGCAGCCTTAGCCTTAAGCAGTGTCTTACCTAAGCCGGTAGATCTGATGTACATGCCAACCTCCTTATCTAATCAATTAAAACAATCCTGCCTCTCTGGCCCTTTTTACATGATCCGGCTCCGGCCACCACTTCTCAATCCCCAAATCCTCTGCTATCTTCTGGGTAGCGCAGTAGCCTGGGCCATAGGTTATCATTCCCCCAGAATGAGTGCAGGCCCCAGCCATATATAGCTTTTTTATTGGTGTGGAATGTTCGCAGCAGTATTCATTGGGCCTGAAATAGCCCATCTGAAGTGGAAGGTAAGCACCTTGCTTAAAACAACCCTGCTTCATATCCGGGAATTTATGCTCAATATCGAGGGGCGTACCAATATAGTCCCATGCTATATTTTCTTTTGTCATGTTCGGTGCATATTTGCTCAATGTAGCCTTGCAACGTTCTGCATAATCTCGCCTGAGCCGATACCACCCTTCTGGCCCTCCATCTTTAAGGTTATAAGGAGCACACTCCATAGAGATTAAACCAATATGTCTTATTTCGCTGCTTGGGTGGCGATTAACACGAGTTGGGTCATGAACTGAGGGGAAACAACAATTAAACCCTCCATCCACTAGCTCACCCCTTTTTACCGCCTTTAAATGATTCACTAAATCTTCCTCACCTTCATACCCAACTAAATAGATAAGGGCGTTATTAAGACCAGGGTCAGATTCAGCCACCTTGAAGGCAGGTGGTTCGTATAGCGCCATATGGACTGTGAAGAAGCTATAGTCGGAATACCTCCAATCCTTTAATCTGGTGTTCAAATCTGTGTCAAGGTATTGCTCACCAACGAGCTCAAAGAATGTCTGATGGGGGTTAATCGAACTACACACAAATTTCCCTGCCTTGATTATTTTACCATCCTCAAACTCTACACCCTTTGCCTCACCGTCCTCAATTATTATTCTTTTTATCATTTGGCCAGATAGCACCTTTCCACCATTTTCCGAGATAAACTTCCCTAACAGGTGGGCTATATGGTGTGAGCCGCCCTGGCAAAGCCTGAAATGCCATGCACGATTTATCAGCAGCGGCACCAAATATCCCACGCCCTCAAGATCGTAATCCATTCCCCACATGGTAGCAAGATAAAGGAATAAGGCCCTTACCCTGTCATTTTCAAAGAGATCGTCCACTATCTGTTTTGGGCTTAGCCCGGTCATCTCGTCCGCCCTTCGGGTAATCTCATTAGCCTCAAGCTTGACCACTTGCTCTAAAGGAGGTACAGGGTTTACATAGCTGGCCGGTGCCAGGAAAAGATCCGTGGCCTCCTGTGACCAGCTTGCGAAATCCCTGAACGATTCAGCATCCCTGGGAGAGATTTTTTTAATCGATTCATATGAGCGTTCGGGATCTTTATATAGCGCAAGATGGGTGCCATCAGGAAAGGGCATCAATATTTGAAGATCTGGATAGATCCATCCTAGGTCATACTTTGTATCAAGTTCCAAGTCATTAAACAGCGGTGCATAATCAACCATCATATGGTATATGGCATGACTATCAATAAGAAGCCCAGGAAGTGTAAGGTTCTCTGTGGCCAATCCACCTCCTATCTCAAACCTTCTATCGAGGGCCAAGACTTTTAACCCAGCCTTTGCCAGATAAGCACCAACTGTGAGTCCGTTTGGACCTGCTCCGATAATAATTCCATCATACTCTTCCATACTCATCCCTCCGTAATAGTTCAGCTATTTTTTGACAGGATAAACAGGAATGACAGGATAATTTTCCTCATTACCTCTCTCAGGTTATGAAAAATGTTTTTGATTAACTGGACTTATGGACTTATATCATGTCTATCCTGTTATCCTGTCAAATGTCTTTCCTCTGGTGAACTCTTGCCAAAATCTCTTTTTCTCTCATGCGGCCTTCATACATGGCTATCTCCCTTCCAGTTCGCGTTAAAAACCATTCATCAATTTTCTCTATCAAAAACTTAAGATGGGACACCTGTTCCTTGTTGAATCGCTTATAGTCAATATGGAATCCAGCACCTGAAAATCTACAAAGTTTGTCAGCGTCTTTAGTAATGGCATCGTTAATAGATCTCGCCTTATTCGTAGTATCATGTCCATCTATAATCTCTATTATCTTTTGAATCAACTGGTGATCATAGTCCACCCTATTCATAATTTCTTGGGCAATAGTCGCTCCCTCTACTTCATGTCTTCTTTGGAGCTTTTTGTTTCTCACCACCGGCCCAAATGCAGTATGTTGCTCCTCTTCTGGGATACATGACCATCCAACATCATGCAATATGGCTGCAGGTATAACAATTTCCGGAATTCCGGGTTCATCTTCAAGCAATAGAAGGGCATATTGATAAACAATATAGGTATGGATTTCATTCTGCCTCGTCTGTAAAAAGGGTATGGCAAATTCAAATATTTTCCGAAAGGTGGATTTGATTTTTCTAAGATGGAAATCAGCATCTATCTGGTAATCTTTGGCCATAACTTTGTTAAAGACAGAAATAAATGTGCCTAAAATACTATGATTATTAACTTATTGTATTTACTTAATAACATTAGCTGCAAGGGTAGCAAAGATTCTTAGAAGTGTAAAATGTAGTGGAAAGGAATTTTCCATAGCCAAGACCTACTTAAATTAGCTTATGGGTGAAGCTGGTATGTTTGTATCTTTTTTCGCAATATGGGTCGGGAAATCTTGAGCAGCTTGGCAGCCATACTCAGGTTCCAATTTGGGTAATGAAAAAAACAGTGTGAAACATCAGAACTTATAATTTAACGCGCTAATTATAGCATTGCCTTTTATAATTAAATCTGTCAATTTCTTTTTTTATGATATTTATAAGTTTTATTTATAGCTAAATATTATCCATAAATTTATTTAAGAATTTGGTCATTCATAGGAGTTGGACTCCCATGATAAACTTTAACCAGCTCAGGGACTTTTATCAGGTTGCTAAACATCTTAATTATGCCATTGCAGCCAGAAAACTCTAATCACCCAGCCGGCTGTTACTGCTCAGTTGAAGCTCTTTGAAGATCACAGCAATCTGAAACTTTTCAAGAAAAAGAGCAGAAAGACTTATCTAACGGACGAAGGGAAAGCCCTTCATGAAAACGCTCAGAAAATCTTTGAGTATGAAAAGGAAATTGAAAACCTAATCTTTCGCCCTCTGCTCAGGCCTTTCTGAATATACTCCTAAAAATAGCACCCAAAGAAAAGGCATCAAGGGGAATTGGAGGCCTCATGGATAAGATAATGTCCCAGGAAAAAGGAAAAATTTAATGATCATAAGTGGCTTGAAATTAGAATATTTGTAACATTTTAGCTCTTTGAAATTATCTGGTCCACCGTAAGCCTGCCCGCCCCGATTATATCGGGACAGGCGGGTCTGGCGGATAAATGTTAAGATCTTGGGTTATATAGACGTCTAGTATATTCGGGCCATGGCCCAGCGACTACCATTGCGAGATAACGTCTTTACAATCCTTCCTTTCACGCACGAAAAACATTATGAGCCTACATATGATAAAAGATTATTTACTATTATAAATGTGGTATCAAAACCAAAGGACTTTTTACATCTTCAGGATGAAATTGTACTATGCAAACCTATGTATTGATATGCCTTATTGTTTTTTTTGCAGGTTTTACACAAGGACTCTCAGGTTTCGGTTCTATTCTGCTATCTTTGCCTCTGCTCGCAATTTTTCTCGATATTAAAATCGTAATCCCTTTGGTTGCCCTCATTGCTCTCTGTATAACTATTATCCTTTTTATTCAACTTTGGGAGCATCTGGATTGGAAAAAGATTTATCCGCTCTTTCTCGGCGCTTTGCCTGGTATCCCTCTCGGAGTTTTCTTTCTCAAAAAACTTGATAAAGATCTCATTCAATGGATTCTGGGAGTTATATTAATTTCCTATTCCTTATATAGTCTTTTTTTTCGATCAACTAATAAACAGATGAGAAAAGGCTGGGGGTACCTGTTCGGTTTTTTTTCAGGGTGCCTCGGGGGAGCACTGAGTGCAGCTGGTCCACCAGTAATTGCCTACATGTCTATTCAGACCTGGAGCAAGGATACAATAAAGGTAACACTTCAGGGATTTTTTCTGGTCTCTGGCGCCATAGTGGTTTTCTTTCAGGCCCTGAGTGGTCTTACAACCATAGTAGTTTTACGCTATTTTCTGGTTTCATCGCCTCTGATATTTCTTGGAACGTATACAGGTTCTATTTTTTACGGAAAGATACAGGAGGAACATTACAAACGAGTGATACTGATACTCCTGGCATTTTTGGGTGGCTTTATGATATACCGGGCGGCGTGAAGGGAGAGAATGAGAGGGGTAAAGTCGAACATATCGAATGTGGCTGAGATTACGGAAAAGCAAAGGAGGTAATAATGGGTGAAGCTACAACAATTCGTACCGCATGCCGCAGCTGCCATGGAGGATGTGGAGTTATCGCCTATGTAAAAGATGGTAAGGTAATAAAGGTGGAAGGGGATCCAGATTCCCCCATAAGCCATGGTACCTTGTGCAGCAAAGGGTTAGCCATCACTCAACTGGCCTACCATCCTGATAGAATCATTTATCCCATGAAAAAGACCTCTAAAGGATGGGAGCGAGTCTCATGGGATGATGCTTTGGACATCATCGGTAAAAAATTCAAAGGGGTCATCGAAAAACATGGTCCAAAGTCCATTGTTATCGGTCAAGGGACTGGGCGGGATTATGAAAGCTTTCTGTACCGGTTTGCTAATCTCTTGGGAACACCTAATGTCCTTACTGCGGGTCACATGTGTTATGTCTCAAGAGTCGGGGCAACCCTTATCACCTGTGGGAACCTGCCTGTCTGTGACTATGAGGGTGAGCCCCGTTGTATTATTGTGTGGGCCTGCAACTCCCTGTGGACTAATCCCGACGAATATAAGGCCGAGGGCTTCTGGAGGGCTTACAAAAAGGGAAGCAAACTTATCGTTATAGATCCTCGAAAGGGTTTTCTTGCCAACAAGGCTGATATCTGGCTCCAACTTCGTCCGGGAACAGATGCAGCCCTGGCAATGGGTTTCCTCAACGTAATTATTGAGGAGAAGCTTTACGATACCGAGTTCGTGGAAAAATACATTCATGGATGGAATGCCTTTGTGAAAAGGGTTAAGGAATATCCTCTGAAGCAGGTAGAGAAGATTACCTGGGTCGAGCAAGGTCTGATTCAAGAAGCAGCGAGAATGTATGCCACTAAAAGCCCTGCGTGCATTCAGTGGGGTGTTCCTATAGAGCAGAGTATCAACTGCACCGACAGTAATCGTCTCTTAACCGCCCTCATGGCAGTCACGGGCAATATGGATGTCCCCGGAGGAAATGTCTTTTTTGTACCACCGCCGGTGAGGACGGTCTCAGAATTTTCCCGTCACAAGGACCTTCCCCTTGAGCAGCGAAAGATGCGGCTGGGAGGGGAGCAATATAAATTGGCCTCACGAGTGGCCCTTATCAGCCCAAAGTCTGCATGGGATGCTATTCTGACTGGAAAGCCATACCCTCTAAAGGCAGGGCTCCTGTGCGGTAGCAATCCTGTAATGACACGGGCAAATGCCAGAGAGGTATATGATGCTTTACTAAAGATAGAATTCCTCGGTGTTATTGATTTTTTTCTCACCCCAACCGCAGAACTGGCAGACATTTTTCTCCCTGCTGCCACCTGGCTTGAGCAAAACTACGTTGGGGATTTCTGGAAACGTCACGGCTATGTAGTGGCAAGACAGAAGGCAGTCGAAATAGGGGAATGCTGGCAAGACCACAAAATCTTTCAGGAATTAGGTAAAAGGATGGGACAGGAGGAGTATTGGTGGGATACGCTAGAGGATGCATTGGATTACATGCTCGAACCCTCAAACTTAACCTGGGATGAGTTTAAGGAAAGAGGATACCTGAAAGGAGATATGAAGTACCGCAAATATAAGGAAAAAGGCTTTTCTACCCCTACGGGAAAGGTTGAGCTTTATTCCACCACACTGGAAAAATGGGGACATGATCCCCTTCCTCAATATAGAGAAGTCCCTGAAAGTCCTATTTCCAAGCCTGATCTCATTGACCATTACCCATATATCCTCAATGCGGGGCTGCGGACTCCTACCTTTTTTCATTCCGCAAACCGCATGATCCCGTGGCTAAGAGAAATTAGACCAGATCCTATTGTGGAAATCCACCCTGAAACGGCAAAAAAACATAAAATCGAGGAAGGACAGTGGGTCTATATAGAATCACCCAGGGGACGCATAAGGCAGCGTGCTAAACTGAATCATGGAATTGATCCCAATGTCGTTGTATCCGAACACGGCTGGTGGTTCCCTGAGATGAAAGACCCTGGTCATGGCTGGGATATCGCCAATGTAAATGTGCTCACTGACAATAGCCCCGAGATTTGTGATCCGGTGATGAGCTCTACTAATCTAAGGGCCCTTTTGTGTAATATATCACCCTGTGAGGATCAATAGGAGAAAACGCAATGGAAAAAATCTCTTTAATTGTCTTTCAGAAGGATTGCATGGGTTGCCATGCCTGCGAGGTTGCATGCAAGCAGGAACATAACCTCGGTATAGGGCCGAGGCTGATCAGGGTGATTGAAAAATCCCCTTTTTACATTCCCATCTACTGTCACCACTGCGCAAGACCTCCTTGCAGGGATGCTTGCCCGGTAGAGGCTATCTTGAGAGATGAGCGAGGAATAGTGCGCATCAACGAAGAGATGTGTATCGGCTGTAAGGCGTGTGTAGAGGCCTGTCCATTTGCGGCAATGCAGTTTGATGATGACAAGGATATTGCAGTGAAATGTGACCTTTGCTATGAAAGGCTCAAAAATAACGAAGAGCCTGCCTGTAGTAAGGCCTGCCCTACTCAGTGCATCTTTTGGGGTGATATGAAGAAGCTTTCTGATAAGGTTGAAGCAATTCAAATATCGTAACATGTTAGCTCTTTGAAATTACATAGTGAATGAGCATGGAGATGTCTTTTTTTACCATGCCCTCACAAAGACGAGCCGGTAGGCCGCTTCAAACCAGTGCCATTCGACAAGCTCATGGTCCTGAGCAAAGTCGAAGGACACACGAACAAAGTTCCTAGAAGACAATGACGAGTTGCTCGTGCACATGGTTTGAAGTTGCACGCTGAGGCCCCATGTTAGAGGGCATGATGTAAAAAAAGACATCTCCATGCTCATGCGTCTCACCAAGGATAACTATGTGGCCTTGAGTAAAGGCCAGGAGTAATTTTCAAAGAGCTAAAATGTTACAAAATATCAAATCCTGTAACTAATGAAGTTTAAGGAAGAGTGGGATGATCTTTTTGATATAACGATAGGGGCTTTTGGAATGGGTGCGTGTTTTGGTCCCCGGCCTTTCAAGGGCAGGTATTCCAGCACCTTTTTGTTATAATTTAAATTTTCCTTTAAAGTACGTATCCTTAACAGTTTTTGCCTTTTCTTTGGCCCATGCCTCTAATCCCACTTTCTTAATCAAGCATAAATTAAAAACCTTTGTGTTGTGCGGGAACTGGGATGCCTTATCAGCGTAAGGATGAAGATGGTCGCATGGAAACTCAGAACAATCACAGCAAAAAAGAATTCCCCTATTCTCGCTACATTTATAAACACTACATGGCTCAGTCATATTGAGAAAAGCTATTGTCCCGTTTTCATTTCGACAACCTCCACATACTGCCTTTTCAAGTGCAATATTTAATCTTTCGGCTATTATATTTTGCAATTTTTCGTTTTCATTTGCCAAATACATTGGACAGTTAAAACAATCCAGCCCACAGGGTGCTGTCATCTGTGTATAATCCATGACTACCTTCATTTATCGTTAAATTTATAGTGCACTTATGATCCTATGTGCAATACGGAGAGTGTACTCCTTTACAAGCTCTATGATTACTGGTTCTAATGAGAAATAGCTTTTTTTTCGTCTATCGTATTTTCAATTTTTCTCAGAAGTCTTTCGGACCAGTCTATGAAGTATTTTTCATCAGATTGCGAGATCTTTTCCAACAAGGCTTTTACCTCTTCTTCGTTTCCCTTTCCCTTTAATTCCAAGAGCACTTCAGCAAGGTATATCTTCCCTTCGGCTTTTTCATTAAAATACCGGGTTGCCTGGTACTCCCTGTAAAATTTAAGGGCCTTTTTCCTATCTTTGTAAGGCCAGGGGACAATAGCCCAAAACCGGCCGAGTGAGAGCATGGGACCAGCCTCGTTATACATCTTATCCAATTCATAGGCCTTCTCTAAACTACTTTGAGTTTTGCTCTTAAGGCCCTCTGCTAAGGCGGTAAATATACTCACACCGTCAGAATAAATCCCCACATTCAGGCCATAATAATAATGACCATCAGGCTTATTAGGCTCCTTCTCAATAGCCTTTTGCGCATATTTCATGCCTTCTTTGCCATACTTTGCACAGGCTTTCTTCCACCCTTCAACTGCCTGTCTCTTTATCGCTTCACCATATTCCCTATATGCCCTTGCGCATTTCCAGTTGGCTTCGTAATCATTAGGATTTTCTTTCAAGACCTTGAGGTATAAATCAATGGACCGTTTGTGGTTTTCTGCTCCGCCCTGCTCATAGAGGCCATCGGCCTTAGACAGGTAATCCTCGGCCATGAGACCGAGAGGGAGGATAAAGACAAGGACGAAAAATAGAGCAAACCATAATAAAAACCTTTTCATATTTACACCTTCATTTATTAGTATCTATTTAGAAAGATTACGTAATGAGAGTCCAGATTTTAAGGGAGGAACATAAAAAATAATCCAGCATTGACACAAATTTTATGAGCCTGCGAACTTACAACTGTAAAAAAAGCTAAAATGAAATCGACTTTTTAGGAATACTGCTCTGTGGGCCTATTTCCCTTTCCGTACAATGGATATCAACTGCTTCATTTCAGCCCTCCATTCATCCATTTGTGCCCTGTTTGAGATTATCTTTGAAATTATCTTTAGTGAGTCTGACAGAGAAGTGACATATGCTTCTTTTACTTTAATTGAAAAACCTTTCTTCACATACTCCGCTAACGCATGAAAGATAGTTTCAATGAGCTCTTCATCTTCAATGGCTAAATCTATGGTAAAAACTCTATTGTTTATTGATATATTTACATCCTTTACGTCTTTCATTTCAAGTTTTCCTCCTTATTTTCTGCTATCGCGTGGAAGAGAACAAATATGGAAAACTCCTCGAGGCTAAAGTCATGCCATTACCACAAAAAATAAAACCCCACCTCTCTTTAAATAAGAGGGTTTAACATTTTAGTCTATAATACCCTTGGGTTAAGGGGGAAACCTTTGTTTATGGAAGGATATAAAAATTGGGAACCTTCTTATATTGCAGGTTAAAGGAAATAAAAACTGCCCTGTATTCATCCAACACGTGAGGCAGCAACACCAAAATCAAAGGCCTTTAAATTTGACTCCAAAAATGTCTGTTTTGTTGTCTTAGATATTGTTTCCTTAAGTATATCTTCATCCAAAGGAACAACCTTACTACCAACCAATGCCCCGAGCATAACCATATTCAGGGATAAAGGGTTTCCAGCCTTTTCTGCCAGCTCATCACCATCCAAAGCTATTAACGAGCGAACATTATCTCTTATCAAATCAAGGGACTTATCAATATCAGGATAAACTCCCTGGCCTATTGCTACAGTAAAGGGAGGAAGAGGATGAATATTGGTAATAACTACAGTATCCTTGTTACATTTGTTCAATGCCCTCAATGTCTCCGATGGCTCGAAACCTATCAAAATATCGGCCTCACCTTTTGAAACTATTGGGCTTGTTGCATCTCCCATAACAACGGCTGACTCAACAATACCTCCTCTCTGGGCCATTCCATGAATCTCACTTACTACTGCAGGAATCCCGGCAGATAGGCATGCCTCACCAAGCAACCTTGATGCAAGAAGATTTCCCTGACCTCCCACACCAACAAAGACTATTCGTTTGGTTTCCATATTTAACTCCTTTGACAATTGAAAATCGGAAATTAAAAATTGAAAATTTATGCCAACTTTTTTAATGGAAGAATAGCATTCTCAGGACAGACCTGTGCACAAACAGTGCATCCAATACAAAAGACTTCGTTTATCATGGTTTTACCATCATCAATATACATGGCCGGGCATGCCAAAAGATTAATACAGTCAAGATGTTGCTTACATTTATCCTGATTGACATAGAAGGGTCTTGCCTTTTTTGCCTTCTTAATTGCCCTGGCATATAGAGGACAAAGCTCCTTAGATATGATAACCGAGATACCATCAAAATCTTTTGATACTTTTGCTGCCTCAATGCTCTTTTTTACCTGAAGGGGATTAACTACTTGCACATGCTCTACGCCACAACCCCTTACCATTGATTCGATAGAAAGCTGTGTGGTGTCAACACCCATAGGAGTTGTATCTACACCAGGGTGAGGTTGATTTCCTGTCATGGCAGTCGTGCCATTATCAAGGATTACCAATGTAAATTTGTGGTTATTATGAACGGCGTTGATTAGGGCAGGGATACCTGCATGAAAAAAGGTGGAATCCCCGATAAAAGAGACGACCTTCTGATCTGTTGCCTTTGAGATACCACAGGAGGTACCAACTGAAGCACCCATACATATAACGATATCAGCCATTTTCAAAGGGGGAAGTATACCCAGAGTGTAGCAGCCAATATCTGACGGGTGAACAGCATCCGGCCCGTAAACCTGTTTTATTGCATAGTACATTGCCCTGTGGGGGCAACCAGCACAGAGGTTAGGTGGCCTGCCTGGAAGATCAGGAATACCTGTAACATCTACCACCTCTGGGGAGGTATCAGGCACCCCGAAATAAGAGGCAATAGTTCTTCTTACCATGCCCGGATCAAACTCATACAGTCGTGAAAAAAGGTCTTTCTCCTTACCCTTGATAGGGATAACTATCTCCTTAGATTGGGCTATTGATCTGATATCATTTTCCATCACCGGCTCAAGTTCTTCAACTACCAGGACCTTCTCTACCCTGGTGAGGAATTTCACAATCATGTTTTCTGGCATGGGATAAGAAAAACCAAGCCTGAGGATAGTTACCTTATCACCTATTCCAAGATCATTAACAGCATCCTGAACATAACTCAGGCTAACTCCATTTGTGACGATACCCCACTTCCCATTACCAATAATCTGATTATATTCTGAGTTCTCGGATAGCTCTAATGCTTGATCATATTTTTCTACCAGCATTTTATGCAAATTCCTGGAAACAGCAGGAATTGCCACATAATGAAAAGGGTCTTTCTTGAAAAAACCCTTGGACTTGATTTGCCGAATTTGTCCAAATTTGACCATTCCTCTCAGATGGTTTAGTCTGGTTGTAGTCCTCACGATAACCGGTAACTTTAATTGCTCAGAAAGATCAAATGCAGCAACAGTCATATTTTTCATCTCCTGTGCATTTTTTGGCTCCATCATGGGGAGTCCGGACAATCTTGCATAGTACCTG
>Ga0209986_10004303_pt1 | contig 12104 bp, 10 predicted proteins | sample BlataG_FD_183168 | JGI IMG/M metagenome (GOLD analysis project Ga0209986, IMG submission 183168) | Deep subsurface microbial communities from Black Sea to uncover new lineages of life (NeLLi) - Black_00105 metaG (SPAdes) (version 2) | ecosystem: Environmental > Aquatic > Marine > Oceanic >...
GCGATGAGTGAAAAGACCGTAGGTACAGATTGGCGTCCAAAGAAAGCTATGGGGTGGAAGAGTAAACGATATACATTACGTCATGCTGCTGGTGCCGATAAATATACAATAAAAACGCCTAAAATACGTATTAGAGATCAACATGCTTATGATGATAATATAACTTTAGGCGATATCTACTATAAACCGAAAAAATCTAAGACAAATCCAAATCCAGTTTTTACCAAGATGTGATTTGCATCGTAGTTATTTAACGCTAAATAACTAAAATATTTAATTTTATTAATTACACTTCTATATCTACCTCCTCTATCTTCTCTCCTCTACGCCTCTATCTTCACTACCTGTTCCTTCTTCTCCTTATATAGCCTCTTTCCACTCTCCACGTAGTCCTCGAAGTCGTTGGGGAGCTTCAATACCCCCTTCACACTTGCATCCAGCGTCTCCTTGATGGTCTGCATCTTCCTGGCGATCGCATTGAGTATAGAACGCTCACAACTGGGTAGATTCGCGTATACTATCCTTATACGGCTCTCACTCTTGCCTCCTACTCGATTCACGCGTCCAGTAGCCTGAAACAGATCTGTAACGTTGTGATCAGGAGAGAGGAGCATCGTTCGAGGATAAGAGCCATCTAGATCGTGCAACGAGATGCCTACGCCACCTACACGTAGATTACAGATCAGTAGCCGCTTAGAAGCGTTAGGCTTCTGGAACGAGTCTATGATCTTCTTCCTATCCTTGTACTTCGTTTTACCGGTTAATACCAGCGGTTCAAAGGCTTTGAGAGCCTCTGAAAGCGAATCGATGTTATCTTGGAAGTGAAGGCAAAGCACTACCTTACGTTTGGCTTCTTTCAGCTCTTGCTTCACAAGACGCTCAAACAAGGCTACTTTCGCTTTCTCAATTCTCAAACGGGCCAACGTGAGTCTCTTCACGACGTTCAAGGGTATCCGCCTTGTCTCAGGGTCTATTCGCATGAATATACTGTTGAGATAAGCGATCGCAGCCATCAAGGCTTCCTTCTCCTCTTCCTTGTGGATGGTGTAGAAGCCATTACGCACATCACAGCCTTTCTCGAGAATGAGGGGCATAGATGTGAATAACTTGGGCTGGAGATGGGATATGAAGAACGTGTACAGTTCTGAAGTGGTCTTAGGCACGTTAGATACCTTAGGACCGTACGTAGAGCAGAAATACTCCAGATCCTCCACCATCTCGGATTCAAGCCCTTGTTTGGACTTCATTCCAACATCCTTGATGAGGTTGATGAGACCAAGGAAATTAAGGCATTTACCTTTTGCATCGAACGGTGTGGTTGAGATAAACGCACACCGGGAAGGAGTAGCTATTTCTGTGCTCTCAAAGAGACCCACGCAAGCCGTAATGGCCTTACAAGCTAGGAAATACGTGTTGATGTTCCTAGCGAACTGGATCTCATCAAAGACAAAGAACACGCCCTCACTCACTACATCTTCGAGTAGGGATGTAGGAGTAAAGATAGGAGGGCAGCCTTTTCGATCTACACGCTTCAGGTACCCGTGTTTGGGTTGTAGCTTGCGTTTAGAAGCCAGAGACTGAGGTGTAGTTATGAATAGGACCTTCACATCTGCTTCCTCCGCCACTGCATTCCAGTTGCTTTGGACAGTCAAAGGGCACACTATGAAGAGAGGTAGTCCCAGTTTCTTCGCCGTAGCGCAAGCTACATAGGTCTTACCACACCCCATAACACTGTTATCCGCGTAAAAGCCATACTTACCAATACGCTCGCAAGCGCGCCGAAAGTGAGGCTTTTGTTCATCCAACAGAGAGAATCGCTTCATTGTATGTATGTATACAATGAGGCTAAAATCTAATAAAAAATCAATTTTATGATAGCCTTAAGTATTCGAGTGTCAAATATTTTATACGATATTATACTCTGTCACGTACATAATCTATAGCTGCTTCTACTTGTGGGTCATATTGTACAGCGTATTGTATCTTCTTGGTGACTAAATATCCTAAGAGAACCGTAGTATCTGGTGACAAAGCTAAATTTGGCGAGTTAAGTATCCGCCCTGTAACTACCTTTCTAAGGGTATACATTTTGTTATCTTCACCCTCTTGTTGACGCATCAAAGCTTTCACATCGGCTACACTGACACCTTCGATGGTCTCAGAGAAAACAAATTCAATGCCCGCGGGTGTAAAACTAACAATATACTTTAATATTCCTTGGCGGATAGAATCAAACAAACGTTGCGTTTTAGCATCAATTTCAAGCAGCTTCTTCTTTCTAGCCTTTCGAACCTTTGGTTCTTTCTCTTTCACAGTTTTAGCTGCTTTAGGTAGCTTCAAGCCTTTCAATGCAGGAGGTTTAGTTGTTTTAGGTGGTTCCGCCCGTATAATAAATACTTCTTCTTTGATTATATATTTTAGATACGGACGAAGCTTTTTAACAGCTTCCTTTCCATAGATATCTTTAAGTTTGTCTTTTACTTTACGTGCTGTTATAATCTCTAATCCTTCCTCAATGATAGTAGTACGGATAGATTGTCTGAGTTCTCTTCCCAAGGGAGAACCTGGAGAAAACAACGCTGCTTTACATGATTCTATGTTTCCTTCTTCAAAATCAAGACCCATATTATCGCAATACATCAATATATCGTCGTCTGTATACGATGCTATGGTCGCCAACGTAACATCATCCAATTCAAGATCGCCCTTGAGGTTTAAAAGTTCATCTTGATAAAGAGGCAAGTAATCTTTGTAATCAGGAGCAATATCTCGACCGAAATAGGCTACTATGACATCATATACAAGTTTTGGATCTGCCTTATTTAGATCCAATTCCTTCTCTAACTCTTTACGAATCTGAAGCCGAATTTCTCGCAGTTCAATCGCTGGTTTAGATCCATCAGCCCCTTTAAGACATTCTTCTCTGTCTGATGTGTCTAAAGCCAAATCGTTAGCTTCACATATATTCAAAATTTCCGGTGTACTCATGTCTTCTGGATTGAGTGCTACTCCTTCTACTCCATCTTGGGGTTCTTCAGTGATTAATTCAAGAACTGCATTCTTTTTATCATTTGTAAAACTCCAATTCCCATTTTTCAACTCTTTACCATTAAGATTAGTGAATTGAGCACGGTACGGTTCAGTATCCCCCGAAAGTATAAATACCCGTGTTTTTTCCTCGATGTCAATTCCTTTGTCTTTAAAAGTCTTTTCCATTTTTAGATATTATGAAGAAATGGTGTTATGAAACTTAAATTATCTTAAGTTGAGATAATTTAGAAAATCATTTTAAGACATCACGGTTTGATACAAAAATGGAAACAATCAAAAAGCCTGAAATGCTTTTGGGTGTGGGCAACACAGTAGCTATTGTTGGTCTTGGAGTTTATTTTTATAAACAGCTTGCAGCTATCAAGATGGATCTCGAAGAGTTGACAGAACATCTGAAGACGTCAGTAAAGAAGTTTTCAGATATTCAGAAAGAAACTGTACCCAGGGATGAGATGGTCAATGTTCTTAACGCTCTCAATCAAAAGGTAGAGACAACACAAAAGGGCTTAGAGAAGGTAGGTGTTTCAGATGATATTGAACTTCTAGAAGAAGCGTTGGAATCTCTGTCAGATGCATTAAATGAAGCCGGTGTAGAGTGGGATTTCCCACCCCGAAGACGTGGAAGACGAGGGAAAAAGAAGCGCCGGAAAACTAAGCCTAAGCTAAGAGACTATTCTGAATCTGAATCAGATGAAGCTTCGGAAGAAGACAGTGATTCAGATGTTGACCGATCGATTGCCAAAGTTCGCGGCAAACGTAAATCTAAGCGTAAGTCCTAAGATTCACGGTCCAATTTATATACATGAATGTATATAAAATTTATATTTACCAAACGCTTGGTAGTACACCAAGGCAGCGTAAACAACACGCGGTTCCATCCTCACGATCAAAACTATTCATTGTTTCCAAATTCTCATAATCAAATTTATTCACTTTGTGTGGGTAGTTCTAAGAACGGGGGAGGTTCAAGAGAAGCTGGACCATTTGGTGAAGTATGAGGAGTTGTATCTATAGGAGCTTCCTCTCCCTTAGGACCTTCTGTGGATTCTTGAAGACTAGCCATGGTCTTTGCCATAGTATCCTTAAAATCTGGTGAAGTTAGGGAATTGGCAACACCCTTAATTAAGGTATCAAAGGAAGCAGGTCCTTCTTCGCCTACACCTACACCACCTTCTGCCATACTTCCCATCAAAGCTTGTACAGCATTTTTGATGGCACCATTCTCTAAAACACTGCTTACCATCTTACCAAAATCGGGCATCTCTTCTGGTGATATATCATTATCTTTAGCAGTTTGGCTCAGTCCACTAACGAGATTGTTCATTAGCGAACTGAGAGCGCCCATAGGATTTTCTGGAGCAGATGTTGGTTTACAAGAGGTTGAAACCGAGTTGTCTGGTTCTAAACCCAACACTTCTTCATACTCTCTGATGATAGAAGATAATTGTTCTTGATCCTTTTCTGGAGCAAATTCACGAAACACACGATATAAATGGAGAAGTATTATATCCTTTCGAATTAAATCCATACATTCTTCATAAGCATCGTCAGGGAAGCCTTCTAATCTTTTCTCTGCTTCATCTGCGAGGTTACAGGCTACATTGTAGATAGCGGATAGTAGGATACGAATTTTCGTATCATCGTATGTAATCTTGATTTGACTTTTCCGCAACCACCGATCATTTTTATTTGACAAAATGGGAATTCGGTAACGTTTGTATACTTTCAAAAAGTATTCCTCATGTTCTTCAGGCAACGTTCTTTCTAATACCTTTTGATATTTGTTTAAAGATACAAGGATCGGATTTTTACCTTTGAGAATCTTGGTCTTCTCCTTTTCAAGCAACACTTCTTTGAGCTGTTTAAGTAATGCTTCGATATTCTCTTTCAACACTGGATTTGAAGTTTCAAAGGGTAGATATTCTTCACTATCGGAATTCTCAGAAGATTCACTTCCAGAATGATAATCTGTCGTATCCTGCTTTGTCTTTCCCATAGTAATTTTTTGAAATGTGATTCTGACTTTATGGTTTTATCTTGTATGACAATTTCAAAATGTTTATAAGCTTAATAAATATTTCAGTAAATGGAGGAGGGGGAAGAGACACATTCATCAGATGATATATCCAAAACCGTAAATGTATATAATACACCTAGAAATATCGTCGCCTATCATACATTTCCTTCTCGGACCGTTATTCAAAGTCCCTTTCAAAAACCTATAGCTTTAAACTATGGTATTATTGCTTTTGCGTGGGATACAAGAAAGTGGATGCTAGTGCAAGCATCCTATACATGCGAATTTATTCGCATAGTCGAAGGTACATACAGAAATGCAGAACTTCCACGTTTATTAAAACATATTACTATACAAGAATTAGTAGTATTGCAGAAACTAAGTAAGTCATCCTTTCATTTCAATGCCTTATTCCGTAAAGTATTTCCACATAAGGGTATCGAAGGATTAGTATACGCCAAGGAAAGATTTCTAAGTAATGGTACGATTTTTCTTCATTACGAAATTTGTAGAGACCAGCCAGCATCTATAAAATGGCAATTCCCCTATTCTAGTCCTTTAGGATCTGGAGAAAATTCTGTAGATTGTGCTTTAAGAGCATTTAAAGATTATACAGGTTTAGATATTACACACCGTGAAAAATCTTTTTTGGGTCGTGATCCGTTTTGTGAGAAAGCTCCTAATATTCACGAAGGACAGCGGAGTGAAATTAGGTATTGGTTAGTGATATATATGTCAGAACCTAGGTCACGTTCTTATAGACCTTTTAAATCTCAAGAATCTGCCAAGATGTTTCAATCTAAATGGAGCTCAGAAGAAGAAGTAATGGGAGTTTTAGAGTCATCAAAGCAAGCTATCTTAAGAGAAGCCAAAGAACTTATTCGAGAGAATCTTTTGTTGTAATAATTTACTTAAAATTTAAGTAAATTTTAATATTAAGCTTACAATACTTTAGCCAACGATGCTTGTTATAGTACCAAAATACTATCTCCTAACCCGAACCCGTATTCTTCTAATGTACCGTCCATTAGTAATACGGGTCCGGGAGTTTCTATACTTGATTGCAAAACAAGTCTCTGCTCAGAGGCGGGAATTCCTGTGTTGTCCTCAATATCAGCTCTCAACTGATCAATTGGCAACATAGGATTATAATCAAATATTAAACGTTTATTTTGCTCAATCACATATACATACATTTTTTCAACTTGCATTTCCTCGTATTCTTCAGGTAGAAAGTATGGGACATATGGATCTTCAACTTGCATTTCCTCGTATTCTTCAGGTGGGACATATGGTTCTTCAACTTGCATTTCCTCGTATTCTTCAGGTGGGATATATGGGTCTTCAGGGACATATGTATAAATTCCAGGGTCCATAGGACCCTCTTCAGGTATGGAAGAAGTAATGGGTTCTTCAGGGACATATGTATAAATTCCAGGGTCCATAGGACCCTCTTCAGGTATGGAAGAAGTAATGGGTTCTTCAGGGACATATGTATAAATTCCAGGGTCCATAGGACCCTCTTCAGGTATGGAAGAAGTAATGGGTTCTTCAGGGACATATGTATAAATTCCAGGGTCCATAGGACCCTCTTCAGGTATGGAAGAAGTAATGGGTTCTTCAGGGACTGCCGTGGAAGCAAATTCATCAGTATCAGAAATTGGTATATCTATAACTTCAATATCAGAAACTAATCTGGATTTACTTGGTAGTCGTCGTTGTATTGGTGCAGGTTTATATCTATTGTATGGTTCTGCTATTGCTACACTTGGTGGTGCAAGTTTATATCTATTGTATGTATTTACAGAACGTGTAGGAGGTCTTATTCTGGGTAGTCTTTTAATAACCGGCGGACTTGGTTGATAATCCCCAGGGAAACCGGGAACAGAAGGTCTTGGTGGAATAATCGTTTTTCGGGGAGGTCTTACGGCTTTTATAATTGCATTGTTCAAATATTCAACAATATCAGCAGCACTTTTTCGGGCTCTAAAATCATATAAAACCATCATATTGTTAATGACATAATTAATATCTCGATCAAGACCTGGATTACCCGAATTAAAATTAACTGGACTGATATCTCTTTGTCTCTGTACATAACTTAAGAACTTTATACTTTCTACACCATCTATTATAGAACGAAATACTAACCCTAGTCCCCAAATGTCATTTGCTTGAGTAAATGTTATTCCTGCAGCTTTTTGGTTCGGGGATAATCGTTTATTTCTCGCAGCTTGAAGATACCCTGGCGACATATATTCTGCTGTTCCAGCAATTTTACAATTTTGAGCATTTACAAGATTTGGAACTTTTGTCCGAGGAGGTGTTAGTAAACATTTTCTACTAGGTTGAATATTACGTCCTATTCTTACTTCATGCCTTTTATCTTTTTCAGAAGGTAAAGTACATGCGAACCCAGGATCTCCAAACTTAATACATACATTATCTCGCATATTTTGGGGATTGTTAAAATAGCGATCGCTTCGGTCAGTTCCTAAGGGAACACTATATAAAATGTTTGGAGGTTTAATATCAGAATGAACCATTCCCGATTCATGAATATGTCTTAATCCTTCCGCGCATTGGTACATCAATAGCAGGATAGACAAAGGATTCGTAATACGATATTTTATTGGGTCATCCCATCCAGTGAAAGCTGTAAGGTCTCCACTCATGAGTTCTTGGATAATAGCCAGATATCTAGAATTTACTTTACCATGTTCATACATACATACTATATATGGATCACAGCTAGGTTGAGCTGATAAAATTTCGTAAGCTCTCACTTCATTTATGTAATCTTGATAACCGTCAGAATTATAAGAATCGAAAAATTTTACAGCTACCAATTCTCCTGTGGTATAATTTTCTGCCTTCCAAACCTCACCAAAATTGCCACTACCTAATCTATCAGTAAGGCGGTATTGACCAACTATTTTTCCAGCATACATTTTCTATATCTTTTTTTAATTTGTTTACGTTGTTCATGTATACTTTTATTTCTTAACCGATCAATAGTTTTTTCTTGTGAGCCATAACGATTTAATTCTTTGGTTAGTCTATCTGAAAGTTTACATATACCTTGTTGGGTAATCTTTCTGCCAAATTTTCTAAAATAAGCTTGTAAAATAAACACCTCCGCTAACGAGTCATAATCATTACTCAACTCGGGATAATGAATAGGAATATAAGGATTTTTCTTGCGTTTACGACGTTCTGGTGAATTATTATTAAAAGGATTCTTGTATAATTGATGACTTCTATATACTGTATTGTGATAAAACAATTGCTCCTCGTAAACTATAGCATTCCAATCTCGCATTTTATATCCATCTTTACCTTTTCTCGGTATTAATCTAGTCTCTGTAGATGTATGTGGTGCCCATGGCTGTAATAATACATGACCGTCAAAATACTGTAATTTCATATAGTCTTTATCAAAATATGAATACGGCAAACGGAACTTTAAATGTGCTTGTACAGGTTGAATGATTTCTACCCATACTCTTTGCAACTCCATATCTCTTATAATTGCGCGTTCATTATTATCGCTGGTCATTTTAGTATAATCTCCAGTTCGAATATCTGAGATAAATAATACATCATCTCGGTTTGACCAATTTCTTGCATCTTCTTCAGTGAATAAACGTTGGTAAATATGTATTGTATTGGTAGCAGAAATAGAAAATGGTGCGGGATCGTAAAGATGAAGCTCTTTTATTTGCGGAAATAACATAGACAGAATAGGAATATGATCACCACAAGCAGCGCCAGCATAAACAATAATAGGGTTAGGTACAGTTTTTGGATCCCAAAAATATACTAAGAACTCTATCTCAGATATTAATAACTTCCTTTGCCCCCAATGAACCATTTTCTTAATTTCCCCCTCCTTCTTTCGGCTATAATATTCACGTCTCGGAGCATCAGGAGATAATTGTAACATATCCTCAGTGAATTCAATATCATCATCTATAACAATATCTTGGTCTTTGGCATACCGCATTTTTAAAATACATATGTAGCTTTTTCACTTCGTTTTACATAAAATAATATGCAATATTCATAAATATGTCTTCTTTACAATCGATACCGTCCACACTGCGTGAACTTTTAAGTAAGTTAGAATTCTTAGGAATGATAGAGCGAGGACAAAAACCATGCATGGGGGATATGACATTTGTGGACGGAAATAGTCTATGGGGAGCCCTGATCAGGGCTTTTAAAGGGGAAGGAAGTAAAGGAATGCTAGCACATATCAATCAAATCATTGAGCAAACCGTTGAAGCCGTTGATGAATATAAAGATACAGAATTCTTACCAATTATTGTGAACACGTTAAATAAAGCAAAAATTGGCATTAATAATCTTGGCACTACTTACAATGGACAACCGGCTGTAACTTCAAAAATTAATGTTATTATCGCTAATATCAACCACCAACTCCGTAAACATAGACACTGTATTGAACCTACAAAACGAACTAAAATATATGCACCCAAATCTTCCTCACAATAATATTTATTCTTATTTTATCACAAAATAAGAATATCACCTTATTCTATATTTAAACGTATTTAAATTCTCTTTCATGAGGAATGTTTCCAGGTAAAGCCCAAATTTTGAGGGCTTTCGTGAGATTATATTTAGGTATGGGAATATCTACATCTTTTTGCTGAATGAAAGATCGGTCCGCACGGTCAAGTATATTCAAAGCTTCAAATTGTTTTGTAAGAGCTATATTGTTAGCATCAGTGAGCCACGCTGCAAAATCCTCTGATATAGGATTTTTAAGAAACCTTGTAACTTTACTAGACCCTCGATATTTACTTTCTACTTCTGTTAATAATTCTTTGTAAATACCTACAACATCGTCACTTCTTCGACGCAAACAAATTACATATTTTTCTTTGTCATATAGTCTGGTAGAAATAGGTTTAAACATGACAATAGCTTCAAAACATTGGGCAAGAACATACAACAGTTCTCCAGAAAATTGGGTTACCATATCAAATACTTTCATCACAAAACTGCCTCCTTGCCCACAACAACCAATACCTACTAAGGCTTCTTGAAGAAATACCAGGTCATTTACTAAATCGTCTTCTCCACCACCAGCAACTACAAGTTGAACGCCATCCGAAATACGTTCACGAATCATATTTACAAAAAATTTCCAATTGTTAGTTAATTCCCCAGTTCCATCTTCACCGTAAGTAACCGTGAGATATTTCGTACTTACATTTGATGCCCATTTAGACATATCTTTTGGATTCATGACGTACCCTCGACCATTTTTAACACGGAACTGCAAGTAATCTACAAAAGCAGCTTTGCGATCATTAACACTGCAGAATATAAAATTACGATCCTCCTTGAATATACCTATAGGTCGGTCACGACTAGGATCTTCTATAACGTCGACTATTTCATAGGTCATTTCTAATCTGTATTTCAGAAGCGTGGCGAAATGTCCAGTAAGTTTGTATATAGCATCAATGTTAGCCAATTTTATGCTGTTATGATTTCTGAAAATACTATTCCCAACAAATTCAAACGGGTTGGCGCGCTCCATTATATCATAAATCAATGAACGGGGACTAGTGCGATGAAGATTTTGGGTTTCTTCATAAATTGAGACATCACAATAAACAGGTATATCTTCTTTTGATTTTGATCTAGATTCAACTTTTACATTTAAGGATAGCGTCTTTGGAATCTCAACTAGAAAGGGTTGAGGAAGGACTGCTGGATCATAAACGGGCCTATCTTCAGTAAACGTATCGTAGATTCTGCAAGCAATTTCTGAAGGGTCCATATTTAAAATTCGAAGTAAAAACTGTATAAAATCAAAATTTAGACCAGAGATTATTTGTGATTTATACACATTTTAAATTTCTTGGCAGCCTCACCACGATTCTTCTCCAAGTAAATACCTCGACCAACGATAAATACATCTGCTCGAATATTATTAATAGCTTTGTAGGTTTGACCTAGATCGTCCGTATCCGAATGCATCTTCACACCAGGAGAAAACACAAGCGGTATAGGTCCCTTTCCCCACCGATGCCACATATCTTCAAAGACCTGTCCTTTTCGAGTGATTACTCCAGAGACATTCCCTCGAAATTGGTTGATAAGTCTAATAGCACGAACTTGATATTCTCCGACAGGTGTGATAAGATTATCACACGACGTAAGCGACCATACTACCAACATTTTTACATCCGGATTGGCAGCAATCAAACCTTGAAACACGCCAGGTCCAGCTAAGGGATGGACTGTTACATAATCTGCCCAATCCTTATACTTACCTCGAATATATTGTTTCTTTACCGTAGAACCGATATCTGCAAATTTACGATCTCCTATAATCTGCAGATTGCTTTCGCTGCATAAAGCGTTTAAAATGATCGTTAACCTTTCAGGATCTTCTGCTGTATCTATGTGAACCTTTACCATGTCTATATACGGAAGTGTTGCATCAAATATGCTTGTACATTCATCGCATCCGACTACATCAAGAGATAAACATAGTTTCTTCGTTGTCATTTTATATAGATCAAATCTGCATAATTTTCAATATATATATAATATATATATTGAAATGGAAGAAACGGTAGCATTATCGCCATTAGAAAATTTACTCTTGAATTATAAATATTTGACTCAAGATCAAGAACTCTTAAAAAGCTTGGATTACGTGACGTTGAAGAACTTATGTCAATCCAGCGCTTCATTACGTGAAAGATGTCAAGCGTCTGATATACAAGCGCTGTTAAAGAAAAAAGAACGGCAAAACGCATTCATTATTCTTAGTAGACTGAGATTCGATTCGTACAAGATTAAAGTTGACATGATTATTCAATATCCTAAATCTCCTAAACTACTTCAAACAAGTTTACTAGATTTAGAGTTTCAAATTGGAAGACCTAGTAGAATATCAGGAAGTACTATAGACTCAGATATAGAGAGTTTAGTGAATCGGGAACCGTTTTTAACGGGGTATGCATATTTAGGTCCATCTTACAAAGCA
>Ga0209986_10004304_pt1 | contig 12103 bp, 7 predicted proteins | sample BlataG_FD_183168 | JGI IMG/M metagenome (GOLD analysis project Ga0209986, IMG submission 183168) | Deep subsurface microbial communities from Black Sea to uncover new lineages of life (NeLLi) - Black_00105 metaG (SPAdes) (version 2) | ecosystem: Environmental > Aquatic > Marine > Oceanic >...
CTCGTGATGATTGACGGTGAGGACAAGCTGCCCGATGTTGTGAAATCTTATATAAGGCCTTTTGAAATCTCTTTTCCGGACAAAGAGGAATTGCAAGCTATTATCCTCAGGACGCTGCGGCGCTTCCACCGCAAGAAACCCATCGAGGTCGGCATTACGCAGATAGGTCTGGACACAATCGTTCGCAATCTTCGCGGCCTGACGCGCCGGCAGGCTGAACGCATTATCATCGACACCATTGCCGGCGACAGGCGCTTTGACGATAACGATATAAACGTTGTAATTGCGAGTAAGCGGCGTATGATTCAACGCGGTGGTTTGCTTGAGTATATCCAGACGCCGCTGGATTTGAGCGAAATCGGCGGTATGAGGCGGCTGAAGAAATGGCTGGCAGAGCGCAAGGACGCTTTCACCTCGAAGGCCGAGGATTTCGGCCTTAAAGCTCCCAGAGGTGTGCTTATGCTCGGCGTTCAGGGTGCCGGGAAAAGTCTCTGTGCCAAGGCGATAGCAACAGCCTGGCATCAGCCGCTCTTGAGAATGGACCCGGGCGCTTTATTCGCCAGCTATATTGGTGAATCCGAGCGCAACCTCCGCGAGGCACTGCGACAGACCGAGTCGATGTCACCGGTAGTCCTGTGGATAGATGGATAGATGAAATCGAAAAAGGCTTTGCCTCCGCTGCCAGCCAAAGTACTGACGGGGGCCTGTCCAAGAGGATGTTCGGCACGCTGTTGACGTGGATGCAGGAGCACGAAGAACCGGTATTCGTCATTGCTACGGCCAATGACATTGAGGCCCTGCCGCCCGAACTGCTTCGCAAAGGCCGATTCGACGAGATATTCTTCGTTGACCTGCCCAGCGGACCTGTGCGGAAGGAAATATTCGCCATTCATTTGAAGAAACGTCAGCGTGACGCCGGGCAATTTGACCTGGACGCATTGGCCAAGACATCGGAAGGTTACAGCGGCGCCGAAATAGAACAGGCGGTCATATCAGCCCTGCACGAAGCGTATGCAAACAAAACGGACCTGGATACAAATCGCCTACTCTCGGCATTGAGGACTTCGCCGCCGCTGTCGGTAACAATGGCCGAAAGTGTCGAATGCCTGCGTGCCTGGGCCGAGGGCAGATGTGTGCCGGCAGACTAACAAATCCGGCGAAAACCGCCGGTGCCGACAAATATTAATCAGGCGCAGGACGGCAGATAAACATTTTGACACTGAACTTTGGGCTTTTATCTTTTTGCTTTCTCTTTATAATAGGGCCGTTAATACAGCTTAAGTAATTTAAGGGTATCTGTTATGGCAAAATACAATTTAGTCGTCTTAATAGTCGCCGGCTTAATTGCCGCTATAATTCTCGGCGGCTGTGTGGAACGTAACCTCACAATCAATACGCAGCCGCAGGGAGCTTTGGTTGTATTAAACGATGAGGAGATAGGCACCTCGCCGGTTACGGTCTCGTTTGAATGGTACGGCGATTATGACGTCAGGATAAGCAAGGAGGGGTTTGAGACCTTAAAGACCCATCGCAACTTAGAAGCGCCTTGGTATGATAACTTTCCGTTCGATTTCTTTGCCTGGCTCAATCCGGAAAGAATCGTCGATGAGTATGAATGGACGTTTGAGCTTGCCCCTAAAAAGGAAATCAGCCGGGAAGAACTAATCCAGAACGCCGAGGAACTAAAGAAACAGCTTTAGCCACAGATTAACACAAATTTATTTTACCGCTGAGAACGCAAAGGACGCAGAGAGTTTTTGCCGATTTATTTAGCCACAAAAAGGCACAAAAGGCTCAAAAAAATAGACGCAGATTTCGCTGATTTCGCAGAGAAGAGAAACCACAAACTAAATACTCTTAGACTCTTCTTCTTAAAAGCACCGCACCTAAGCCGAGCAGAAAAATTTAGATTATGCCTATTGCCACTCCGGGCCTGGTGTCTCCCCTACTTTTTGCGTCCACCTCTGGCCGTTTTTCTCGAACTCAACCTTACCCTTGAGAATTTTGATGACTGTCACACCGTGTATCGTATCCCCTGCTTTCAATATTTGCCTGTCAATCACAACAGACGAGTTTTTGTCATTGCAAAGCGTGCCACTAACCAATCCATGAGTTGGTTTGGCTGCTAAAGAACGAATGACCGAAAGGACATTCACTTTTTGCAAATCCTTATCCCGTTCAAGACTAGCCAACTCCGAGGCCCTTTGGTTTTGGAGTTGTTTGAAATACCACTCAAGGTCTTCCAGCGTTTTGGTTTTAGCATCCGCTATCGAGCGCATTCTCGCTGTAAACTCCCCAGTTGGGTCCCCCACTACAGACTTTTCTTCTGTAGCTGAAAAGTGACCGTCTGACGCAATGTAACCATGTGATGCAATGTAACCACCTGGCATTATGTAGCCGTGAGACCTGGTGTATCCAGACGTAGCCTTGTAACCGCTAATTTGCGATATTGTGTGTTTGACTTTTTGATTAAACTCAGCACAAGCCCCTTTCTCTTCTGATTCCAACTGTATTAGTACACGCTTTGACCACAACTCAAGTTTAGAAAACCCACGAAGATAACGCTCTTCTATTTCCTGCCGTTTCTCAGCAAACTCTTTTTCTATAGCCTCTAATTGCTCCTCGTGACGTTTGAGTTTCTCCTCGATTTGTTTCTCGTCCGTTTTTGGTGGCTCGCTTTTCGTAGGTTTTCTTGGTTGGCCGGTCGATAGGATTGCACCTGGTTTACTGTTGAGTTGTGCTCCCTTAGAATTAATCGCGGCCGCCCCGAAGCTCGCCGTTATTCTCGCTCTTGCAAAATTATAGACTGTAATCGCCACAATTACAGTCGCCACCCCTACGAGCAATGAGCTTAAGGATAAAGTCGGCTTTTTCATTTTCCCACTCCTCCTGATGGGTTGCTAACTTCTCTTTGCATCCCCCAATTCAAGACCTACGTAATAAAGGCCAATACAGCAATATCAGCTGAAAATCAGCAGATATAAAGCTATCTAATCCCCTCTGTAAAGTATAACTTACTTGTGGCCGATAAGCAAAAACTTTGGGTAAGATTTGCCAGTCACCCCAACTAATTGCCGATAAAGTAAAGAGTATGGACAAGAATAAAGACCAAGACCGGCAGTTATTTAGTCAGATAGCAATTGATGTTAGAGAGCATCCGGATAAATACAGGAACGCTGGCGAATGGCTGGATAAGTATTGGGGAGAAAAACGTCAAGTATCTCAGCTTGTCCGCTTTAATGAAGGGCGGCAAGATTTGGTCAAAAACTACAAAGAACAAGATTTTATACCAGAAGATGATGCTCGATGTTTTATTTTAATCACGTGGTTATTGACAGATGCTAATGCAGAAAAAGCTAATCTCAACATTACACAGTTTGAGAAGTGGTCTTGGCAGCCGGTAGACGATATCTTCAGTGATAGCCGTTGTGCGACAAGCTCCTTGTGGTGTCAAAATGCTCACGCTTACGACTCTTGGATGAGGCTAGTTCGCAACGCTTGGAAAACGATTCCTGCTGAACGCAAAACAACAGGAGCTCGGCTGAAAGGAGTAGTCAAAGAACTTTACGGACTAACGATCGAGCGTATCACGAAAGCATATTTGGATAAATACGGCTAAAAACTGCCCATGGCGGTCGCGGCTCTGCCGGCGATGAGGATACAATAGATTTCCGCTTTCGCGGGAATGACACACGGCAGACTAAAGCAGGTTTTCGCGGTACCAGGTTATTGTTTTTTTATTGAACTATTGATTGTATCGGCTAATCTTTATAAAACCCAGTCAAGTCGATATAAACATTAGCTGAAAGGCGCCCTATGGCTATTCTAAAGTTAGACAGGCATAATGAGGACAAGGAGATCGAATTTGAGCTGGATTATCTTACGTCTTTAACAACAAGTCAGCGTTTTGAAATGATGTTCAGAAAAACTGAGGAATTATTGAGTTTACGCAAGAAGAAGATTACACGCAGAAAAACTACAGAAGTCATTAAAAGAGAACCAGGATAATATTTTCATAGTTTATAAAAGATTATCCCTGTACCAATCTATTGCTAACTTTAGTCCATCTTTGAATTGAACAGTAGGTTCGTAGCCGATGAGGTTTTTGGCGAGGGTGATGTCGGCGAAGGAATGTTTTATATCGCCGGGACGGGGGTCAGTGTAGAGCGGCTTAATATTCTTGCCGAGCAGCTCATTAATCACATCAATAGTCTCGTTGACGGTTACGGCTTTGCCGCAGGCGATATTTAGAACTTCGCCTTTGGTTTGCTTGGCTCTTGCAGCAAGTAAATTGGCATCGACAACGTTGTCAACGTATGTAAAATCACGGGTCTGCCGGCCGTCGCCAAAGACGGTCGGCGGCTTATCCTTTAATATAGCCGTTACAAAAGCCGGTATGGCGGCGGCATACTGGCTCGTCGGGTCCTGATGCGGGCCGAAAACGTTAAAATACCGCAGCGAAATGGTCTCAAGGCCGAAAACCTCATAAAAAACTTTAGCATAGTATTCGCCGGCAAGCTTGCCCACCGCATAAGGCGAAAGCGGCCTCGGAGGCATCGTCTCGACCTTCGGTAGAGTCGGCGTATCGCCATAAGCCGAGGAGCTTGAAGCATAGACAAAGCGTTTTATGTCGGCATCGCGGGCAGCCAAAAGAAGTGTGAAAGTCGCATCGAGACAGTGCCTGTGCGTTTCGGCAGGGTCATCAACGCTGCGCGGCACCGAGGGCAAGGCGCCCTGGTGCAAAACAACATCAATATCCTTCATCGCCGAGCGGGCGATTTTCTCATCACCCATATCGGCTTCTATGAATTCGATTTTGTCTATGATATCTGCGAGATTGCTTTTTTTGCCCGTCAGTAGATTGTCGATGACCCTTACGAAGCAGCCTTGTGAAACGAGTTTGGCTGCGATATTTGAACCGATGAAACCGGCTCCGCCGGTGACTAAAAATCTGTTCATCAAAGAGGCCTTTCACAAAATGAATTAGCGTGTATTACAGCGGATAACGTATGGATTCCTGCTTGCGCAGGAATGACAATACTATACGCTAATTAAACTGAGTGAGCAAGCTGCAACTTCTGGTATTCCCGGTAAGACCTGAACTGCTCGCGGAAATAGCCGCCCTTCATAGCCGTTACGGCAAAGAGCACACAGCCGACTATCGTTGCGTTTACTTCTCTGAGCTCGCGAATAGTCCTCTGAGCGGCACCTCTCCTTGTAGCTCCGGCATTGAATACCAGTATTGTGCCGTCAACGAGCCTTGCCAGCACCTTGGCGTCACTTACCAGCAGTGCGGGCGGGCCGTCAATTATAACGTAATCGTGACTCTTGCGCCGCTCCTTAATGAGCTGCTCCATCTGCGTACTGCTCAGCAGCTCCGCCGGATTAGAAGGTAACTGCCCCGATTCGATTATGTCAAGACCTTCGATAACATTGGACCTTTTAACGTCCTGATAGCTACACAGGCCTGTAAGCAGAGTGCTCAATCCAAATTCAAAACGCTCACCTCCCTCGCCGGCGGGTCCTGTTCTCGGGAATATTGTTTGTAAACTCGGTCGCCTGAAATTGGCATCTATAAGCAGCACTTTTTTATTTTCAGCAACCAGAGCTGCCGCAAGATTAACCGCGACGGAAGTTTTGCCGTCCTCTGCCATGCCGCTGCTAATAAGCAAGGCCTTCAAAGACTCCGCAGAGGCGGACAGCTTTAGGTTCGTCCTAAGCCGTCTGTAGGATTCGCTTATAATAGAATAAGGTGCCTGACGAACAACATGGCAGAGGTCAATGCCCCGAACCCGTTCATCTTCGGCTTCATCGGGGACAACACCCAAAAGCGGGATGTGCAAATATCTGCCCACGTCCCTCGGTGTCCTCACCAGGTCATTGAGTATCTCAATAAGGATGGCAATCCCTATGCCAAATACAAGGCCAAACATCGTGCCAGTGGGGAAGAAAAACCACCACTGCCGGGTACTGACCATTTCCAGCGGCTCTGGAGCATATCCGGCAAACTGCACCTTAGATGTCTCCGGGTCCTCCTGTATTATCCTGTAGCTCTCAATCTGCGCCTTGATTTCATCAAGCATCCCTTTTCTCTCATCCCTTATGGCTACCCGCTGTTCAAACTGTACCCGGGCCATGTCAAGCTCTCGCTTTTGTGTCTCAGCTTGCAGCCGCAACTTTTCTAATTCTTCAAACCTGCTTCGTAGCACAGTCAATAAGTTCTGTGCATCTTTAAGATTCGCCTGCCGGGTCTGTTCTGCTATTTCGGCCTTCCTGATTTGTCGTTCTTCCTTGATTTCGCTTATCAGCTCCTGGCTTTGACGCACCACCCTGTGATTTTCACCAAACTTTGCAAGTCTGCCTACAAGCTGCGCTTTTGCGAGGGCAAGCTGCTGAGCAAGCAGAACCATAACAGGGTCAAGCTCTATTTGACGCTCAATCTGCTCACTAATCTTATCAATAGGCACCGCGGCCAGTTCCTTGAGATTTTCAATTTGAGCTTGAAGTTGCTTTATCATCAGTATCAGGTCGTTCTGCTCGAGCTCCAAATCATCCAATTTTATTTCGATTGTGTGCCGGTAATAACGGCCGAGAGGCCTGTCAAGGTCAGTTATTTTCGATGCCGTGCGAACAGCAGCCAACCCCTCTTCAGCCGTCCTCAACTCTCGTTGAACAGCTTCTTGCCGCTTCAAAAACTCTGTCAGCTTAGCACTAACCCCTCCGGTCTCTGCACTTTTTCGCGAAGCAAGAAACAATGTCACCATTTGGTTGACTATCAGTGCTGCTTCTTTCGCATCGCCGCAGGCCATTGACAGGACAACAAACTCAGCCTCTCTGTGGGCATAAGCACCAAAGTTTTTCTTCAAATCCTTAAAGGCTTTTCCAATACACTGAGCTCTATTTATAATATCCCCACGTTCATCAAGCTTCGCAAAACGCTGAAACCACCTGGTCTCTCGAACTGCGGGCTTATCAATCAAATCCAGCAGACTACTCTGCCGCTTTATAAGGTTGGCCATTGATACTCGGTGGCCATATTGAATATCTTGGGACACCAGAGCCGCCCCAATGGTCATAGGGTCTTTTTCTACGGGCGGCAGAACTTCAATATAAGTTTGGGCGGCATATCTTGGAAGATATTTTCTTAAGAGATACCAGGCAGCGCCGCCCGCTATTAAACCTAATATAGTCAGAGAAACTATCAGCAACATGTGCCGACGCAACATTGAAAGAACTTCCTTCGGTGTCAGCGCCGCAGCAGCAGCCGACGGCCTCGGTCCGGCCGGTCTTACCATTCTATTGAGAGTCTGTCTTTGTTCTACCATATCGATTAATTATTCTCTCTTGCCCCTGCCTGTCGCCGCCAGGGGTATCAATTTTTTTCCGTCTATTCCAATTTTCATTTATCAACCATCAACGTCAGACGTTCAATAGCCGACGTTATTCGCCACCTCGCCGCCTTCGACGATTTACCTGCGGAGTTGAGAACTATTTCCAAGTTCTTCTTTTATCAAGTCTGAATGTTTATACACCTCCGCCGGTACGGGTATATTATTCTGCTCATACTGTTGCAGGGCGGCCTGCAAAAATTCGGCTGCCTCCGAATTTCTACCGTTTTTATGCAACACATACGCATAAGTATCCAGAAAGCTCGGATTATTCGGCCTTGCGTCGAGCGCCCGTTTGGCGTATCGAAGAGCTTCGGCCAGCCGTACATTTTCTTCGGCAAGCATATACGCCAGATTATTAGAGACAATCACATTATTCGGCATTTCAGCTAATAAACTTTCGTACACTGTGATAGCCGTCTTGAGGTAATTATTATCGGAAGTCTTTTCATAGGCCAGGTATAGAACCTCTGATTTTCTCACTGTGTAATCAACTCTTGCGCTGCTATCAGGCCCGGTTATCTGCAGGCATTTGTCAATATACCCTAAGGCCTTGTTGTACTCACCGTTGATCCTCGCCAGATTAAACATAGTCAAATTGGCAGCAAGAGAATCAGGATTGGCGTTGAGTCTTTCTTCGCAATGCTTCAACACCTCTTCGGCTCCCACCAGCGAGTACATTCTTCGCGAAACCTCAGACGCAAAAATCTCATTTGCGCCCGCCTTGTCAACGGCTTTCCGACAATATTCTATGGCGATTGTTTTATCGCCGAGCTTCAACTTGGCCTCAGCCATTCGCAAATATGCTATGGAAGCCAAATCTCTGCCAACGTATTTCCCGCCCTCTTCAAAGACCTTATCAAACTTCCCACTTAACACGAGCGCCTGCAAATACCCATCGAAGGCCGCTGCGCGTAGTCCCAGACGCCCTTCATAGCGTTTGGGGGCACCGTCACCCTCGCTATCCTTCTGACCTTTCTGCCACGCCTGCTCATACAACTGCTCTGCCCTGTCGAATTCGCCTTCGGCTATAGCAAATGCCCCCGCCCGATTGTACCACAGGACACTATCGGGAAATTTCTGCAGAGTCTCATCGTAGAATTTTTTTAGCACTTTTTTTCTGCCAAGCTGCAGGTAAATCTGTTCAAGCAATGCTCTGGGTCCCCGCCCTGGGGAAACCTCTCCCGTATCAGCTTGTGGACGGTCAATCATACTTTTAAGTTCGGTTATAGCATCCTCATCTCGGTCTGCCTGCCGATAGGCCCTTGCCAGAGCAATTCGGGTGTCAGGCTCTGGTGACAATGACTTGCTCCTTTTAAGGTCATCGATTGCTTTATCATAATTCGCCATCAAAAAGTTTACTTCACCTCTTACCCGCCAGGCCGATGCATTGTTCTCATTGCTCTCAAGACTTCGAGTTGTCAGCTCCAATGCCTCTTTCAGACGCCCCTGTCTCATTGCCAGCCAGGCCTCAAGCAGCAGTGCTCGCCTCTCATCCGGATACCTCTCCTTAAAGCTTTGCAATTTGTAGTCAGCTTCTTTGACAAGACCGACCTTAAGGAAAGTCTGAATTTGGAAAAGATGGTTTTCTACGCTGTCTTCGAGCAATAAAAGCTCTTCAGAATATTTCTGTACAGCCTCTTTATCAGCGGTCTTTTCTGCAACAAGTAAAAGACCTTTGACTGTGTCACTGTCTTTCGCTTCGGCTTTGTACAACTGCTCCAGGACCCTGCCGGCATCCTGAAATCGACCGCTCTGAAAATAATAACGCCATAGCAATTTCCGCTCCTGCGATTCTATCAGCAACTCTTCTCCCTTTACTTCTTGACCGATGAGTCGATAGTATTCCGCTTGAGCTCCAATCGCGACCTTGTCTTTCGGGTCTATGGCAATGGCCTGCTCGAAAGATGAGGCCGCAATAGCAAACAGCGCCTCTTTGTGTTCGGCATCCGCTTCCTCAAGAGCCATTTTCGTTGCCAGTCTGCCCAGCAGTACGGCATTACTCACACTTGGAACAGCTTTTTGCAAATTCTGTCGTATGGCCAAAGCATCTAACGGCTCTGTCTCACTTATATATTCAGCATAGAAGCTAAGTAACTCCAAATCCTGTGGGTTGACTCTCAATGCTCTGCGCAAAGCATCCCTTGCTTCAATTATCTGGTCAAAAGTTACATTTAGCCCAAGCTTTTTATTACGCCTGTAAAGCGCAAAAGCGAACCCTTTTGAAATACCCGGTTCCAAAGGATTCAAGGCTGCGGCCTTTTGAGCATCTACAAGAGCATCATGCTCATTTCCAAGAATAACATTGACATTGCTTCTCAACATAAAGCCGTGGGAAAAGATCGGCTTTTGCCTCAAACATTCTTCGAGTCTCGCCAGCGCATCTTCGTACTGCTCTTTAGCCATAGCCAGGCGGGCTGTAAAAAACTGGCCGCCGCACCCATCGAGATTTTCACGTCGTCCGGTCTCTGCTATTTGCTCTGCGAACTGCCAATCTTTGGTCGCAAGTGCTATATCAAAAAGATAGCTCACAGCAATTTCGTATTGCATATCGCGTATATCGTGCTGCGTATTCTTTTTCTCGCGATACGCATCACGCGCAACGGACGACGAAAATACCTTTTCAAATTCGTCAGCCGCCTTATCCAGCTCTCTATACCTGTGATAAAATAATCCAAGCTGCACAGCCCGGCGAATCGTATCGCCAATTTCTGATAGAACCTGCTCCTCTATTTCCTTGCGCCTTTGCTGTGAAATTTTCGCGGGCTCGGGCTCAGAAAGTAGCTCTCTGTAAACAAGCATTAGTATACTATCCGGAAAATATCCCAAAAATCTATTAACTATACCCCTGGCTTGTTCGAGCCGGCCTTGCGCTATGTAATTATTGCAAACAGCAGCTACAGAAGCTTCTCCGACGGAATTCGGCTCTATTGCCAATAGTTTTTCCACCAAGCCGGCGCAAACAGTCCAGTAGCCCTTCAATTCATCTGTCATTACCTGCACAGAAACTTCCGGCTCAACACCCTCTTTTTCCGGCACCTCCGGGTCCTCAAAAACTTTGAGCGTGCTCTCTTTCATTTGCCCTTTCGCTATAACCCTTTGAACTTGCCTAATCTTGGCCTGCACCAGTGCCAGATTGAGTTTAATTGTATTCGCGTCGTTCGGCTCAGCCCCGGCCAATTCTGCTTCAGCCTCGTCAAATTGCCCTGCGCCAAGTAAAGCGTTGATGCGAAGTGTTTGGCTTCTTTTGTCGGCCCAATAGTTGTCCTCAAAAGAGTTTACAACACTCAAAGCCACATCGTAGGCCCGCAGTTTTAACAACACGTCTACATAATCCAGAATGGCTACAGGTTCGGTCCATTGAATATTCGCATCAAGCGCACTTTCCAGGAATTCCCTGACCGCACCAACTTCAGAAGTGTTCTTAAAAAACTTCGCAAGAGCATAAGAAAGCTGCGCATCTGCTCGCCCAGATGCTTTAAGTAGTTCGTAAGCCTTATACAGCTTTCTTATGGCGATGTTTCTATTTCCCTTCGCAAGCTCAAGCATTCCCTGCCACTTAATAACCTGCGGCTCCTGGCCGCTCTCGAAAAGCTGTTCAATTTCGTGCACCGTCTGCTCGGCATCTGCCATCCATTCCCGGGTCTGTGACTCCGTTCTTACCTCGCAAGGCTCAAGTATCTGCTCGATATAGCAATTTGCAAGGAAAGTATACAATGAGATTCTATTCCTTAGATTTACCCAATGTCGCGGGCCGCTTACCTCCTGTGCATCCAGCAATGTAAGGGCGTGCTCGGCTACTTCTATTGCTTTATGGATTTCCTGCTTTTGCCCATAAATAGAAAAGTTGCGATAGTGCAAATTAGCCGCATCTCTTGCATAAGTCACATTTAGCCTGTCCAATTCAATTGCCTTTTCAACCGCCTCTATACTCTTATCAAGATTTTTGTGGCCTAAGCGCCGGTAGAACTCGGCTAATGCCGAAAATGCCTCCGCACTGGAAGGAAATTTCTCCACAAGCAACAAGTATTCAGGTTCGAGCAACTGAATTTGCTCCTGTGGCTGTGCTCCGACACTACTTTGTCTAAGCTTTTCTGTTAGAAGATTAATGTGTGCCCTCGGGTCAGCGCCTGCAACCTCAACAGCTTGCTTCAAAATTTCTTTGGCTTGCTCTGCAGCTTTGTCTCTTTGTTCAAAACCACCTCTTAAAGCTAAAATCTCCCCTTTTGTTTTGACCACTTGCGCTAAATACAAATAGGCCTGCGGATTGCGTGGTTCAAGTTCCCGAACCTTTTCCAAATCAGCACGTGCCTCAACAAGCAATTCGTCAGGGTCGGTTACCGCTCCCATCCTTGCGATTTCAAGGTTGGCTCTACCCTTGAGCAGATACAAATACGGGCCCATACGCTGGCTGTCTGCTCCTGTTTCTTGCATTCCAAAGGTTTCCCATTTGGCTGTATCTTCGGCAAGCAGGTTCGCATCTGCCACTTTGATAAATTTCTCGGCCTGCTCCTGCACTTCCTGCCAAACTTGATGCACACCATTATCAGCCATTATGTAAAAGTACTTCAACCGTCCAAATCGAGCCTTAACGTTCTTCGGGTCTATGCTGATTATTTGGTTCCAGCACGCCGGCACATTGCGCCATTGGTCGGTTTCGATATATATATCCACAAGTTTGAAAAGCATCTTTATCCTGAGCGAATCGTCCTTTG
>Ga0209986_10004305_pt1 | contig 12100 bp, 9 predicted proteins | sample BlataG_FD_183168 | JGI IMG/M metagenome (GOLD analysis project Ga0209986, IMG submission 183168) | Deep subsurface microbial communities from Black Sea to uncover new lineages of life (NeLLi) - Black_00105 metaG (SPAdes) (version 2) | ecosystem: Environmental > Aquatic > Marine > Oceanic >...
GTATTATGTTAAGTTATAGCCTATCCCTTTGTCTGGATACCCCCCAGCAAAACCCCACCGGGGCAAAGGGCAAATGAGTGGCAAATATATGGGGCTAATTGCCTCTTACTATCTCTAAAGGTATAATACCATTCAAAAGAATTTTTAGGGGCCTAGATTTTGATTACAGAGCGTCTTGTTAAACAGGCTGCATTGCTCTGGCCAGGGTGTGGTTTATTAGCTCTAGGAGTTTGGTTAATCCCCACTTTTTAGCCGCTGAGATAAGCACCGTGTTTTTGTCCACTGCCTCACACTGGTCGGAAAGATAATTTATGGCTGCTGTCTCGTCCCAAGTTTTGCTATTATCAAGTAAGAGGTCAATTTTATTTAGCGCCGTAATCCGGGGCTTATCCATAAGGTTGAGCTCGGCAAGAATATCCTCTACTACTTGGCACTGCTCTGCAGCGTTATGACAAGTTAGATCAACTATATGAAGGAGCACACTGGCTTCAGATAACTCTTCGAGGGTTGCCTTAAATGCAGTTATAAGGGTGGGCGGCAATTTCCTGATAAAGCCAACGGTATCGGTTAATAAGACTGCACTTTTATCAGGAAGAGTTAGCCGCTTGGTGGTTGGGTCTAAAGTGGCGAACAGCTTGTCCTCTACAAAGACATCGGCATGACTGAGAGCATTTAGTAAGGTGCTTTTGCCACCGTTAGTATAACCGACCAAGGCAACTATAGGGATACCGGTTTTTCTGCGCTGTTGACGATATAGCTGGCGATGCTTTCTTATGTCATCAATCTGCGCCTTCAGATTATGTATCCTCCGGCGAATGAGGCGCTTATCAGTCTCGAGTTGGGTTTCGCCGGGACCTCTGGTGCCAATACCGCCTCCAAGCCTCTCCAGGTGACTCCACTGTCCGGCAAGACGAGGGAAAAGGTATTGATGCTGAGCCAGTTCTACCTGCAATTGACCCTCATGGGTTCTAGCCCGCTTGGCAAAAATATCTAAAATCAAGGCTACCCGGTCGAGCACCTTTACCTGAAGGGCTTCCTCCAGATTTCGCTGCTGAAGCGGTGAAAGCTCGCCATCAAAAATCACTACATCATACTTAGCACTATCCTTTAGAGTTAGCAGCTCATCAAGTTTGCCTTTCCCCAAATAATGAGTTTTTGAGGGCACAAGTAATCGCTGTATGAGTTCCCCAACCACCTCTGCACCAGCCGTGCCTGCTAACTGAGCCAGCTCACCTATAGAATCTTCCACTGGCCATCTATCAGCACTTCCTTTAGTGGCTACTGCTACTAAGAATGCCCGTTCTGGCGATGCCCGGGTAACAATCGTTCCCCTAATAATGCCCCCCTCTTTATCCCATAGTGACATTATGTAAAGTTGATTTTCGCACTCAGTTTTCTTCTAGTATCACGCCATGCTGACAATCGCGACAAGCCTTTCACCAGCCCTGCATCCGGGATAGTCAACGACAACCGTACATAGCCCTCGCCATGCTTGCCATAGCTTACTCCAGGAGTAACCACCACCCCAACTCTTTCCAATAAATCAGTGGCAAATTCCACGGAGGTATAGCCTTCAGGAACCTTAGCCCATATATATAGACTTGCCTTCGGAGGTTGAGCTTTAAGCCCGATATTATTTAGCACATCAATAACTAAATCACGCCGTCTTTGATAAATGGCGTTGTGCTCTTGGATGCAATCCTGAGAGCCGGCCAAAGCCTCAATAGCAGCATATTGAATAGCCTGTGGAATTCCTGAATCCAAGTTCGACTTAACCCTCTTTAGAGCATCTACCATTTCAGCATTACCCACTACCATTCCTATTCGCCACCCGGTCATATTATAGGTTTTAGACAGGGAGTGAAACTCCACCCCTACTTCCTTAGCCCCATCTGCCTGCATAAAGCTAACCGGCTGATAATCATCAAAGGCGACCTCTGAATACGGTCCATCATGACAGACAGCCAAGTCGTGTTGCTTAGCGAATTCCACTGTCCTGTTGAAAAATTTGAGGTCAGCCACTGCACCGGTGGGATTATTAGGATAGCTTATCCACAATAACTTAGTCCTTTTTAGGACATAAGCGGGTATGGCATCTAAATCAGGCAGGAAACCGTTTTCTTCAGTAAGTGGCAGATAGTAAGGATCTCCACCTACTAACATGGTGCTTACTGAATAAACGGGATATGCCGGGTCAGGTACCAAGGCAATATCCCTGTAGTCGATAAAACACAGAGCAATGTGAGCAATGCCTTCCTTTGAGCCAATGAGGGGTAACACCTCTTTGTCAGCATCAAGGGAAACTCCAAAGCGCTTTTTATACCACTCAGCCACAGCCCGGCGCAATTCAGGCAAGCCTTCAGTCTCTGGATAGCGGTGATTAGCCGGGTCCTGTGCTGCCTGACATAGCCTATCAATTATGTGATGAGGCGTGGGAATATCAGGGTCGCCTATAGCGAAGCTGACTATGTCCTCGCCCTTAGCCCTTTTCTCAGCAATCTTCTTACTGATTTCCACAAAAAGATAAGGTGGCAAATGTTCAATTCGTCTTGACATTTTCATCTGGCCATTCTCCACTAAATACAATTTCAGCCGGTCCGCTAAGGAATACTTCCCCTACCCCATCCCACTCCACACCCAGTATCCCCCCTGGTAATTTTATGTCAACTTTGTTATCAACATAACTGTGTAACTGGGCTAAAACGCCTATAGCACAGGCACCACTGCCGCAAGCCAAAGTCTCCCCTACCCCTTTCTCCCACACCCGGGCCTCTATTTGCTTCCGGCTTATCACCCTAGCTACCTCAAAGTTTACCCCGTTGGGAAATATCTTATGCTGCTGCACCTTTGGTCCTAATTGGGACAATGGGAAGTCAGATAGCGGGTGCTGCCAAAGATAAACAGCATGCGGATTACCCACAGAGACGAAGTTCAGGGGCAGCTCCTTACCCTCTACAATAATCGTATAGTTCAATATTGGTTTTATGTCAACTATATTACCACCCTGCCCTATCGCTACCGGGATATCCTCAGCTCCAAATTTTGGTTCCCCCATACCGACCTGAATGGTAGCTATCCCACCTCCCATTGTATGAAGCTTGGCCTTCCTTACCCCTGATGCCGTTTCCACTGATATTTCTTGAGTCGCGCTATCAACCACTCCCTTATGTAAAGCATATTTAGCCAGACATCTCAGGCCATTGCCACAAGTCTCAGCCTCGGAGCCATCAGAGTTAAACACCCTCATCTGAAAGTCAGCAACATCTGAAGGCACTAATAGCAGCAAGCCATCAGCACCTACGCCGAAGTGGCGGTCGCACATAGCTATCGCCACCCGCGACCAATCACGCTGTACTTCATCAGCTTCCACCAGTATAAAATCGTTTCCTGCACCTTGCATCTTAGTAAAATTCATGGTTTCCTCTAATATGACTTACTACCACCTATGAACTTGCTCAGTGGTGCTATGATTTGTGAATCCACCCTGCTCTGTATATCAAACCACTTTATTCTATCATCTTTCAACCGAAACCAGGTATACTGATGCCGAACAAGTCGGTGGGTTTCAAACTTAATTTGCTGTATGGCAACAGCTAGGGTCAGCTCACCTCTAAGAAACATGCCGACTTGCTTGTAGCCTATGCCAGACATAGCTGGCAGATTGAAACCATAGCCCCAATCCACCAGCTTCTTAACTTCGTCAACTAAGCCCCGCTTTATCATTTCGTCAACCCGCAAGTCAATCATACGATATAGTTCTGCCCTGTCTGCGGTTAGCCCTATTATGAGGGTATTAAACGGTGGCGCTGTCTTACGCTGAAGCTGGGAGAAGGGAATTTCTACACCTCTATGCACCTCAAGAGCCCTTATTGTGCGGCGCACATTGCGAGGGTCAATCCCCTGCGCAGCAACTGGGGCAACTCTGACAAGCTCCTCATAAAGCTCATCCTTTCCCACTCTGGCTACCTTCTCCTCCAGACTGTGCCTAAATTCCGGGTCAGGTGCCACATGTGGTATTCTCCAGCCCTCTAATACCGACCATACATATAGTCCACTGCCACCCACTAATAGGGCTAATTTATGGCGCTGTTGAATGTCCTCGATAGTTCTATAGGCTAGCCGTTGATATTGAGCTAGGCTAAAGTCTTCATCGGGATTGACTATATCGATCAGGTGATGGGGGACGAAAGATAGCTCCTCCCGGCTAGGTTTAGCAGTGCCAATATCCATACAACGGTATACCTGTCGGCTGTCGGCACTCACTATTTCCCCATCAAAAGCCTGAGCTAGGCGAAGAGCCAGCTGACTCTTGCCGATGGCAGTAGGACCAACTATAGCTACCAGACAGTTCATCTCACCTGCCTAATTCCCGAGGTTTGCTTCACTATGCTCAAAAATTGAGCTGCCTTGAGACTTGCTCCCCCGACAAGGGCACCATCTACCTCAGGCTGGTTTATAAACTCGGCAATATTCTCAGCGGTTACACTGCCGCCATAGAGAATGCGCACATCCTGGGCAATTCCCTTGCTATACTGCTTGGAGATATGCTGGCGGATAAAGCCGATGGTCTCGTTTGCCTGCTTACCGGTAGCTGCCTTACCAGTGCCGATAGCCCAAATCGGCTCATAGGCTAAAATCAAACCACTGAAATAATATATTCGAGCTGAAGATGAGCTTAACTGCTCGGTTAATACCTCTTCCGTCCTTCCCGCCTCATTTTCCTCTAATCTTTCTCCGATACATAAGATGGGTTTCAGACCAACCTTCAGTGCCGCTTTGACCTTTTTATCCACAATCTCTCCGGTCTCATTGAAGTATTGCCTACGCTCGGAGTGTCCAATAATAACAAACTCACAAAGGTCAGCGAGCATTAATGGCGAAATCTCCCCAGTATATGCCCCCTTTTCCTCAAAATATATATTCTGTGCCCCCAGTTTTATCGAGCTTCCCCTAAGCAGCTCCTTTACCGGAGCTAGAGAGATAAATGGAGGGCAGATTACCCTATCAACATTGTCTATCTCGTCAAGCCCCTGGCGCATTTCATTGACCAGTTCTATAGCTTCGCTTACAGTGGTATTCATCTTCCAATTGCCAGCAATCATAGGGACACGCATTTCAGCCTCCTAATTTGTTTAGGACCCTTTATCCCCTTCCCCTTAATAAGGGGAAGGGGAATTGGTTATGTAAGAGAGGCGAAGCCTCTCTTTGACTCTCTTATGCACCAAATTTGGTCAGCTTTAGGGCATTAGCCATTGCTAAAGGCATAATCTGTGCACTAGGAAACCTCCCCAGTCCCCCAAAAATACAGGCTGACTCGGAAAACTCGCTTACCCTATCAGGACGACACCACTTAGAATATAAAAGGATTGGCACTGGGTGCCAGCTATGTCCCTTAAGCAAGGCTGGTGTCGAATGGTCACCGGTAACCACAATGACATCGGGCTCCATACTCATCAGGCCAGGTAGAGCATTATCAACCTCTTCTATAATCCTGGCCTTCTTGTCAAAGTCACCATCCTCACCAGCAGAATCAGTTCCCTTTATATGTAAGAAGAAGAAGTCATAATGGGTATAGTTCTGTTTTAAAGTGGCAAACTCCTCCTCGATGCTGGCGCCGGTTTCCAGAACCTCCATGCCAACCAACTTAGCTATCCCCCGATACATCGGATAGCTAGCAATGACTGCTGGCTTCAATCTATAAATTTCACCCATGGTAGGAAATTGGGGGCGCTGTGAAAAGCCGCGGAGGAGAACCATATTGGCTGGATAATGCTCAGCCAGGGTTCCCCTCGCCTGAGCCACAAATTGGTTAGCAATATTAGCCATTCTACCGGCTTCTGGACGTAGGGCAGTAATATCCCCTGGAGATACTCCCATCTGTTGGGGGTCAGAATCACTAATGTCGGCTGCAAAGCCTTGTCCCCGAAATACCACAACAAAACGGTGCTCCCTGACCGGACAAACAAAAAGTTTAACCCCTTCTATTACCAGTCTCTCCAGCAACTGGCAAAGCTGAGTGCACTTCTCAGTAGAAATACGACCTGCCCTGCGGTCAATGACCAAGCCTGCTTCATCTATAGTACAGAAGTTCCCACGAACTGCCACATCATTCTGTTGAAGGTCAAAACCTATCCCCATTGCTTCCAGCGCGCCTCGGCCAATGTTAAAGCTGACAGGGTCATAACCAAACATGGCGAGATGGCCCGGTCCACTACCTGGGGTTATCCCCCGACCCACCGGGTCAATAAGACCACATATACCTCTAGTTGCTAACTGGTCAAGGTTTGGTGTCCCAGCTGTTTCTAACTCTGTCTTGCCTGTCTCTGGGTTGGGCAATCCGCCTAAGCCATCAATGACTAACAATACAATCCTACTAGGTGAAGGTCTAGCGATATTCTTTATTAACTCCATGTTACTCTCTAGAGCCAACCTCTTGTCATGCAGCGCCTCCACCCCTGGCAAGGTTTCTCCTCCTAGAAATCTAAGTGAAGCTCCACCACCGGTAGATATAAAAGTCATCTTGTCGGCTAATCCCATCTCAGCTATTACCTCAGCAGTAGAGCCTCCTCCAACAACAGTAATGCCGCCAAGATTAGCCAAGAGTTTGACCATAGCCCTGGTTCCCCTAGCGAACCGAGCTATCTCATATATGCCCATAGGGCCGTTCCAAAAAACTGTTTGACACCTTCGCAATTCTTTACGGAAGTCCCTAATAGTTTGCGGACCTATGTCTACAATCCTCTTATTCTTCGGTATATTCTCTATAGATACAATTTCTCCTTTAGCTTTAGCCCCAAGTCTATCAGCAACAACCACATCAACCGGTAATAGTAAGCACACACCATTTCTCGCTGCCCTCTCCATTAACCTGGTAGCAGTATCCAGCATTTCGGCTTCAATTAAGGACCGTCCTACCTCATAGGATTCAGCCTTTAAGAAGGTAGCTGCCATGCCACCACCAATTAGAAGGCAGTCCACCTTATCCATAATATTTTCAAGCATACCAACCTTGTCACTTATTTTGGCACCGCCGAGAACTGCGGCGAAGGGATGAGCTGGGTTCTCCAGGATGCCACTTAAGGTATTAACCTCCTTCTCTAAAAGCAGGCCTGCTACTGCAGGAAGATAATTGGTAATCTCTACTATTGAAGCATGAGTCCGATGAGAAGTGCTGAAGGCATCATTAACGAATACGTCAGCTAAACGGGCTAAGGCTTGAGCAAAGGGAGCGCTGTCTGTTTCTTCATCAGAGTGAAAGCGAAGATTTTCCAAGAGCAAAACATCACCACTCTGCAAGCTTGCTACCGAATTCTCTACTTCAGAACCAATACAATCTGTAGCAACTCCCACCTGTTGCCCCAAAATTTGCGACAGGCGCTGGGCAACAACATTCAGTCGTAATTTATCGACTACCTTTCCTTCAGGTCGACCCAGGTGAGAAATCAGGATAGCCCTCGCTCCCCGGTCAATAAGATATCTAATAGTAGGCAGTGTAGCTTGAATACGGCTATCATCCGTTATCGCCCCTGTTTTCTCGTCCAGAGGAACATTGAAGTCGACCCTAACCAGAACCCTTTTACCTCCCACTTCTATATCCCTGAGCGTTATCTTGTTCATCTGTTCCTCCTATTTAGCAGAAATATCAGGCGCAAGTTCAGACGCCTGATACTTTAACCCAGCAATGTATAAAGCCAAACACCCTTGCGGTTGTTTGTCAACCTCACCCCTTGCCTTTCAAAGGAGAAAAAATAGGTTCTGAAAGGGCTCTTATCCCTTCAGTCTCCCCTAGTAAGCACTTTTGGAATTAGGGGGGCAGAGAACAAGTTTAAGACCTCTTGGGCTATCCCTTTAGCATCAAGACTATACTGAGAGCGAAGGATAGCTTGAGTACCTTGTTCTACGAACTCATCAGGGATACCAATACTTTTTACTCGAATATCGCTCATGCCTGATTTTTGGAGAAGGTCAACTACGCTACTACCAAAGCCCCCGCTTAGAGCATTCTCTTCAACTGTAATCAGGCGCTTAATACGACCGGCCAAATCTATTATGAGTTCAGAGTCCAGCGGCTTAGCAAAGCGGGCGTTGACTACCGTAGCCTCAATCCCGTTTGAAGCTAGCTCCTGAGCTGCCTCAAGAGCAGGAGCCACAGTAGTTCCTATGGCTAATATGGCTGCATCTTCGCCATACCTCACTATTTCCCCTTTACCTATGGGAATCTCATGCAGCACTGGGTCTAATTCTACCCCCAAACCAGAGCCTCGGGGATATCGTATAGCCATAGGATGCTTTGACTTCACTGCTGTGTAGAGTAAGTGTTGAAGCTCATTCTCATCCTTGGGTGCAGATACTATCAGATTAGGAATTAATTTTAGATAAGAGATATCAAAAGCTCCCTGATGCGTCTTGCCATCTTCACCAACAATGCCACTGCGGTCGATAGCAAAAATAACAGGCAAATCCTGGAGGCAAACATCATGTATGAGCTGGTCAAAAGCGCGTTGCAGGAAAGTAGAATATATAGCCACAATAGGTATGAAACCCCGTGCAGCTAACCCGGCGGCAAAGGTAACAGCGTGCTGCTCACAGATTCCCACATCAAATACTCGCTGTGGGAACTCAGCCTCAACTATACTCAGGCAATTTCCCTCAGGCATAGCCGGGGTAACTGCCACCAGCCTAGGATTTTCACGAGCCAGGTGAAGCACAGTCTGAGCAAATACCTCGCTGTAACTTGGTATTGTCTCTGTGCCTACGTTTTTAGCTGGCACACCATGAAAGTAAACAGCATCACCCTCTGCTGGGAAATAGCCTTTACCCTTGGTTGTAATAACATGAACAAAAGTTGGCTTCAAGTAGTAATCCCGTGCCTGAGTAAGAGCTATTTCGAGTTCATGAATGTCGTGCCCATCGATAGGTCCCATATAGGTGAAGCCGAGCTCCTCCCAGAGTACTGTTGGCATAATCAAGCCCTTGAATCCACTCCCAATCCGTTGGCTTGCTTGCCATAGCCAGTTGCCCAACGGGAGAGAAGCGAGTACCCGCTTACTTCCCTCCCTTGCCCAACGGTAGCGGTAGTCAAACCGCACCTTACTCAAGAGTTTAGCTAAGGCTCCAACAGTAGGTGAAATTGACATCCCATTATCATTCAAAACCACGCAAATCCTGGAGCCCAAATGCCCCACCTGATTTAGCGCCTCAAGAGCCATCCCTCCAGTTATAGCCCCATCACCGATAATAGCAACCACATGGTAGTCATCTCCTGAGAGGTCACGAGCGACAGCTATGCCAAGGGCAGCAGAAACAGAAGTGCTGGCATGACCAGCACCAAACGGGTCATGCTCACTCTCGCTACGGCTGGTAAAGCCGGATAGCCCTCCACACTGGCGAATAGAGGCAAAGCGTTGTCTTCTGCCAGTGAGCAGTTTGTGAACATAGCTTTGATGTCCCACATCCCAGATAATCTTATCCCGTGGGCTATCAAATACCCGATGTAAAGCTATAGTAAGCTCAACCACACCCAGATTAGAAGCTAAGTGACCTCCATTAGCAGTTACTGTAGTTACCAGCTCCTGCCTAATCTCATCACCCAATTGCTTGAGCTCCTGTTTTGTCAGTCCTTTCAAATCTGTGGGGTTATCCACTCTATCTAACAGTCTCGTCATTACTACCCTGCTCACCAACCAAATTGGGAAGTCGACCTCATACTAGCAATGTGGCTAAATGATTGTCAAGCTAACGCTCTATTAGGAAGTGGGAAACATTATCTTGACCTTTCCCTGTGCCTCATGCTACATTTGAGTAATAGCCAACTTGTCCCTGTAGCTCAGTTGGACAGAGCGGCTGCCTTCTAAGCAGCGGGTCGTGGGTTCGAATCCCTCCAGGGACGCTTTAGGTTAAAAAGATAGGCTCTTGACCTGTGTATAGCAAGTTGAGAGATGTTCAATACAGATTTGCCTGGCAAAGGAATGCTTACAGAAAGCAAATTCTGTAATTCAAGCGAGGTGTTATTATGAGTGACAGTGTGTTTGCTCTCATGGAGAAAGAAGACCTAACTACTCTAGAAATTTTCCACAATAGAAAAGAGGGCAAGTTCATACTGAGAGGAATGAAGGAATGGGATGATAGTATACCTTGGGATAGATATATGGTTGATTTTACCGCGGAGGATATTCTAACCGAAGATTATAAGGCTGTAGGCACAGCAACACTGCTGGCAAGATTCAATGAGCTAGGCCTAAAAGAATACCTTAGTACCATTGAGCAGCTTTTGCGGGAAGGTAAACATCATGGCATTGAGTTCTATTACAATAGTAAGAAGAATATAAGGGTGATGTACTGCAAACATGTTAATACCCTTGGGATAAGGAACAGAAGACATGCTATGCGAGCTGGAGCTATGCGCCGACATGAATTAAGTGAGCTGGAGATAGATGTTATTGTAGATGGCTTAAACATCGCTCGAGCTATGGCTTACAAAAATGCCATAGCCAACATACCTTACGGTGGCTCAAAGATACTAGTGCAATGTAACGCCGTAGAGTTAGACGACTTTGAAACTATGGGCTTTTTGGCATACATATCTGATAGGAGTCGGTCATTTACCGGACCCGATATGAATTTTGAGCCAGAGATGGCAGATATCATACGTGAGAAATTTACCAAAAACTACACCGATGGCAGGAAGAGTTCTATGGGTACATCAGGGGCCCCTACTGGCTATGGTGAATACATAGCTATAAAAGAGGCCTGCGACTTTATCTATGGCAATAGAGATTTGTCAAAGAGAAAGATAGCAATTCAGGGATTAGGCGAAGTAGGCTACCCATTGGCTGAGTATTTGTTAAATGATTCTGCACCTCTCATTGTTACTGATATAGACTTATCAAAGGTGCATAAGCTTCAACAGAAGTATGGACTAGACTTAGTTCAATATGTGGAGCCGGAGGACATATACACTGTAGATGCCGATATATTTTCTCCTTGTGCTATGGGTGGCATAATAACAGAAGAGAGGATAGACGAGTTCAAGTTCAATATAATAATAGGTTCAGCTAATAACCAGCTTAAAGCAACCAGTAAGGAAGCTGAGATAGAGCTGGCTAAAAAACTTGCCGATGCAGGTATCCTTTTTGTTGTTGACTGGGCACACAACGCAGGTGGTGTTCTCACTGCCTGGGCAGAATGGTTATTCCAAGAGGAAGCATCCTTTGACAAGATAAAGCCAAGAATTGAACTGGTGTGCAGAGATAATCTAAGGAAGCTCCTTGAGGAAGCAAAAAGGACAGGTAAGACGCCGACCGAGCTGGTATATGATAAGGTTGAGGATATGCTCTATTCAGATGTTGGGTTTAGTGAAACATTGTAAGCTACAATCTGAGGAGCTTAATGGAAGATCCAGTGCCCATAATTACGATATATCATCGGCAGTGCCACTGTCAAACACGGAAATAGAGGGGCAAACTAGAAGGAATAGCGTTCTCTCTTCCTGAAGAAGTAGCCTGCTGTGAGGCCAAGAACCAAACCGCCAAGGTGAGCCTGCCAAGCTACATGTGGGAAAAGGGAGAGTATGAGGAACCCCCCAATAACTGCTACCCAAAGGGGAAGTGGAACCGGTATGGGAAATATAAAGACTCTCAGCCTTGGTCTCATCACCGTGAGTGCCCCTCCGAGGGCGAAGATGGCACCCGAGGCACCTACAGCTATGGAAAAAGGCGACGCTAGAAGGATATAGAAAATATTCCCCAGTATGCCTCCGCAAAAGTAAATTATAAGGAAATTCCTCACCCCAATCAATCTTAACAGGTAGCTTCCAAAGAAGTAGAGGGTTAACATGTTGGCTAGAATATGCCCTATGCCCCCATGAATAAAGAGGTTGGTCACTATGGTCCAAGGTCTAACCAGAAAGCTTGCTGGTTGCAATCCAAGAAGCCAGATAAGTTCTTGCTCTATAAGAGTAGCTATAAATAGCAGGAGGTTTGCCCCTATTAACAGCCATATAGGATTGAGATTGAAACCACGATAACTTCGATATGCCATTACCTTGCCTGCATTATCTCACATAATAGCTCTGAATGGCTAGCTATATCAAGGCGGTGCG
>Ga0209986_10004306_pt1 | contig 12098 bp, 9 predicted proteins | sample BlataG_FD_183168 | JGI IMG/M metagenome (GOLD analysis project Ga0209986, IMG submission 183168) | Deep subsurface microbial communities from Black Sea to uncover new lineages of life (NeLLi) - Black_00105 metaG (SPAdes) (version 2) | ecosystem: Environmental > Aquatic > Marine > Oceanic >...
TTCACTATATCCCTCCCTCAATTCTTTTAATTGCTTTATCCAGTTGAAGTCCTCATTTTTTAATTTTAAGAGCTTCAATTCAATTGTTTTTAGTAATTCAGATAGAACAAGTCTTGCGTCACCCACAATAGCCAAATCAGCTTTTTTATTCCTGTTTATTTCCGTAGGGTCAACATCAATGTGTATCACCGTAGCTCCTTTTGCAAATTCTTCGGGTTCCGCAGCGGTTCTATTGGAAAATCGGCACCCGACAGCTAATAAAAGGTCTGCATTTTCTATCGCATAGTTTGCAATTTCTGTTCCATACATGCCTGCCATTCCAAGCGATAAAGGATGATTATCAGGAAATGCACTTGAGCCCATTAGAGTATTTGCAACGGGGATTTTCAAGTGGTCTGCTAAACTCATCACTTCCCCGCTTGCATTAGCCCACAGAACACCTCCGCCAATTAGCATAACAGGTCTTTCTGCCTGCAATAATAAAGAAGCAGCTTTTTTTAATTCCTCGCTTTGCCCGGTAAATCTTGGTTCAGCCATCGGAACTTTTTCTGGAATTTTTTTAGTACATTTTCCTTCTTGTGCATCCTTTGTCAGGTCAATATAAACAGGACCTGGTCTCCCCTCGGTGGCTAATCTAAATGCTTCATTGAATACAGAAAATATTTCGTTCGCATCTCTGATCTGAAAATCTTTCTTGCAGGTATGTAATGCTATATCTACCATATCAGCTTCTTGAAATGCTTCGTGCCCAATTAATTTAAATGGAACCTGTCCTGCCATAGCTATGATGGGGGATGAATCCATGAAAGCGGTTAACATACCAGTTACTAAATTACTGGCACCAGGGCCAGAGGTGACAATACAAACCCCGGGATTTCCTGTCGCTCTTGCGAAACCGTCTGCGGCATGAGTTGCTCCTTGCTCATGCCTGACAAGAATGTTTCTTATTTCTCCCGGATGCTCCAATAGAGCATCAAATGCAGGACCGATACCTACACCAGGTATACCAAACGTATGCGTTATTTTGTGTTTAATCAATGTCTTAACAATTGCTTCCGCGCCATTTTCCTCATCATTCATTTTTTCCTTTCACTTCTCCATTCATTTTTTACCTTTCAAATAATATTTTTTTTGTGGGTATATAAAACTTTCGGTGATGTTCACTATATCCCTGAATTTTACCGCAGAGCACGCGGAGAACGCAAAGGCATCAGAAAGCTCAGCATGGATTGAAACAGTCTTTTTGATTAAAAATAGCCCTACCAATCAATCCAACAAAGGAAAGAAAAAATCCGTGTAAATCAGTGTCTTAAATAGCAGGGAGTCACAATTTGTATTATATATACACAATGAAAAAGGACACGGATAACACGATAGCCCACATGTACCTTGTTCCACATTTTCATTACGATGTCGCTTGGATACATACAGAAGAGGAAGAGGAAAAACGAGGGGCGAGTTTAGTTAAGCAGTTCTGAGATAAAGCCCGGAGTGACCCACAGTTTAAATTCATCCTGGACCAGGTACCACTTTTACAGGCCTTTATGCGCCAATATCCGGAAGAGGTTTCTTACCTCCGGCAGCTTATAGATAGTGGTAGATGCGAGCTCAGTGGCGGATTATACGTTCAACCAGATGAGAATTTAGTTCATGGTGAGTCGCTTATTCGTCAAGTGTTCTATGGACAGAAATGGTTAGTGGAGACATTCGGGCGCAAAGCAAAAGCTCTTGGCGGATGGAACATTGATTCTTTCGGGCACACCATGCAGTTACCCCAGATTTTATCAAAAGGAGGAATAGAGTATGTTGCCTTTGCTCGTCCAGGAGCAGGAGATTGCTCCAATTTAGATTTTGAACACTCGGAATTCAACTGGAGTTCTCCTGATGGGTCCGTTATATTTACGCATGAGATGCCGAGCTATTTTTGTGTTGGTGATAAAATAGGACGTCAACGTCAAGATAAACCCGAGGCGATTCAAGTGGTTTGGGACAAATTGAAACCCCACAGTATATCAGGAAATTTGTTAGCGTTATGTGGTTGTGACTACACACCACCTCCCCCATATCTGAGTGAAGCGGTAGAATACTGGAATGAGCGTCATCCTGCCCAACAATGTAAAATAGGTACGGTTAAAGAGTTTGTCGAAGCTGTACAACACTCCGGGAAAACACTTCCCACCTGGGGACCCAAAGAGTTCCAGCGAGTGTTTATAGGGTGCTATAGTTCAAGAATCGGGATTAAACAGCAGAACAGGGAATATGAGAATATGTTACTTACCGCGGAGAAATTTGCCACTATGGCTGCTATTGAAGGGTTATCCTATCCAGAAAAAGCAGTTGATGAAGTTAACCGAAAAATTTGCATCAATCAGTTTCACGATATTTTACCTGGAACGGGTATTGACCCTATATTTGTTAAGGCGAATCAGCGCTATCAAGAAATAAAAGCGACACTTTCGCAAATTATTACTCAATCGCTGGAATATATAACTAAAGAAGCTAATACTTCTATATCTATTAAAGTCAAAGGAGATTTAATTCCTATTATTCTCTTCAACCAGCTTTCATGGGACAGAAATGAGGTAACTTATATTGACATTGACCTCCGCCGGACAGACATATCGCCGCCGTTCAGGTTAATTGATTCTACCGGTTCGGAAGTAACTTATCAAATACTAAAAGATACTGATACTGACAAATGTTTAAAGATTGCCTTTGTGGCGAAATTAGCGCCCATGGGCTATAAAACTTATTACATTTCTCAACACATTTCGCCATTGATAAACCCGGAAGAGAAGATAACTTCTATTAATGATGGTATAACCATTGCTAATCACGCTTTACAGGTCACTTTTGATTCCCACGGAAATATCATCAGCTTAATTGACAAGGATAATGATGAACGGGAGATTATCGGAGTCGGTAGATACGGTAACCAATTGATTTGCCAGGCGGATAATGGTGATGAGTATGAATATTGTTTAGGGCAGGTACTGGGTACTACGGAAGATTATCCCTGTACCATAAAAATGTACAAAGGACCTGTAATGACGCGATTAATAGCAGAAAGTAAGTTTACCGAATCTAATTATATTTCGCGTGAAGTGAAACTATATGAATATGGAAATTCAGACCGGATTGATTTCCGAACCGAGCTCGATTGGTCTGGAGAAAACAAGGCGGTTTTTGTTTTATTTGCTTTAAATTTTAGTGGTGAGATAACAGAAGAGGTTCCTTACGGTGCGATAGTCAGACCGGAAGGGCGCTATCCTGTGGTAAATTGGGTGGATTATGGAGATAAGCATACGCGATACGGTGTCTCGCTACTGAATCGTGGTCTGCCAGACCACTGCATAAGAAATGGCAAGATTTATATTACGTTGCTCAGAAGCATCAAAAATGTTGGTGTATATTCTAAAGCAGGGCCGGATATCGAATGTCCTGACGCATGTGAAAAAGGAAAACATACGTTCAAATATTCGCTTTACCCACATTCCGGTTCATGGCGAAAAGCTTTTACTTATCGAAGAGGCTGGGAATTAAATAACCCTATCTTTTATGTAATTACTGATTTCCACTCTGGACAGCTACCTCAAGAGAAGAGTTATATCTCGGTTTCTGATAATGTAGTGCTTACGGTTATGCGTATGTGTAATGATGCCGATGCCGATGATGGGATAGTGCTGCGGCTTTATAACCCTGAGGAAATATCCGGTACAGGAACGATTACCTTAAATACCGACGCGGTAACGGTAACGAAAGTCGAGGAGACAAACCTTCTGGGCGATATAATTCGTCCACTGAATACATCGAACCATATTGATTTTACCTGCAACCCGATGGAAATCAAAACATTCAGAGCTTATTTGAAACGGAAAAGGGAAAATAAAACAGAAAAAAGACATCTACATCTAAAAGAGACGGTTTAAATAAATTATTGACACAGATTAACGCAGATTAACACCGATGATAAAAATCAACAATGTCAAACTTAAATAAGTCCGCGTAAATCCGTGTAAATCAGTGTCTTAAATAGAAGGAAGTTATACTCTATATACAATGAAAAGTGAGGCTGAAAGAATAATGTTGAAGATGAAACCATTTGAGATAGTTACTTTGAAGGTGGAAGTGTGAAATTTTGCTGAGAAAAAATGTCACCGAAATGACAAATAGACCCCCTTATCCACCATTTTTGACATCATAGTGACATCTCAGTGCCACCATACTTTCTTCAATGAATACTTCACGTGAAACTCATCAAACAACTTGTTTTTGGAGGTGTACAGTCTCCTCAGCAACCTCCTTTTTTCAGCTTCACTCAGACCTTCAATAGAATAACTAACCTCAACCAAAGGCTTTAGGGACGGGTGGGGTTCCTTGCTTATGATATCTTCTGGCTTCCCCCAGACAACGATTCCTTCACTGACAACATTCCACAAGAAATCTGATTCCATCTGTTTCAATTCTCTCAGATTCACAATAAAAACACTACCCTTTTATCTCTTCGATGAGTTCTCTTACGGTATCAGCATCGGTCTCTTCAAACTCCACATAAGCGTCGTCCAGGACATAGAACGCGCTCTTCTTTTCAATACTCTCTTTTGTAACCAGTTTATCTATCCTGTTGGTAACCAGAAGCTCGGCGACCTTAAGCCCTTTCCTTTTCTCTAATCCGATGAATGGATTTTTTATGAATTTCATATCGGTAAGGTCTTTATCCTGTGTCTTTATGTCAAATATACAGAAATATTCTGCCTCCCCGAAACGCTTGGAGACTTTGGACCGCAGAGCGTTATTTTCCGTGCAGGGAACGGCATAGCGTATAAATTCCTTCTCCTCCGGCTCTACATGCACTATAACTCTATCCACATTTTTCATCTCTGATTTTATTTTCTCTTCGATTTTATCACTCAGGTGATGCGCCCTTTCAAGGTCTCTCAAGTTTGTTTCTATCTCCAGCTCTACAAATATAAATTTACCCGAGCCTCTCGCCTTCAAGGAATGTATTTTTCTAACGCCGTGCGCTTCAGATGCAACTTCTCTTATCCTGTGCAGACTCTCATAATCTATGGATGCATCCAGCAGGACCTTTGTTGAATCTTTTAATATCTCGTAGCCTGATTTGAAGATGAATCCCGCGACCAGAATACCTGCTATCTGGTCAAGGGAATAGAACCCAAGGTAGTTCCCCAGTATCCCAATTAGTACAACGGCAGATGCATAAACGTCTGTTCTTGTATGCTTTCCATCGGCGACTAAGCTGGGTGATTTTGTCTCTCTTCCAACCTTGAGTTTATAACTGCTTAAAAGCAGGGTAAATACCAACGATGTCAGTGCAGCGGAGATTGCAATCGGAACATCCGTTAAGATAACCTCTTCAAACTTTTCGACTGATGTGAGAATAATTTCATACCCTGCATAAAAAATCGCAATAGCAAGGAACAGGCTTGCTATATTCTCTGCTTTGTAAAATCCGTATGGAAAAGCTTCAGTGGGTTTACGACTTGAAATCTTAAGACCGATGAAGACCCCAATGGAGCTTATAACATCTGTAAGAGAGTGAATTGCATCTGCAACTAAGGCAATGCTTCCGGAAAGGATGCCAACGAAATATTTTATGACCGCCAGAAATGCCGTTACTACTATTGACACCAATGCGGCTTTTTTATCTCTACCTAAATGAGCCATATTGTACTGTTGCTACAATAGATTAAAAAAGATTTAGGCATTATAACTAATATTTCAACAAGACGTTTCAATAGCCTTCAGCATATCAGGTTGCACTTCCTCGATGGATTTATCGCCATATATCTCCACCAAAAGACCTTGACTTCGGTAATGCTCAATCAGAGGTGCCGTTTGAGCGAGATAGACATCAATCCTCTTCCGCTGGACCTCCGGCGTGTCATCGGAGCGCTGGTAGAGTTCGCCACCGCACTTATCACACTTGCCCGCTTCTTTGGGAGGGTCAAAGAGAGAATGGTAAACAGCCCCGCAATTACGGCATATCCAACGTCCACCCAGTCGAGCCATGAGTGTCTCAGTCGAAACTTTGATGTAGAGCACGATGCACACGGATTTGCCCTCCTCTGTTAGAACTCTTTTCAGAGCCTCTGCTTGCTCGATGGTACGTGGAAAGCCGTCCAGAATCGCACCCCCTTCACAGTCGGAAGCGGCAACACGCTTCTGAACCATAGCGATGGTGACCTTGTCGGGGACGAGTTCTCCCTTCTCAATGTAGCTTTTGGCTAACAGCCCTAATTCTGTCCCCTCCGCGAGTGCTTCGCGGAAGAGGTCTCCACTGGCTACGTGAGGTATGCTTAGAGTCTTAGATAACCCCTCTGCTTGTGTTCCCTTGCCGGCGCCGGGAGCGCCCAATAAAACGATGAACTTCGGTTTCATATCTTTAAAATTTAAAAGGTACAGCCTTCTTTTTATTTCTATTACCTCGTTTTGTTATAAAAGTTGTTCGTGCAGAATTATGAGCACATAAAAATACTACGCTTTTATCTCTTTAATGACCTCTCTGATGGTGTCAGCATCGGTCTTTTCAAACACCACTCAAGGGTCTTCCAAGACAATGAACTATGCTAACCTGTATATGCAGATACATATGTCAAATCGAAGATTTTAAGAGCTATTTTACAATTTCATAAAATAGGAGGCAAAAATATGAAATATATAAAGTGGTTTGAAGAGCGTGGAATAGGAGATGTAGCACTTGTTGGAGGCAAGAATGCATCTCTTGGCGAGATGATAAGGAACCTGGCAGAAAAGGGCGTGAACGTCCCTTCGGGATTTGCCATTACGGCTGATGCCTACAAATACCTGATAGAAGAAACGGGGATAAAGGATAAAATCAGAGATACGCTGGCGGATTTGGATACGAGCGATATGGTGAATTTAGCCGAGCGTGGCAGCAAGATAAGAGGGCTGATAAGAAATGCACAAATCCCTGCGGATCTTGAGGAAGAGGTAAGAGCCGCTTACAGAGAGATGGAGAAAAGATATGGTGAAGGGGTTGACGTAGCGGTGAGAAGCAGCGCAACCGCGGAGGACCTGCCCACTGCTTCTTTCGCGGGTCAGCAAGACACGTATCTAAATGTGAGGGGAGAAGACGAACTGGTGGAAAAGGTTATGGAATGCTTCGCTTCTTTATTCACCAACAGGGCAATATCCTACCGAGTGGATGAAGGATTTGACCACCTCAGCGTCTATCTCTCAGCGGGTGTGCAGAAAATGGTTCGCTCAGATTTAGCATGTTCGGGAGTTATGTTTTCGTTAGATACTGATTCGGGTTTCAGAGACGTGGTTTACATAACGGGGGCATATGGCTTAGGAGAATACGTAGTGCAGGGGACTGTAAATCCCGACCAGTTTTATGTGTTCAAGCCGACTTTAAAAGAAGGTTTTAAACCGATAGTGGAGAAGAAGCTGGAGGCGAAGAGAAAGAAGCTGGTTTATAATGAGGAAGGAACAGGAACAGAGGAAAAGGAAGTCGCAGAAAAAGACCGGGAAAGGTTTGTGTTGAGTGACGACGAGGTGCTCACTCTTGCAAACTGGGCTTGCACGATAGAAGAGCATTATGATAAGCCGATGGATATAGAATGGGCAAAGGATGGGAGAACCGGGGAACTCTTCATCGTTCAAGCGAGACCGGAAACAGTGCATTCGCAAAAGGACTTTTCGTTCTATGAGACTTATGTGCTGGAAGAGGAGGGTAAATTGCTCGTTCAGGGTGAGGCTGTTGGTGCTAAAATTGGATACGGAGAGGTAACTGTAATAGCAGATGCAAGTGAAATCGAGAAATTCAAGCCAGGACAGGTTCTGGTGACAGAGATGACCGACCCGGATTGGGAGCCGATAATGAAAATAGCAGGTGCAATCGTTACGAACCGCGGAGGAAGAACCTGCCATGCTGCTATCATTTCCAGAGAGCTTGGAATTCCATGCGTTATCGGGACAGATAACGGGACAAGCCATTTAAAAGACGTAAAAGATGTCACGGTAGATTGTTCACAAGGCATGGGGAGGATATTCGACGGGAAATTGAAATACCGCGTGGATAAAGTGCCGCTACACAAACTCCCAAGACCTCACACCAAGATAATGATGAATATGGGTGTTCCAGGAAACGCATTTATTCAAGGTCAAATTCCGAATGATGGCGTGGGTTTAGCTCGTGAGGAGTTCATAATTAATTCTTATATTGGCATACACCCTCTGGCGCTAATAGAATACAAGGACTTAAAGAAAAGAGCATTGTCAAAGGATTATGAAAATAGAAAGGGACGTAGAAGAAAAGAGGAGTCGGCAGCGTCAGAAGAAGAAAAGAGGATAGCGGAGGTAATTAAAGAGATAGACGATAAAAGCGTAGGGTATGCGGATAAGACGGAATTTTTCGTGGACAAATTAGCGAGTGGTATAGGAAAGATAGCAGCGGGATTTTATCCTAATGACGTGATAGTGCGGTTTTCGGATTTCAAGTCAAATGAGTATGCGAATCTAACATGGGGATTTCTTTACGAACCTGTGGAAGACAATCCTATGATTGGTTGGAGGGGTGCGTCTCGTTATTATAACGAGAAATTCAAGCCTGCATTTGGATTGGAATGCAATGCGATACGGAAAGTGAGAGATGAGATGGGATTGACCAACGTTAAGGTGATGGTTCCATTTTGCAGAACGCCGGAAGAAGGGAAAAAGGTAATAAAAACAATGGCGGACTTCGGATTGAAACAGGGCGAAAATGGATTAGAAGTGTACGTGATGTGTGAGATACCATCGAATGTCATTTTAGCGGACCAATATGCGGATTTGTTTGATGGGTTTAGCATAGGGTCGAACGACCTGACGCAGTTGACACTTGGTCTGGATAGAGATTCTGACATTGTTGCAGACTTATTTGACGAGAGAAACGAAGCAGTGAAGTGGTTGGTGAAGCACGTCATAGAGGTTGCGCACGCCCACGAGCCGAGAAGAAAGATAGGCATTTGCGGTCAGGCGCCGAGCGATTTCCCAGATTTTGCTGAGTTCCTGGTCGAGTGCGGAATAGATTCGCTGTCTTTGAACCCTGATGTGGTAGTATCAACGAGGTTAGATATTGCGAAGGTGGAAAAAGGGAAGAAGTAAAGGAACAGGACAGGAGAAATATCATTGGAAGAATACAAAAGGACGTATAGAGAGGTCGGAAAAGAGAGGTTAAAGAGAGTATTTGTTATAAACCTTGTAATCTATATTATAGTGAGCATCGGGTTTATAATTTGGAACTTCGTTTATGCTGCTAACCTCGTTTATACTGCTGATACACGCTGGTTTTTATTGTCATTTTTATTGTCATTCTGGGGCATTGGGATGATAGTTTCTTACCTGCGTACAGTCCGCTACATAGATAAAAGACTTGAAAGAAACGAAGCACTTGCTGAGTCCAGGGCGAGAAAGGAAAAATGATTATTTTGCTGACTGCGTCTAAATGTATGTCTGCAAAAAATAGTCGCCATAGGAGAGGATAGAGGAGGAAATGGGAGAAAAAGCGAGGAGCGAAACGGACAATAGTATAAGTACGGAAGAGGCAAAAGGTATAGATATAGAAGAGCTATTGAAAACACTCTCCGCAGATAAAAATGGGCTTTCCGCTTCGGCGGCAACAGACAGGCTCCAAAAATATGGTTATAACGAGATTACGGAAAAAAAAGGAAGTCCGCTGCTCAAACTTCTGGGCAGTTTCTGGGGACCGATTCCATGGATGATGGAGGCTGCCGCCATCCTATCGGCAATCCTTGGCGACTGGACAAATTTCTGGATTATATTCGCACTGCTGCTGTTTATCGCGGTGGCGGGATTCTGGCAGGAAAAGAAGGCGGACAATGCAATTGAGTTATTAAAACAAAAACTGGCACTGGAAGCGCGAGTATTGCGTGATGGCAAATGGTCAGACATACCTGCCCGGGAACTTGTCCCAGGAGATATTGTGCATGTGCGCCTTGGCGATATTGCCCCTGCCGATATTAAACTCACAGATGGCGATTACCTGCTGGTAGATGAATCCGCACTGACAGGCGAATCCCTGCCCGCGGAAAAGCATCTTTACGATGTTACCTACTCCGGGTCCCTTGTTCGACAGGGTGGAATGAATGCGCTGGTAGTTGCCACAGGGATGAACACTTTTTTCGGTAAGACCGCCGCGCTGGTAGCGGAAGTTGATACCCAAAGCCATATCGAGAAGGCCGTCACAAAAATCGGAAGTTACCTGATTGCTCTTGCTATTGTGATGGTAGCGCTCACTTTTGTTGTGGGTTTCTTTCGTGATGTACCCGCCCTGCGGACACTTGAGTTTGCGCTGATTCTCATCATTGCTTCGATACCGCTATCTTTGCCATTGTTAATAACGGTTTCTCTGGGAGTTGGCGCAATAAGCCTGGCGAAAAAGAAGGCTATCGTTAGCAAACTGGCGGCAATTGGAGAAATGGCTGGCATGGACATCCTGTGTTCAGACAAAACTGGTACCATTACAAAAAAAATGAGCTGACCTTAGCTGAAGTTGCCTTTCGGGAAATTCACGGATAATGACGTACTACTCTATGCCACTCTGGCGTCCCAGGAGGAAAACAAGGACCCCATAGATAATGCAATTATCACAAAAACTCAGCAGGTGCTTTTAGAAGTCCCCAGTAGCTATAAGACACTCGAATTTAAACCTTTTGACCCGGTTTCAAAACGCACGGAAGCTACAATAGAAAGTGCTGACGGCAACCGTTTCAAAGTAACTAAAGGAGCACCTCAGGTTATCTTGTCGCTTGTCACCGATAAAGAAAGTATTCAAGCAGGGGTGGAAGAAGGTGTAAATGCGTTCGCAGCTAAAGGGTATCGCACACTTGGAGTAGCCATAGCCAGCGGTGATACGCAAGGGAATTGGCAATTTATCGGCATTGTTCCCCTTTACGATCCACCTCGTGAGGATTCAAAGCAAACCATTGACACGGCGGAGTCCATGGGTGTGGACGTCAAAATGGTCACGGGAGACCATATAGCCATTGCTAAGGAAGTAGGACGACAGGTGGGCATGGGCACCAATATCCTGCCCGCAGCCACCCTGTCGGATAAATCAGACAGCGAAGCCGCGAGTCTGGTAGAAGATGCCAATGGGTTTGCCCAGGTTTTTCCCGAACACAAATTCCATATTGTTGAACTGCTGCAGGGAAAACAGCATATCGTTGGTATGACCGGGGATGGGGTCAATGACGCACCCGCACTAAAAAAAGCAAATGCAGGCATTGCCGTTGCTGGTGCCACGGATGTAGCGCAATCGGCGGCTGACATCGTTTTTACCATGCCAGGACTTTTTGTTATTATTGATGCCATCAAGGAGAGCCGCAAAATATTCCTGCGGCTGAATAGCTTTACCATCTACCGAATAGCCGCATCCATCTGTCTGTTGTTCTTCATCACGCTGTCCATAATTATTTTTAACTTTTATCCTGTAACTGTGGTAATGATTCTTCTACTGACACTTTTAAACGATGCACCTATTGGGCTAATTATCTACGACAACGTTCACTATCGCAATAAGCCGGAGAAATGGGATATGAAGTTTATTATGAGCATGGCTGCCGTGTTAGGTGTGATTGGTGTTATCTTTTCGTTTATGTTATTATATATTGGAGTGGACGTTTTGTATCTCAAGACGGAAGAAATAAGGTCTTTTATGTTCCTGCAGCTTGTCGTTTCGATACACTTAATCATATTCATGACTCGTACCAGAGGGCATTTCTGGTCTATTAAACCCGGCAACGCTCTGCTCTGGTCTGCCGTGGCTACCAAGTTATTTGCGACTCTGATGGTCGTGTATGGCTTGTTTGTCACAGCCATTGGTTGGTACTATGCCGGGATTGTCCTGGGATACTGCCTGGTAGCATTTGTGATAACGGACTTTATAAAAGTTCCTCTTTTCAAGAAATGGGGGTAAAAAAATAAATTGTTGACACAGATTAACGCAGATTAACACAACACTTTTTCTTTTTTACAAAACACTTTCTTTTAGGAAAAGAACCTGTGCTAAGAAAATAATTCTTTTGGTAAAGCTTTTCTTTTTAAGAAAA
>Ga0209986_10004310_pt1 | contig 12093 bp, 12 predicted proteins | sample BlataG_FD_183168 | JGI IMG/M metagenome (GOLD analysis project Ga0209986, IMG submission 183168) | Deep subsurface microbial communities from Black Sea to uncover new lineages of life (NeLLi) - Black_00105 metaG (SPAdes) (version 2) | ecosystem: Environmental > Aquatic > Marine > Oceanic >...
TCACTTAGATACCATTTCCAGCATGGGAGCCCTCGGCAATTGTCTAACAAAGCTAAAGCGCTTCGAAGAAGGCGAAAAGTTATTGCTGGAAAGTTATAAGAACCTTGAGTCAAAAAAAGAGGAAAATGACAAGGACATCATCAAAGCACTGAATCATATCATTGAACTTTACAAATGCTGGGGCAAGCCCGACAAGGATGCTGAGTATCGTGCGATACTGAAAAAAAAAGAGATTAAAAAATGACCAGGAAAAGCCATCAAGTACTACGAGAAATTCCTCCACCTCTGGAAAGACGCAGACCCTAGCTGGGCTTAAGAGTATCAGTCAATAAAAATCAAAATGTAAAAAACTGTTGAAGGTGTTGCATAGAGACTACTATATTAACTTATTTCCTCCTTTTTAGAGTCTATTGCACGAATCAGCATGAGACAAACTGTTCTTGGATTTGTGGTACTGACTGAAGCATTTCAATATGATATAACGTGACAAAAAAAGATATAATGTGACATTCTGGCTTCTACTATTGACTTTTTCTATTTTAAAAATAAAATAAAATAGGTGCTATAAATCTAAAATAGGAGGCTAAGATGAAAAAATTATTCAGTTTAGTTTTTTTGGTTTTATTATCTATTACTGTTCTTGAAGGTGCTTATGTCGGAAAAGTTTATGCTAAACCAAGAGACGGCGCGATAAAAGAAAAGCTATTTATGACACAGTCAACGGATCTCGCAAACTTTTTTGCTTCAGAAATTAAGAAGGGCAACCTGCAACTTACAATGATTCAGGAGGATCCTATTGCTTCAATGGAACATCACAGGTATTCGCAGTTTTTCAAAGGACTGGAAGTTTTTGGCGGTCAGATCATTCAGCATTACCGCAATGGAGAAATGGTTGGAATAAACGGAGAATATTATGAGATTGATGACATAGATACAGTTCCAGTTATTGCTAAAGATGAAGCGGTTGGAATTTTTAGATACGATTTGAGAAAAGAGGGCCTAGAAGAGAGAAGCGAAGAATCAAAGTTAATTATTTATCCTGTAAAAGACGGGGACTACCATCTAGCATATGAGATCATCCTTGAAAAAGGCCTTGGATACAGTATGACTGGAATCATAGATGCTAAGACTGGAGCGGTTTTGTTGAAGTATTCGAATATTTGGACAGATGAGGCATATATTGGTCTTGGGACTGGTTATCATGGCGGCACATACAAGTTCCCAACAACCTATGTTGATGAATATGGTGTTTATGGATTATACGATGAAAAAAACATACGACCTGTTGCTCAAATAACATATGATTGGAATTTAGGAGGATATGTACCAGCAGATGATGATAATATCTGGGATTATTATAGTGCAGTGATTAGTGCCCATGTTTTTGCAGGTTGGACATATGATTATTATTATCTTGCTCACAGCAGAAACGGAATTGATGACAATAACTTGGATATAGTAGTTAATGTTAATTGGGCTGAAGACGGGACAGATAATGCCCACTGGTCTCCATCAGAGAATCAAATGTTTTTTTATCTTCCTACACATGAACAAAATGCTGCTGCAATAGATACAGTAGCCCATGAATATTCCCACGGTGTTACTCAATACAGTGCAAACCTAATATATGTATTTGAAAGTGGGGCCTTGAATGAATCTTTTTCCGACATTATTGGAGCTGCAGTCGAGCATCATTGGCTTCCAGAGGGTATGGGTTTCTTGAAGGCTGATTGGTATCATGGAGAAGACGCTAAATCCAGTTTTAGTGTAAATGGATGTAGAAATTTAGCAGACCCAAATTCAAATTCTCAACTAAAAAATGCTGGTTTTCCAAGCTATTTATGGTATCCCGATCCATGCCATTTGTCGCAAGAAATCCCAATCATTTATGATATTTATGGACATCCTATTGATAATGGTGGTGTCCATTTGAATATGACAATATATTCGCATGCATATTATTTACTTGCTCAAGGGGGGACGAACAAGGTATCGCAGAAGCAAGTTAATGGAATAGGGATAGATAAGGCCACCAAAATATTTTATAGTGCATGGGTTTATTATTTGACCCCGTATTCTGATTTCCTGGATGCTGCAAATGCTTTGCTTTATTCTGCCTACGATCTTTACGGATCGGGCAGCAATGAATATGCACAAACAGTAAAATCAATGGAAGCCATTGGCTGGGTTGTTTATTAAGGAGAAAAGATCATGAAAAAAATTATTACTATATTAGCCATATTTTTTATATTAGCTCCTTTTGCAATGTCACAAGAAAATGCCCAGAAAAATAAAAAAATCTTTATAAGATTTAATTATAATATGGGATTTTCTGAGGCAGACAAATCCATTTCTTGGTCAGAGGAAATGTATTATGAGAATGCCTTATATGATATTAACTATAAACTTGAAAGGGGAAATTCCTTTGATGTTGGCGTAGGGTATAAATTTTCAGATTCAATCGGGATTGAGTTAGGAATAGACGTTTGTACTCGAAAAATGAGTTCAGATTACAGTGCTTCAATTCCCCATCCTTTACAGTTTAATTCCCCAAGAAATGATCAAAAAACAGGAAGTTATAAGCTCACAGAAAATGTAGCTTATTTAAACCTAATTTATAGCGTTGCTTTCAGTAAATTCAGCGTGGATATTTTCGGTGGTCCCGCCTATTTTCTTTCAAGTACTGAATTGATTAATGAGATAAACTTTTCTCATTCATACCCTTATGAATCTATAAGTATTAGTGCCAGCAATGAAAAGTTGGAAAAAAACAGCTTCGGATTCAACGCAGGATCAAGTTTAAATTTTTATTTGGCAAAGAGTTTTGGAATTTTTATTAAAGCTCAATACTTTTCTGGCAGTGCTGATTTTGATCCAAGTAGTGATATTCCTGAATTGACTTTACCCTTGGGAGGCTTTAAAGCTGGAGCAGGCCTTAAAATACTATTTTAAGGTAATAAACTTGTCACTGTAATAACAATTTATTCAAATCAAAATAACCATTTTTAATTTCCTTTCCCAGCGGCATATGCGTATTTAGGCATAAAATGCTTTATCCTATGGACCATCCCAAGAAAGAGAGAGACAGAGCGGCAAATGTCACAGGTCCTTCTTTGGAGGTGTCAAGAGGCTTATACTTTTACGCAATAAATCGGCGTATAGTTTTAGTGCGCCACGAGGCGCTTAGTGATCGGAGGTGAAAGTCCTCCCGGGGAAGCGGCGCACACCGCACCCTAGATCGAGTCTTGGGCTCATGGCGGCAACGACATGGGTTAAGATGTGTTCAGTGCCTGCGTATTTAGTTACAGCAGGTGATATAGATGGAGATGGTACGGACGATTTAATTGGTACATGGAGCAGCGGAGTATGGGTGAAATATTCAGAAACTGGAACTTGGGCGAAGATATGTACGCCTCTTCCAAGTGATATAGATGCAGGGTTATTCAGGACAGGATGGGGTGCTGGGGCCATTAGTTTTGAGGCACCTATTGGAGGAGTATATGCAGAAGGTCCTGGCAGCATTGACAATTATGTTGACCTATCGAGCGAAGGGCCTGGGGGCTGGAATTTTGCTTTTCAGGTAGAGGAGAATTTAGTCCCTCAGGTTATGAGATTAGGTTTATAAGATGAAAAATTACTCCCTCTATGCTTTTTATTCCAAGCCCTCTGAGCCTCTTCTTGCCCCGTGATCGTACTCTTCTCAAAGATAATCCCCACAGCCTAAGAAGCTTCCTTAAAAGCTTATGGTTGACCACTTCCCCATGTTGATGTCTTAGAGGTTCCTTAATACGAGGTAAACCACTGGTTTGGTATTTGGAGCTAGGAGCCAAAGGCATATTCCTTCCATTCACAATAATTGCTATTCGGAGAGGATCTAGATGTCGAGAAAACCGGGCATTTTCATTTTGCCTTGACAGTCTTCTCAGGATCGATTGACTTGGCAGAAACCATAGAAAAATCGTATTCATTCTCATGATGTTAAAAAAAATTGTTAAATTTGATAGAGTTAGGATATAATTACAAGACTTTGAACCAAGCATAGGGTTTGACAAAATAGGAAAGAAAAAAAATGGAGGAATTGATGGAAGAAAAAGAAGTTGAATTAATTGATTATCTAAATGTCATTTGGAAGAGAAAATGGATTATTATCATTGGGACAGTCTTATGCATGATTATTGCAGGCACAGTCAGTTTTATCTTAAAGCCTGTGTATGAGATTGACTCTATCATTCAGCCTGGAAAGTTTATTGTCCAGAATCAAGAAGGAAATTTTGAGGAATTTGTTGTGGAGGATCCTCAACAAATTGCTGATAAGGTTGAACATAAGTCATATGATGCTTTGATTGCTGTTGAGTTAAATTTAGATGTTGCAGAACTTCCGGAAATAAAAGGAGAGAATATAAGAGATACATTATTGACAAGGCTATGGATCAGAAATCATGATATAAAGTTATCCAAAAAGATCTTAGATTCACTTATTGTTTTATTAAAAAGCGATATTGATGAAAAGATTGATATTGAAATCAATAATATAGAAACTCAGATAAAATCAAGAGAAAGAGCCATAGAATCGGAAGAAATATCTATTAATTCAAAAAAGATACAAAAAGAAAGAGTAAGGAAGGATATTAGTACTTTAGGGAGTAAATTGAAAGTCATCGATAAAAGAAAGGAAGAGATTATGGTTGAAATGAAAGAAGTTAAGGAAAGAATAGATAATCTTGAAAAAAATCAAGTTGCTATTCTAAAAAAAGAAAATAAAAGTGAGAGTGAAACTTTAGGATTATTGCTTTATTCTACTGAAGTTCAAAAAAATCTACAATATTATAATTATTTACAAGAGATGTTTTCGAATAAAGAGATAAACGAAGAAGATGTAAAAATGCAAATAGAAAAAGAGAAAGAGGCAGTAAAACTGTTAGATAACCAGATAGAAGATATAAATAATGAAATAGAAAATATAAAAAATCAAATTGCAAACCTGGAGGAAAGAAAAGGCAGGATAGATTATACCAAAGTGATAAAAAAGCCAACTTCTTCCATGTCTCCTGTGTTTCCGAAGAAAAAATTAAATGTCTTGATTGCTTGCATATTAGGATCAATGGTTTTTACTCTTCTTGCTTTTTTCCTCGAATATAGGGAAAAATATAAAAAAAGAACGGGATAAGGCTTAAATAAAATTTCCATTATTTAATAAAAAATGGTGATTACACTTGAAAATCAAATTTTCCTCTTGCTTGTGGTTTTTTAGCTAGAAGCTGCGACTAAATATAAAGGATCGTGATAGGTTGTAATTCTTCAAGCCATTTTTCTTTCGCTCGCTTGGCTTCAATCAAACGGTTATGCTTTGTGCTTAAAGGAGGTAAAATAATGAGAAAAAAAAGGTGCTTTTCCTTTAAAGCCCTTGTGGCTATACTGATTATTCAAATCCCATTTATATTAATATATTCAGTATCTTCTGCGGATCCTATAGTCATCGGCCATACATGCACCAATATCAGTCAGATTCCGAAGTATTGGATAAATAAAGCAAAAGCTGATTTCAGAATCTCCTATGGACATACATCGCACGGAAGCCAGATAGTAAGCGGAATGGAAGTTCTCATGGACCAATCTGACTTATACTCCTTCAATCATGATGGAACAGGTGGAGCACTTTCACTCCATGACGGAGAGCCAGCAGGTGATCTTGGAAATCCGGATAGAACCACCTGGGCCCAGAGAACTCGAGATCTGCTTGATACTCCAGGTTGTGACAGAAATATGATCATGTGGTCCTGGTGCGGCCAGGCTGATACAAGCGAAGAAAATATCGACCTCTATCTCAACCTTATGAACCAACTCGAAGTGGATTACCCTGATGTTACATTTATTTATATGACCGGCCATTTCGGGCAGAGGGTAACTTGGTTCCTCGAGAAAGAGGGGCTAAGGTGCTGAGATTGCCTGGTCCTGGAGAGCCTGGTTTCAGATATACTGAGCAGAAGAATCTTTTCCCTAAAGAAGAGGCTTCGAAAAAAATTCAAAAATCTTTCAAGTTTAAAATTTGTAACTTATAGATAAAGAAGGAGCAATAATCCTCATATCATATGTGCCAGGCATAGGAAATTGCCAGCCAGGTTCGAATTCATCGGGTGGCCATACTATAATACTATGTGGAGCAATAACCCTTTCCTTCTTAATATAATATTCAAACCCCAGATCTATTTGAAATTTTTCAAGTTTGTAGCCCAAACCAAAGGTAATCACATTGTAATCATAAGTTGGGAAAAAAACATCTACTGTTATATCAGGTGCAGGAGAGGGGTCAATGTAGAATCCTCCCCGAAATGCAAATCTATCAAATCTGTATTCAGTGCCTATCCTAATTTGAATAGTATTATCCCAATCCATTAGCATCTTGTCTTTGTATTTTTTTGTCATAATTTGCTGCCATGATTTATCCTTATAATCGATTTTTATAACATCAATTTTCGACCACTGTGTCCACTGGATGTCTGCGGTGAGGGTGAAGTTCTGCGTCGGCTTAATGGCAACTCCAGCGGCTATCCACATAGGCCACGTGATTTTAGTCTCAACATCAGAAGTCTGATTTAAATCTTTTCCTGCTGAAAAACCTAACTCAGGCATACCAGCTACACCAGCTTCTCCGCTAAACTTAATAGTGCTTGCAGTTCTCAAAGTAGCACCGAAACTAAAAATATTACTGGGTTTAAAGTAAACTCCAACCGTAGCTCCGTATCCCCATCCTGTTGTACTTAAGTCATACTGACCGAGATCAATATCCTTAAAATAGGGTGGGTCAGGGAGAGGCAGCAGCCAACGACCAGAATGCAGTGCGACATCAAACATTCCGTAGTTAATGTTTATTGAAGCACCGATAGAAAATTGATTGTTAATTTTAAGGGCAATAGTTGGAGCTAAAGTGATGGCTTCAATCTTGCTCATCCAATCAATAAGGGCTGTTGCATGGGGTGATATCACAGCAAAATCAGCTCCATCCCATGTGATTCCAAAGTTAGAAAGAGAATAAGCTCCAAATCCTGCTACACAATTTTCACTTATGGGACTGAAATATGCTACTAATCCTGAAATGTAATGATGTTTTTGAGTTTCGGCATCAATCAAATTTATGTTACCACGACCTGGAAGATAAACATCAAGTTTATAAGAACCGAAAGAGCTAGCGTCTATCACCGATAAACCAATATATTTATTTTTGAGATTAACAAGACCTGCAGGGTTCCAGAATATAGCACTATAATCATCAGCTAAACCGACAAAAGCTCCGCCCATACTCAGAGATTTTGAACCAAGACCGTTCAATTTTAAGCTATTCGCCAGCAAAGCAGAACTTAATGAAATTATGATTGAAAGGATTAAAAGAAACATAATAATTCTCTTCATTACAATCTCCTTAATGATTTAAATATTATATGTGGGTGTCCCTTAAAATGAAATTCAAGTATAAACATTTTCTATTTTAATGTCCACACTTAAGTCGGTTCCCATAATTCGTTTTTTTTTAAGGTATATGAGGTAATTTATATGAGGCAAGTTGAAAAAGAATTTAATGTGGAAGATTACAAAGTTATTTCTAAGGGCGGATAAAGATTGTTGAATAAGAAGGATTGGGAAGTTATCAAGGTGAGAGTATGAACTTTTAGGAAATCTCAGCCATAATGTAAATTTGTAACAGTTACGGATTCTTAGTTTCGTATTACGGTATGAAGGGGATCTTAAGAAGAGGCAGAACCAGAAAAGTTCTGCCTCTCCTTTCTTTGTCTTATTTTACTTTTTCCTATTCTTCTCCTTTTGGGGCTCAAGTTTCTTCTGCTCAATAAATACAAATCCAGGATCACCAGGACCGGGTATTTCTGATATTCTTATATTGTCTTCCTTGAGAGGAATTACCTTCTCCTCATCATAAAAGACAAAATCCACTGCTCCAAGCCCAAACCTCGATAAATCTACATATTCAGAATCCTCAGGATCTCCTCTCTCTGCTGCTGCTAAAGGCTCAATCCCCAAACTACCTAATGCCGTTGTTGTCCCTGCTTTCCTCATACAACCAGCCGATATCCAATTAGAAAGAGAAGGAGTCAACCTCTGCCATGCACTGGTTGAGCTGTACTTGACCCAAGTCCCGCTACTCCAGACTCCAATCAGATCATCCGTTCCATCTCCATCAGCGTCTCCTGCTGCTACCTGACTCGATGGTACAGCAAGCTTTGACCATGTCGCTGATAGGGTGTCCATATAATACACACCCAAGCCACTCCAGGTGCCCAAAAGATCAACACTTCCATTTCCATTCATATCTCCTGCTGCTACCCAATCCGCGCCAGATCCGACCCTAATCCATCTTGCTATGCTGCTTAGCCTGACCCAGGTGCCAGTCGACCAGACCCCAATCAAATCATCCGTTCCATCTCCATCAAGATCTCCTGCAGCTACATGGCTGGCGGGCACTGTCATTTTTACCCAAGTCCCACTGGACATATTCATGTAATATACACCCGAACTCCAGCTGCCAAGAACATCGCATCTGCCGTCTCCGTTCATATCCCCAGCAGCAATACAGTCAGCAGGAGAAGAAGTTACTTTAACCCATCCTCCATCACTGCTTTTCTGGTACCAGACTCCACTAGAGAACACTCCCACAAGATCATCAACACAATCATCAGCAGCGACATTGCCTGCTGCAACTGAACTCGCTCCAGATACTAACGGCACCCAGGTGCTTGCATCGAAATTGTACCGCCACACACCAGTCCCCCACACACCGACAGCATCGTCTCTTGTGGCTGGCGTACAGGGCTCCCCAGTAAAAGCTTTTATGCAGGCATTATCTTCCCAACCCCAATCATACATATCAGTCCAAGCGGAACCATTATTACTCCAAAAACTTTCGTCTGGATTAGATGTCGCGGCAGAACAGTAGCCAGACAAAGGGCCTTCAGTTACAAGAGGATAGGTGTAGCTGGAATTAACATATTTAATAACAACTGAGAATTTCGATCCTGTGGTTACTTGAACAGCAGAACTCAACTCTACTGTGTAATAGCCAGGAAGGGCATTCGTTCCTGAGGCTGTAGCTGCAAGCGTTCCATTTGTCGGATCATCTGTGCCGCTAACATTTTTATAAACAGAGATCTCATACTGCGTGTTTAGGTCATTTGTGATAAAGCCTACTGCACCAATCGTATCAGTCGCCGTAGCCGTCCATATGTTGGCCGCATATCCCGTAGTTCCCGCACCTGCTGAAACATTCCATATCCATCCATATGGGTCATATTGATAGTTGGAATTCCAGTTAGTTACTTCTTCAGCGTTGTTAAAGGATACAAACTCAGTGAGCGACCCGTCATAATAGGATATCCAGAAATAGCCGCTGCAACCGAATCCTGTACCCCAACTATTTTTAGCAAGCCAAGCTCCATTTCCTGGAGGAGTAGTGTTAAAATTAGCCGCAGAGAAATTATCATCCCATCCAATGAGAGTTACAGCGTGGTTTGAACTAGTGGAAGTAGTATAGTAGCTGCAGGTAGATGAATTGTAGTATGAAGAACTCCAATAAAAAGCGAAGTAGAGTGCACCGTAATTCATGATGTAGTTCTTAATCGTATCGCTATCCTCTGGAACCCAGATCACTTGTTGAACATGTTTGATTGTCGGTACCGCTAGACTTGAATAAGGATAAGGGACATCAGATTCATCTTTCGGACCATCCCATCTTGCAAGATATGCTTGGGAGAGGTGCGAGTTTCCTCCCTCACATTCAAGCCAATCAAACCCATGAGTCGCATTCAAGTCTTGTTCAGCAAAATCTTGTACATCAGAAGGCAAAAGAAAAGATTCAAGTGAGCCATACGTTCCAAAAGCCCAACAAGCGCCACATCCTCCTTGATCTCTTACAGGGGAAACTTTACCATAATCCCTCAGATCATAAGAGGATGGAGCCGCTTTTGGTTCTGCACTCAACCTGCCCTTTAGGTAAGACATATCAACTGGAGGTGGAATATAGCCAACATAGCGTCCATCATCTGCGATATGTCGCTTGATTCCTTTTTGAACATCTTCAAGGTACTTTAAAAAAGCTTCACTCGGAGGAGCTGCGTGCCTTTTCCCGTTTGACGCATCGTTCGACGCATTAATAAAAAGAAAACTTAAACAGACAGTAAAGAAAAAGATAACGCAAATAAAAATTACTTTTTTTCTCATATTACCTCCTTTTTTTTTATGCGTTTCTTATTTATGTAAACGGGGAATCACCCTTTATGTTAACGGGTTGATTTTTTTATATTGATTTTGGAAACATTTGTCAAGGAAAATATTTATTTGTCTTCAATTTAGACATAAGAAAATAGATAGCATTAAAGTGAAGCAACAAAAGGGGATAGACTTTCTCAGAAAATAAATAAGGATGGTGGATTTAACTACAGGAACAAGAAGGAGAGAGAGGCACCGATAATGCATGATACTATACGGAAATATTTTAGAACCACAGATGGGGAGCGATTAGAGAGGTGGCATAATCAGGAAGTAGCGAGATGGTACCGGAGGCACTGGGGGTTTTTGAAGGAAGGTATATTTATCCTTGACCCGACGTATTTACCTCTGCCAGATAATCCTAACTACAAGAGAGCAGCCTGGATGCCCTTGGATGAGAGGGGAAATATTCGCAATGTTAAAAAACTTTCTGAGGAGGAGAAGAAATCCGTGAAGTACCGTCTCTGCTATCAACTTGTTCTTCTCATACATCTTTCCCGCACGAGCGATTATTTTATCTTTGCTGGCAGTCATTTAGGGGCGGGCGATGAGTCAGGATTAAAAGAGGGGGAGCGACTAGTGGATGGTTTTTGTCGGAGAGTGGGGAACTTTTGGAGAAGGAAGAGGTAATGGGAGTGGGGGAAATCACTTCTTGGGAGAGGGGTGCGAAGGGCCTCTTTATGTTGTATTGGTGAGAGAGAGAAGAGGGGGAGAGGAGAAGATGTGGGCTTTGGTCTCTACCAAACAGTTCCGCACTCCTGAGGAAGCAAGAAAGCTCTATGAGTTGCGGATGCAAGTGGAGGAGAGAATAGATCAGCTTAAGAACTGCTGGTTGATTGGCAAATTTACCTCTCCCAACTTTAGCTTAGATATGGCCCAGGTGGTTTTCACTTTATTATCATATTCGTTAATCCAGATTTATCTTATGCGCAAAGAAATGCAAGATTTAGCTAACAAGACTATAAATAGTCTGCAGCAAGAAGAGAGACTAGGCAAGAATGCAGTAGTAATGTATGCAAAGGGATATTTTGGAATTTTTGATTTGGATGAGTTTATGGATATGACTCTTTCCATTGAAGGAAAGCCAAGGGAGAGGCTTCATAGATGGGTAAAGAAGTTTCGAGCTGAAAAAATCCGTGCGCCTTGAGCGCTAAATTATTCCTTTATTCCTCTTTTGAAACAGGTTTGATTGAGAGGTCTCACTTTATTTGACTTAGAACTGCTCTTTTTAGTCTAGATCTCCCTGATTTTAATGTTTAAGGCAAGAGTAGAAACGGGTTTAATGTTGAAGGTTTAAAGTTTAATGTAAAAAAACCGAATAGACTGAACAGACGGAATAGACGGAATAGACCGGATTGACGGCTAGCCTTTAGGGATGAGAAGACATGCTCAAAAAGATGAAAACGGGATAAAAATCGTCATCTTGATATTCATCTTGAAGGGGCATTGACTATAGATTGATAATTGACTATAGATTGATATCAGAGAGCGAATAAAATGAGGTTTCTAAAGAAAATAAGCATCTGTCGGTTCCTACTTAATTTTAATAACACTAAGGCCAAGCTCTCACGGAAAAGAAAGGGTTTTTCACTTATAGAAGTTGTGATAGGGATTGGCCTTGTGGGAGTAGCCTTAATGGGGTTAGCCCAGCTTTTTACTTATAGTGTTCTGAGTAATTCTCGCGCTGATAGAATGACAAATGCAACTTTTTTAGCTCAAGAACAGATTGACATGATGAGGAATCTTACAAGCGCAGAGTTAAGTCTTGCAGCTGCGGATGTAATTGATGAACAGATCGACATCAATAACGATACAACTATC